>OCAA01000271.1_pt1 | contig 56588 bp, 74 predicted proteins | sample 1538241 | NCBI WGS metagenome assembly OCAA01 (sample SAMEA2580241, study PRJEB22360) | human gut metagenome | biome: human gut; feature: human-associated habitat; material: faeces | place: Denmark | collected 2008/2010
TCTGACTGAGAGTTTACTCACTTAGCCGCGTGTCCACTATTGCTGGGTAAGATCATATCTCCCCGGCAGCCTTCAGGAAAATATTATCAGATAACTGCGTAAAAAAAGAACAAATGGTTGTGTCCGCTATTGCCAGTACACCTGAGTTTACAGCCTTTCAGATTATCACAATCAATAGCGAACAGACTTTTGAGCTATGTGCGCTTTTAACAAAACGCCCCTTTCTCCACTTTCACCGTATAATAATACATTATTAATTACAATCCCCCCAATAAAAACCGATATTACTAATTATATTTATACTCTAAATAATTCGAATTGCAGGAAGGCGGCAAGCGAGTGAACCCCCAGAAGCTTACATAAGTAAGTGACTGGGGGGAGCGAACGCAGTCGCAACACATGCAACTTGAAGTATGACGAGTATATTACTACACAGTTTGATATCGGCTTTTATTAGTTGGCAAATAAATAATCAACACCGGTTAATCGTTTTAAATTAGTTGATTATACTTTTTTCGATTGCTCATAGGCAGCTAAATGATCTTTTAATGCCTGTGCAATGGGCGGTAGTCCACCAAGCCCGGATGCCTGTCCACTTGTCGGTGGCGGTGGTGCCGGGCGAGTAGGAGTAAATGAAGTCGCCATCTGACTCATCTGACTCATCTGACTCATCTGACTCATCTGACTCATCTGACTCATCTGACTCATCTGACTCATATGACTCATATTAAAAGTCGTTCTCGCATTAATATTCGACGAACCTGGAGAAAAAGGGGAATGAAATCTCACCGGAGTAAGACGCACAGTCTGAGGGGCTACAGAAAATCCAGATACCCCCGCAGAGCCCACTCGACTTGCGACACCTCTAAGATGCCGCCCTATTGTAGAAACAGCGTTACTAATTCCATTAAGCATAATTTATGTCTCTTTATATCTAATTAATTGGGGTTATTATTAATTCATATTAAAACTATAACTCATTAAATTAAATGCATATGGAAATATGAATACTTTTGTACAGCTGTATTTATCATTCTGATATGATGAATGCCTGGCGAACTCTCATAATATATCAAAACAAATAATTAAATTATTTTAAATCAATATAAATTAAAATCCTCGTACCCAGCCACTACCATTCTCATGGACCAAACTGTACAATAACTGACTCGTCTCATCATCCATACAGTTCTCCAAAGCCTTTACCGCATCATTTTTTCTATTTAATCCGAATAAGATAATAAATTCTAAATGTGCGATATCTTTTTTATCAGGTATAATTTGCGGAAATACATTCAGGATAGCTTCCGCATATTTGGGAAGCTTATGATTTGCCGCGGCTACAGCTGCCCACACCAGTATCTTATTGGCAGAAACATCATTAACCATAAAAATTAAAAGCTACGGTTGGAAATGGTTGAGACCAGATCTTTTATCGTTTTCAGCATTCCACTTTCTACGTTAACATAAGCAGAATATTGCTGAACCGCAAACTGCAACTCTAACATTTTTTCAGGGTCATTAACCAAATCGGTGCTATTAAGTAACTCTGGCACAGAATCGCTCAGTGTTTTACCTACCTCACCCATTTGTTGAGTAATTTCAGATAAATTCATTAAATCTCCTTAATAGTTAATAAAATAAAAATCCCTAACTATTTACATTCATTATGAACCAAATTCCGTCTTCTGTTTCTTGCTGCACGGCACCCTTTCTGATGAAATAATTAAACAACTCTTCGCGCTTTTGACGTTCTGAATCTGAACCAATCTTAGATTTCATCGCACTGATTTTCTTAATACCCGAAAAATGGTGATACAACTCTTCGAGCAAACGAGTCAGTGATAAAACAGGGCCGTTAAGCCCTGTTTGGTTACGTGCTTCAAAAGAGCACAAAATCAGTTCTTGTTCATCCAGTCTGTACGCTAATGAGAAAAAAGGTGTCTCAATCCGCCATCCGATAAAAAAGGCACTGCCACAAAGAAACTCCTTCTGTATTGTGTACCCTTTTTGTTCAAGATAGTGATTAAGCACTTCATCATTAAACGTATCGACCATGATCAATTACCCAGCTAAGCGAGCCGATTGCCCCAGGCGATTAATAAGGTCGGTAAGGTCACGGGCTGTCGTTGTCATATCACGCAGACGGCTAGAGATATCATCCTGCGTTCTGCGAACATCCTGTTTGTAGTTCTCTAAATTCGACGCCTGGAGATTTTCTACAGATTTAGCACGCTGCTCACTGATATCATGATTGGACTTGACAGATTCAGATATCGTTGTTGGCAATGTTTTCGTACCTTCAGCAAGGCTGGTAACAACAATAAATGACGTAGAACCGGAAATCCTTCCAGCAGCAGCAGTAAAGCGACTTAATAATCCTGCCTTCTCTGCTAATTCTTGAGCAGCACCAGCAGCCTCTTCAGCTACTTGAGAAGCTTTCTGAGCAGAAGCAGCCACATCATCAGTGACACCAGATGTACGACTGGCCGCTTTTGCAGCTGCCGCGATAGTTTGCTGCACTGAGGCTGCATCATCTGCTGCATCTGCAATACTTTCGGAAGCCTTCGCCAGTGCTTTAGTTGAAGCTTCAGAGGCTGTACTGATAGACTTCGCAGAAGTAGAAGCGGCTTGCTGAACGGCATCACTCGCTCCTTTCGTTGCGCTATTAATGGCAGCAAAAGAGCCTAAAATCCCCAGGACAGATGAGATAGCACCACCAATCAGAGCAGCTGTCGCACCGGCTTTTTTCTCACTAATAGCTTTATTTTGGCTCTCAAAAACGGCTAGTTGGATGTCATAGCTTTGCGCCAATTGCTTCTGAAGATAATCTTGCAATGTGGTGACCATCTCACGCAACAGTTTTTGAATCTCCAGCAGAAGCCTAGAAATATCCACTCTGCCATCAGTAAGTAAAGATGAACTGATTGACGAGGTTGATGTCGTTGTTGAACTGGCGCTGCCAGTCGTGCTGCTCAAAACAGAATTAACTGCGATTGCCGCATTGTTATTATCGATAGTATTCATTATAAACGCCTCTTTAACAATTAAACTCGACCGCTGACAATACGGCTATTCACTCGCGCAGAATCAGAAATTAGCTTAGAAGCACTCTGTATATAATTCGCCTGGTTTTGCACCTCGAGTGCGGCTTTATCCAGCTCTGCCTTCGCACTCTGACTTAAGCTTTCACTTTGTCGAGTTAAATTTTCCACAACAAAAGAAGAAATCTGTGATAACAGATTATGATTCGCTGCGTCATTATTCAGCACAGTTGTACCAATAGAGCGCGAAGAAGTGGTTAAACCATTTGCCACAGCCGAAATTTTCGATGCAACGTTTTCGACAAGAGTGTCGGCCAACGTAGTGACCGCTTTTACGATGTTTGAACCCACTTTGCCAGCCACATCGCCAACTTTAGACATAAGTGAAGACACCCCGCCAATGCCGGCTGTCAGAATACCTGCGGCAAGAGATAGACCGCCAAAAGCTTGCGCTGCTGTTTTTAACGCCTGCGGAGCCTTATCGCCCATAACATCAACCGCAGTTTGCAGCGCCATTGCTGTTGCACTAACAGCAACAACAGCCCAGAGAGCTGGGTTAAAAATAGCTGCAACAGCAGTTACCGCAACCCCTAACCAACCAAAGACCTGACCAACAATTTTACTTTTTTGTGCTTTCTCTTCGGCTTTCTGTTGTTCTTCAAGCTGTTTTTTAAATTCCAGAGTTTTATTTTCCAGCGCTTGATTTTGTCCATCCTTGTAGATCTCGTTGGAGTTCTTCATACTCGCAACTTTCTGCGCTGAGGCATCCAGGGATAACAGAGTGGCCATCATCATCATTGTCTGAGGGTCAACCTTATTCACCTGAGAAAGATAAGGATAGCCAGAGGTTGTACTTTGTGTACTACTCTGTGGTTCTGTCCCACTAGTGCGGCTCATAACATCACCACTAATGCCGCCAAAAAGTTTGCTCAAAACATCTTCAGCAACAGAGGGCGTCACTAATGAGTGGCCTGCCGGCGGCGTTGGTAAAGCGGTACTTTCTGTCCAACTTGCTGATGGGGCAGCGGATTTAACCAGCTGTAAATCCAGCGCGGAAGACCCTCCAGGTTGATTAATACCTGAAGTAGTCGTAGCGGCACTGACCCCAGACATCACAGACTGGATATCGCTATTTACATTAAGCATAGTTATCTCCGGTTATTTACCAAGGGATATTGATGATATAGTTCTGAATTGCAGTGACTGCATATCAGAACGTGCACTCGTTAATAGGTTTAACGTATTTGACATTTGCTGTATTTCAAGCTGGCTATTATTCACCGTCGTTGTCAAATTATTCGCTTGAGCTGAAATAGCTGCTTTCACCGTTTGCAAATCACCAGCGCCTAATGCAGCATTTAGATCGGTAATACCACTTATTGTAACGTCATTGCGAGGATCATTTATATAGTCAAGCACTTCTTTAGGAAGTTGAGCCTTCGCATTCTTGTCGGAGCTACTCTGAACCTCAGCAATTTTAGCATCCACAAGATTCGCCATTTTTTGGGCAGTGGTTGACGCCTTAGATGCCTCATTCATATCAGCAAACTTTGCAATCGACAGATCGCTTTGTGCCTGATACATATAGGAAAACATGAGAAGCGCAGCCTGAAAAACACCGAGTTTATTGAATAGTTCAACAACCTGATCTTTCGACATGCTCCCTAAATCATAGGTCAGCGATGTCGAAGTACTCGCATTCGTACTAGCAACTGATGCTGTATTTAATGTATCCATGTATATACCTCTTAATAATCTTTTTTAGCATAACAAAAACTATTAAAAAACAATTAAATCACATAACATCCTCCTTATAATCAATTACTTTGCCAATCATTAATAATGTATTATCCCTCTGCTCGTTATCAATAAAACAAGCATCGGGTAATGATGCAAAAAAGTCTTTCAATAAATGGAAATAATAAACATGTTTATCTTCGACTATCGATACCCGAGAAGGGCTTTCCAGTAGCCAGTCTTCTGTTAGCCATACATGTTCAATAATAGATAACACTTCATTTAAAATGACATCTTTATCTTTCTTAATGGAGATTGCAATAATATCTGTATAGTTATCAAGCGATAAAAAAACGATTATCCGGCATAAATCGCTAATAATTGAAGATGTTTTTACCTTGTCTTCAAAAGAAGACATATAAGAAAGATCGAACGATAGCGCCCTAATAATAACCTTTAAGTGCTTCTCACGCTCTGGAAGATCCTTGACCTCCATAAACCAGTCAAGTAAAGAGGCTCCGTTTTCAGAGTCCTCGTCCTTAGCCTTTTCATAAAGCTTCTTGATCTTCTGGATACCTTCCTGATTTAACTCACCCACCCCTAACCAGGAAAGCAGAGCCAACTCCCAATCATCTTCGCCTAATAATTCTAATAATAATTTGGCATATTTCTTTTTTAATTCAATCTTAACAAACTTTGATTGCAATAGAGAAGATATGAGCGCGACAATTTCCCCTTTTGGCATATTACCAAACATAGCCAAGTTAGGATCATGCTGTTCCAGCAGCCCACTGTTCTTTAATGATAGTTCTTTTAGTTTATCGCTATCGGTCAGAGTAAGCAGCTCTTGCATATCATTGAGCAGCTTCTCCGTTGTCGTACCTTCCTCTTCTTTCCTGGCGCTACCTTTGCGATACCCTAGGCTTAGCCCTTCAATCGTTTCAGAAAGCGACGAACTGGTAATCATCGCTAATTCATTTTGTAAATTTAATAATGGAGAATTGCTATTAGAAGAGCTTTTTTGCGTTAATTGTTGAGATTCCAATTCAAAATCTAATGAATTAGAATTGAAAATAGATGCGGTGTTTTGATTAAATTCAATACCATTAGCCATTGGAAACTCACGTAAACATTAATTATGAATATTCCATTAAATAGTACTGTACAACAGCTTCCTTTCTACTCTATTCTTAGTCAGTGTAAGTTCACCATATTTTTTCTCATTGTTCAACCACCAGGACGAATAAAATTTAAAAATGTTATCCTCATATAAAATAAAACTTCTCAATGGTGCAATGCGTAATCGGGAATTACAACTTCCGATGGGAAACCTAACGATAGGCACAGAAGATAACGATATTGTTTACTTTCCCCTTGAACAAGGCCTCAATCAGTTTTTACTTGATATACGTGAGGAAGGTGTTTTCCTTTTATCTCCAATTGAATTTTGGATTGATGGACAGCCCACTCCCTATGAAGCAGATCAACCATTACCTATCGGAAAGGTCATCGATATAGCGGGGTGTGGCTTCATCATTGGTGATATTGACCACGCCCTGCCATTGTCTGATATGCCAGAAAGGTTCTCTGCCAGGAATCAACGCAAAAAGCGTCTTATCCTGGCAGGCGTGATTGGTGCCGCTATTGCGTTGTCTGGAGCCATCGGCAGTTACGTTTTGCTTTCCCCAAAAGCTGAACTCCCAACGTTTACCAGAGCTGATGTATATCAGCAGCTAAAAGAAAACAAACTTTATGCAATCACCCTGGTATGGCATGGGAAAAATATCGCGCTTTATGGGCGTTGCGAATCAACCACGGATTTAACTCCATTTTTTAATTACCTGAAAGAAAATAATATTTTTTATTACAATAATATCATTTGCAATAACCAAATCATATCCGCAATTAATGATATTTTAACGGAATACGGTTATAAAGATATCATCATTACAAAAGGTAATAAGCCTGGATTCTTTCTGTTATCGGGATACATTCCCCCTTCACCCAAATGGAGCGAAGTTGAAAATCTGTTACTGAATACGCCGGGAGTTGCTGGATGGGAAATACACAACAACAGTAACAATAAAATCAATGAACTGGCATCAGAGTTTAAGAAGAATAAATTAATAAACTATGTCAATATTTTCAAAAAGAATGATGTCATCATTGTTGCGGGGGAAGTTTCTCAACAGAACGAGAGTAAGATCCTTGCCATTATAAATGCAATGAACAAAAATAGTAACGTCAAGATACTATTTCAGAATATTCAACCGTACATTTCAGCAGATATCTTTCCTGGAAAAATACTCAGAATCAGCGGCACGATGACGAATCCAACAATTGCTCTTGATAACGGTACAAGCCTGGGAATTGGTAGCATTCTGAAAGGAGGCTATGTCATAGACGCGATTGATCCTAAAGATGGTATCAACATCTCCCGCCCAGACGAATATATACATATTCCGCTATCGTATTAACGTCTTGTCATCTTCCCCCTCTTCGGAGGGTTTTTTATTTATTGTATGGATGTTGTGAGCATAGTTGTTGCTTGATGTGATTCAGCTTTGGTATTAGCGAGGTTGGCTCGTTGAAAGTAGTCGAGTCGCTACATGAGGAAACGTGAATATGTTTCTTTGAAATTAACTTATTAACCAACAGGAGATGTTGATTCTAGGACGTTACTTATTAAGAAGAAGATAATAAAGAAACAACAATAATTCCCCAGCTAAAATAATATATTTTTAGCCGGGGAAAGGATTTTAAATTATTCTACACAAACTGCATAGACATTTGGAGCGTTTAGCGTAACATCCTTATGAGGGTTTTGTGTTATTAAGTCATAAGTAGTTGATACTCCTGATATTTTATCAGCTTCAGTTTGTGTAATCCAAGCTGTTATTGACTGCATAGAACGATAATGGTCATATCCGTTTGCAGGCCCCCATGAATTATAAACGTTTGATAATACCGTCTGTGAGGATGGTAATAAATTTCCACAAAAGGACATAGCATTTGCATAACTGGCTTTATTACCCACTCTTATCATATAATTCGGAGCTTTAATAGTGTAGCTTACTGTTTGCTTATCACCAGATGTAACATTAATTACTGCAGTACCTTTTCCTTTCAAGGTTACTTTCCCTGATTCATCAACAGTCGCAATATTGGTATTCTCTGAATGCCATGAATATGTACCATTACCACCGCTTACCTTCAGTTTAAACTGACCATATTGCAACCAGATATTAGGTAAGTCACCAGTAACGTTCTTACCAAGAATATCAACCTTGTTGTCAATTTTCAGTCCATCAAAAAATGTAACCTCAGGTGCTTTAACATCATTCCCACCACTAACAGTCGCACTAACAGTCGCTTTACCTGCGGAACTGGAAGTCAGTGTTATCGTCGCACGACCATCACTTCCCGTGGTCGCATTTTGCGTCTGAGACTTACCGTTGAACATCCCAAAGTTTGTTGTGAATGCAACGGAGTGTCCCTGCACTGGCTGACCCTCTTTCATCACTTTAACAGTGTATGTAACAGCATCATTACCATTTGCTACTGCAGTTGTCTTATCAGCCTTAATCTCAGTAATACTGGCCTTGGTTTGCTCAACAAATATAACCGCACTGGCATTAAGTGCTGAAGTCATCTCCGCGGTTTTAGCAGACACGACTACCTGCCCTGGCGTACTCGACTTCAACGTTACAGTTGCCTTACCGTTAGCATCCGTTGTGGCACTATTTGCCCCAAGAGTTGCAGTTCCTGAAACAATATTAAATGAAACAGGGACATTAGCCTGAGTTACCCCATTCTTTTTCACCGTCGCGGTATAAGTAATCGCCTCGGTGCCATCCGCTTTAGCCGAAGTCTTATCAGCCGTAAAGTCCGTTACCCCAACCTGGTCGACCACCTGACCATTCGACAGAACGGTAATAGTGAGCTGTACATTGTTAGAGCTATTGCCATTACGGTCATAGGCACGAGCCGTCACTTTATAAATATTGCTACCGCCTTGCACATAAGCCGGCAAAATAGCCTGGTAATCTTGTGCGCTTTGGCTTCCGCTATGCTGAATCTGACCGCCCTGGCTACGTAATGCACTATCATCCCAGACGATACGATCCAGACCGTATTTGCTCTTAACGATCAATTGAATCTTCTGCGTACTGTGTTCAGTACCATTAATATCATGCGGAATATTCAGAGAAAGAATATCCTGCTTCTTGTACTCCAGAATAATATTGTTATTACGCTGAACCAGATCGTAACGGCTGCCTGATAATGTTCTTAACTCGTTAACATACTGTGGCTCAATTTGCTGAGACCACGGTTTATCAAACTGATAACGAAGCTGCATTGAGTAAAGAAGATCATTTTCATTACCCGTACCATGACGGTAATCGATCCCCATCGTCACCAGAGGAATCGGAGTATAGTTTACACCAACGGTCGCCGCACCAGGATTCGACTGCAGCTTATCGGAATTAAACAAAGCAACATTATCACCATAATACTGCTCATACATCAGCTTGGCGCCTAATGCCGGGTATGATGGTAGATAGCCATTAAAGCGGATATCGAAGCCATTTGCTGGGCGCTCATCATAGTCTTTCTTATTGTATGACTCATGCCAGCCGCTCATGCGGAAATAGCCGTTAACGCTACTTTTGAAATAGTCTCGCCAGTATTCGCCACCAATACCTAAACGGGTATTATCACCAGAAAAATCCTGATCAATGAAGACGTTATAGCCCAACATGTTTTCAGGAAGGAAAAAACGCTGACCCGCACCTAAATTTGCCGTAAAGCGGGAGTCAATGTAACGCGCTCCGACCTGACCAAATGCCAGCATTTTTTCGGAATCATAGAACGGTAATAAGAAATCCAGTGAACTACCGTCAAAGTTATTACCACTCTGCAGATTAACCTCTGCCGTTCCATAATGTTGTAACCAGGCCTGCAACTGTGACGAAGCCTGGTTACCCGCGATACCAAGAGCGGTATCTTTCGCGTAATCGCCGTGCAGAGAGCGCGACTGAAGCTGGCTACCAAGGCTCGCGGCCTGTTGTGCCGTATAATTTAGAGCCTTGTCATCAGTCATGTTGCTTTGAGTCGCGTCCGGGGACATTTTAGTCATTTTATTTGTATGCCCAGCGACACCACCTGCAGCAACAACAGGTGCCGAACCTAAGACAGGTAAGGCACCATATTCAACAGACAGTTTTTTGAGTGGCAAAATGATCTGCTGGCCAGGCGCAGCCTTCAGCATTTCGCTTTCGGAACTGTATAAATGTTTATTCAGTGACCAAATTACGGATAAACTGATACCTTGTGATTTAGAAATACTGGAAACAGTTTCACCTGTTTTCAACGTATAAAAAAGGCGATCCTGAGCAACATTTTGAGTTAACAGTTTTGAATCTGAACTCAATTTAAAATAATTTTCACCGTTTGCAAATGAGTTCTGGTTAACATAAAAAAACAATCCTAAACCAGCGCTAAGCATAATAAATGTTTTTTTTAGCTTATGCTTGTGCCGGGTCCGGGCATAAAAACCATGAGTAATCATGTTTGGGGTCCCCACAATGAGTTAGAATGAGTAGTAAATTAGATTAATAAATAGATTTTATCTTCCGGCATAATAATGTTTATTATCGCTTGAGCTAATTTCCTCTATCTTCATATGTTCGTTTTCTAATGTTATTCCCTGATTATGTAATACCAAATACAGGTTTTCCATTGACTTAACAACGACTTCTATTTCATTCTCAAGTTTTTCAGGGGTAGCATCATCGAGCGGGAAACGTAACGCTAACAACAACGATTGTGCTCCTGACTCGTAACACAGGTATGGCCCACCATTCTCTGCAAACCATAAGTTTGCATTCAAAATCTCAAGAGCGAAGTTAGGGTTATCTGTCGGGAATTTCCCACAGACGCCATAAATCATCATATATTCGTCACTGGCATCAGATAACGAAATATAATAAATTTCATCAATAGCAAAAGAACATAATCTGTTTTCATTAAAGGAAATAGATCCAACACCAATTTTTTCTGCAAACCTATCTAATAAAAGTTCAGATCTTGATGACATTATAATTTCTCTTAATTGAATTTATAATTACAGAAGTTCAAGAGTTACCCATGCTGCAACGTTGTTCTCTGAAACATTAACGTTAGTAAAACGTCCCCCCCCCCCAACCTTAACTAAATACTCACAGATATATTTAAACGAAACGTCCTGGTCCCGGCGTTGGTGCGGCATTTGCAGTATTTACTGCGCTCCCGCCACTCCCCGTTAATCCACCCATACCTAAACGCAATCCAGCGCTGTTGTTTGTCAGAATCGCATAAGTACTTTGGATACCTTGCCCTGGAGTTCCCATTAACCTTCCGGTAACTTGGTTATTCCCTGAGAAATTTTGAATGACGCTATAATTAGGATCTGCAGCGACCTCATCGTAAATATGCTCTTCTGCCTGACGAGCCGGTGAACTATTCCGAGCCTCCCCAACTTCAGCATATGGATTAACCACTGCGCTAGAAGTATCTGACCAGTGTGTCGATGCCGTACTCCTCTGCGAATCACGTCTATTCAGAGATGTGTCTTCCGCTCTTATGGCATCAGTGCCACCTTGTGCTGGGGTATTCCCTCCGGTCTGCTGCTGCACTACCGTATGTGTTGTTGTTGTCGTTGTTTGTTCTGCCGGCTGATTTCGTCTATGAAGCGCAGTCGTTACACCAGCACCAATTCCCCCACCAACAATCAATGCACTGCTGAGGCTGTAACCAATACCCGATGAAAGCTCTAATTCCTCCTGACGTCTGGCATACTGAGTATCATATCGCTGCTGCGCCTGTGCATTGCTTTCAACAGCCTGCTGTCTGGCCGCCTCACCCGCCTCTTTAGCTTGTTCTTCTATTTTAGCAACAACATCATCTTTTAATTCCCCAGACGGAATAGAATTTCCGATCTCATCAATGCTAACTTTCTGGTTCTCAGGATTCTTGAATGCTTCTTGCGTTAACTGATCTCTTGTCGCACTTTCTGCAGCACTTGCAGCCTGCTCAGGATCGGTGGTTGTAGGATCATCCGGTTCCGGTGTCAAAGCCAACGCCTGTGTAATACCAGTAGCCGCCAGCCCCGCTAAACCAGCAGCAATTGCGCCGATAGAAACCCAGAATTTAGGATCTGAACGAACGCTGGAAGCTGTTGATGAAGTACGAGTTTCGCTAACAACGCTATCATCCATTCCCGAAGCACTTCCAACACCAACAGAACGCGTATCAACGTCCCTGGCTTGACTTCCCCCATGATTGTTTGGGTCTAATTTGGCCAGTATTTTCGCACGAGCTTCTGCGATATCTGATGCAGGAGTGACCATGGAATGCCCACCACCACCACGTCCCCCGGTAAAAACAAATCGGCCTTTATCCTCAATATCGATAGCTTGCAAGCTTTGCAATTCTTGAGAATTTAATATAACGCTAACCTCTACACCATTTTTTTCTCCAATAGCGGCATAAGAACCATCTGACTGCTGTTCAATACGAAATGCAGAGGCTCCAATTTGCTTATTGAGAGTATCAAGTGGTCCCTTATCATGGAGAACTTCAAATCCTCCAAGCAAGCATATCTCTGATGTAGCAGTAGCAAGCCTCGATGGGTGTACAGGAAGTCCTGGAATATCTCTGGAATCGACAGAATCAGCTATAGAATTTCTCAGGGGAGAAAACAATAAACGAGATCCTAATGCTCCTGTAGAGTTAATTAGTTGACCCGCTCCTCCCCGTGACGCGCCGTCTGTTTGTGAAGGTAGTGGCGGCGCAGGCGGAATTAAATTATTGCTATTTACATTATTACCAAGGTTACCAATAGGCATACATATATCCTTTTATTTAGAAATTTGACATTATCCTTTATCGACGTAACGGTATGCGGCCGATAAAACAGCTGAGCATAAACCAAATAAATCACAGTCTAATTTTTGATGCAAGCAAAATAATGCCCCCCAAATGCATGTCTGTATTTCCAACTAAAAAAAATCACATAATCAAAATCATTATATAATTATCGCAAAAGTTAATTATAATTTTTATGTGCGAAAATTTAATTATGGATTAAAAAATAATATTTTATTTTAAGCGCCTATAGGGACCTTTTTGCATCAAGAACAAACAAATAACAGAGCAGTAAGTCCCTCCCCTACAGCCGAGTATCCTGCACATTTTCTGCAATCGCCCTCTGAGTTAGAGCCTTGATATCACTGACTTTCGCGGTGTTAAAATTCTGTTCAAAGATTTCGCGTGAGACCAGTTCAATCATCTTAGTCTGAGTGTTAAAACGAGTAATGGGATCCACGCCTTTACCACACTGCTCATCAACTTTCTGATTAAAATATTTATTGGATTGCAAAAAGTGACCAATTGATGATTGTGCACAGTTCATATCGAGAGGCTGCTGTATCGCGCTTTCAACCGCTTTAAAAATGCGAAATTTAGTCTCCTTATTAATTACCGAATTATTACTCATGCAATAGTCATCCACAGTTTTGTTTACTGTTCTGGATAAAAAAGTAATCTGCTCCTGCTTGAACCATTGCTGGGTATCGCTACTACCCGTTTGTTTGGCTACGGCCTGTAGTAGCTGGTTAGTCAGTTTGCCATGATTAATCATAAGGTTCGACTGCATAGCTGCGAACCTCATCCCATTGGCCCCCATGCCCGCTTGCGTCGCAGCCTTGGTTACTGCTGGTCTAAGAGTTTGTGTAACCGCCTGAGCTAACGCCCTACCTACCATTGCCGTTGGACTAAACATGCAATAAACCTTTATAAATCACATAAAAAATAACATTTATACCTATAAAACAAAATGAATAAATAAAGCTATAACATTATTTTATAACTTTAATTCTCCTCCAGCAATATTTATGGGTGGTTGCACTACATTTATCATATGCTATCATAAGTATGCAACATTATTACTTACATGTTATATTGTTTCTCCTTGCTATTTGTGTAAGAGCTCACAAATCAATTACCTATAAACACATCAGCGTTATAAGAATGACAGGACTACAATATGAATGAACAATTTTGCAAAGATCTTGCACATACGTTTGGGATAACACTGGAAGAGCAAACTGATGCCCTCGCTTTTCACGATAACGATGGTCATGAGTGGATACTCGAGTGCGCCCCTCAATCAGAAATTTTGTTTTTTTATTGTTACCTATCAAACAACGAACCAGATCAAATCAATAAAATATTAAAAATAAATAATAACCGAGAAATGCTTGGTATGTTCTTTTTATCATCAAAAGATGATAAAATCTTTTTAAATATTGCAATCCCCACCAATAAAATAGATATAACAGAATTTACTAATTTAATGGAAAACGGATATCTGGTAAAAAAAGAAATAATAAAATCACTTTCACTTTGATTTATTTGCTCTTTACTTCGGAAATTTATAATATGAACTGGATGGTAGCATCCATTCAGTTCATATTTCACAAAAAACTGCAGTGCTCTATCCTTGAAACACTTCAAAAAAATAATGAAACATCGCCCCAGAACAGAAAACATTCTGGGGAGAAAATGAAAATAACATAAAATAATACTTAACCCATCACGCCTGATAAAGAGTTGAATGTAGTATTCTCTGGAGGGTTCACACCTTCTGTAGACTGTACGCGACGTAACAAAGAAGAAAGCCCTCTTTCAGTTAAAAAGCCTTCCAGTGCAGTGCGAGGAAACCAGGTTGAAGAAAGTGGCGTAATGTGTCTCTCATTTAATTTACTTTCCAGGGCCTTCGTAACGCCTCCATACAAAAAGCTAAATATCTTTGAGAAACATCCACTTTCCTGAGTTATCTTATGTACTTTGTATACATAATTATCATTCTCTTTAATGAAGCGGACAGCATACTCTTTTCCCCGAAAATTGATAACTGAATAGTCATCAATGTCTGGAAAAACCCGGTGGTGACGCTGCTGCATGCGTGCTTTAAGTTGCAGTTCATCTACTGTATCATCATTCGATATATGAAGAGTTCGGGTCAACTTACTCCATGACGCTTGATTGCTTGTCAAAGAAGTCGCGAATGTTATACCTGATAATGATGACGACATCATACACCTCCCTATATAACGCACTCCTGATTAATCACATACTACGCTAATAGTAAAATAAAAATCTTCGTTGATTTTTATAATACTTCCGTATGCTATTGTGATATTATTCCGTACTAACTGGCACCCACCCAAAAGATGATATCCCGTTGAATCGATAATGTCATCTTTTTGGACATTACGCAACATATGTATATCAACATTTATTGTGCCAATCGCACAATAAATGCGATTCATTACAGTCTCGCTGCTGATAGTACATAACGGATCTGCGGCCTGAACATCCGTAATAGATAAGTTATTATCGCTCAACTTTACGGTTGCCAAAGGGTTATTAATAACAAGCCAACACCTTCTCTCTTGACTATCATCAACATGATAGAGTCTCAGACTATCACCAACTCTCAACTCTGTAACCGGATAATCAGTCCACCCAGGTACGATATAGCCATCAAAAAAAAGCGTATTAGAATGTGGAACAAATTGCCAATTATCATTAATCAGATATTGTAAACTTTGTACCGTTGTTTCGAGTATAATTACATTAAGTCTGTTTTTTCCATTATTATTTTCTATTACCGGATAAACATCTTTATTTAGCATCGTAAATTGAACATCATCAACTGACACATCACCTTCCGGTAAGGCAGTCTGCATTACCCATAAGATCATGAGTTTTATCGTATCTTCCGGTATCAGCCGGCTTTCGCTATACGGGAATAACTCCTGGCACCACTGAATGAACTGTTCTTCTGATATCCAAAAACGCCCCTCATAGCCCGAGTATGTCAACGTGAAACGAATACCATGACCGCTGACTTCACGAAAATATGCATGGCACGCATGACCTTCGGACGTAATATAGAGGCGACCGGTTCCGATGACTGGCAACAATGGCAAATAAAAATCGTTAATTTTCATATTCAATTGTGAACTCAATGGTTTCATCAGGAAAGATTTCTTTTAACTTATCGAAAACATAGTCTTTTTTATGATATAAAAAAACATGATTTCTATTATTGGGGCTTACTGTAATAGACAGATAAATGATTCCGTTACTACATTTAATTGTTAAAACAATTCCTCGTAATCTTCCACAAAGAATACTAAACGACTGCTCCCCTTCTTCAAAGTAGCGTCGTCGTCGGCCCGAGGAGTAAAACAATCTCTTCCATAAAGAAGCCATTCGTATGAACAACGTATCAGGCGATCTTTTTTTTATATGATTAAAAATATCATTAAAACTTTCTTCTCCTTGCGGCCAATCATCTGATGGCCGAAAAGAAACAGGCTCTATCAAATTTCTTTTTAGAGAAACTCTAGTCAAAGTAATGTTCCTTTATGGCAAAAGATAATTTTTCTACTGATTTATTAACATGTTGCAGATTCTCTTTTGTTCGTTTTTGTGAATCTAGCAATGAACGTTTCTCCTTCGAAATGGAGGATTTTTTCTCATACAATCGCTGCTTTTGCTCATCAAATGCATTGTTTTTAATCTGATATTTATACAACGACACTTTATCCAAATTCACCAGCGATGCACAATACGCCTGCTTAGAGGCAATCGACTCTTTAATGGATTGCTCGCAGTCATCGAGTTTACCATCCACCTCTTTTATCTGAGAGTTAATCTTAGCCATTGATTCTCTCAATCGGTTCGCTCTGCTTTTACGAATAGATAAAATTCTGTCCAACATACTCAGGCAACCACTTTGAATAGGTTTTCAATCGTTTTTTCGTAACTACTGATATCTTTGGTGCTTTGCTGTATAAAGCTCTGAATTAATTTCCTATTTTTTATTGCCTTATCCGCTTCAGGATCTTGCCCCATCGTGTACTCACCAATACGAATAAGCAGCTCAACATTGTTATAAGTCGCAATAAGCTTTTTGCATTCTGCCGCCGCACGCAAATGCTCCGATGTAACAACGTTATGCATAACACGACTGGCACTTAAACCAATATCAATTGCAGGGAAATGGTTTTCCTCTGCAAGTTCTCGGGTAAGTACGATATGCCCATCAAGAATAGAGCGGACTTCATCGCCAATAGGATCATTAACATTATCGCTTTCTAACAACACCGTATAAATCGCGGTTATTGAACCTTTTGGCGCAGGCCCCGCTCGCTCTAATAATTTAGGTAACGAGGAAAAAACACTCGGAGGGAATCCCCCCCTTACATCAGGTTCTCCCGATGCAAGCCCAACATCACGCGCGGCTCGGGCATAACGAGTTACAGAATCCATCATTAATAATACATTTTTACCCTGATCGCGGAAGTACTCTGCAATAGTCGTCGCCGTAAATGCGGCTTTCATCCTTTCCAGTGCGGGGCGGTCTGACGTTGTGACGACCAGCACACATTTAGAAAGCGTGGATTGAGGTAAAAGCGCGAGGAATTCATTTACTTCGCGACCACGTTCGCCGATAAGAGCAAGGACAATAATATCTGCGGATGCGCCATTACAAATCATCCCCAAAAGCGTACTTTTACCAACGCCTGAACCGGCAAAAATACCGATACGCTGCCCAATACCGCAAGTTAGTAACCCATCAATTGCCCTGACGCCAAGTATAAATGGCTGATCAATAACCTGCCTTAATAAAGGATCTGGTGGTTCAGCATACAAGCTGCGTTCAAACGGAAGATAGGGGGCAGCAATATTACTCTCCATTGGTCTGCCAATGCCATCAACAAGCCGCCCAAGTAGTGCGTCTCCAACACGAATCTTGAACTCATCCCCCTGATAACTTAACCACTGACCACAGTACATGCCGGAAACATGCTCAAAAGGCAACAGGAAAACCTCATCTTCATCAATAGCGATCACCTCGGCTAAACGTTGACTGGGTTCTATCTTGTAAAAGGCGCCAATACGCGCTTTTGGTAAACGCGCCTTAATAATCGTCCCGCCGATATTGGTAATTTTACCTTCATATCTGGTAGACGAATTTAATGATAATGCCGGCACAGTGCTATTGAGCACTTTCTGAATACGTGGGTATCTTTCCAATACAGAATCATGCTCTGAAATCATTTACCGTTCCTAATACTTTAAGTTCGATATTATTCCCAACCTCCTGAAAAGAGAGCACGGGTACTGACGGGAACGAACCTTCAATCATTTTCTTCACATAGCGCCTGATATCTAAAGCAGTCAGAATGACGCCGTTCCCCGTTGGATTCATGATATTTTTTAAGAAGCCAATTATCTGCTCACTTCGCTCCGGTGAGATATTCAGATACGAGCCTGATGACGTTTGTCTGATCGACTCTCGTAGCTCATTTTCAATATCAGAGCCAATAAGCCAAACGTTCAGAAGTGTACCGCGAACGCTATAGCGACCTAAAATATGCCGACGCAGGGCGATACGAACGTATTCGCACAAGATAACCACATCTTTTTCTTTTGTTGACCAAAAAATAAGCGTTTCAAAGATAGTTCTCAGATCCCTAATTGAGATATTTTCCTCTACGAGACGTTGGAGAATGTCAACAATTTTGCTCAAACCAAGCTGGCGCTGCAGCTCTTTCACAAGCTCGTTATATTTTCTCTCCATGATGTCCATCAAATAACGCGTTTCTTGTACGCCGATGAACTCTTTGGCATTAGACAATACAAGTTTCTTTAGCAAAAACGTTATCTTATCATTTGTTGTTGCATAAACATCCATACCTGAAAGGTGAGCTAGTTGTTGGTTAGCCTCATTCGTTTTATATACGATAGAGTTAGTCGAAAGCTTTTCCTGAACAAATTCGAATGAGATCTCTGCATGCCCAGCCTCAAAATAGACAGTATCATCTATAAGAGTATCTTTGTATATTGACTCTTGATAGAGCAAAAATTCTATTGCGCTATCATTATTTTTAACCGGATTGACAATAATCTTAGGCAATGGAATTCCACTTTCCTCAAAGAAATTCCACCGCATGACCTCAATTTGCTGTGCAATGTCTGAACTATAAATATTATTACTTAAGTTTAAAATCAACGGCTCGGCGCCTGGTGAGATGTTTTGGCTATTAGACAAATCAGCTCCCATAGCATCCTTATTATTGCCAGTTCCAAATGTTCTTTTCTTCTGTAATTTCCAAGCTATCCCCAACAGGCAAACCGCCAGAAATAAGAAGACCAATGTAGGAAAGCCCGGAATAATCGCCATTACGAGCATTAGTGCGGCACTGATTAAAAAAGGGCGACTATTAACAGAAACCTGTTGAACAATATCACCTGCAAGGTTTTCTTCTTTTTCGCTTTCACCGGGCACACGAGTAACAACCACGCCCGCGGTGACAGAGATAATAAGTGCAGGGATCTGGGCAACCAAAGCATCACCGACAGACAATACAGAAAACAGGCTAAGTGCCTCACTAAATGGCATATCAAATTGCCACATACCAATGAGCACGCCACCAAACAGGTTAACTAAAACAATAATGATACCGGCAATAGCGTCCCCTTTTACAAACTTCATCGCCCCGTCCATTGAACCATAAAACTGGCTTTCCTTTTGCACTCGGGAACGAAGAACTTTTGCCTCAAGCGGGTCAATAACGCCTGCGCGCATATCACCATCAATACTCATTTGTTTTCCTGGCATACCATCAAGGGAAAAACGAGCACTTACTTCAGCAACACGCTCGGCCCCTTTTGTAATAACCATAAATTGAACAATGGTGATAATAGTAAAAATAACCAGGCCAACAACAATATTACCGCCAACAACAAAGTTACCGAAGGAGTAAATAATGTCACCCGCATCGTGATGCAGCAGAATAAGTCTGGTTGTACTAACACTGAGCGACAGGCGCATCAACGTCGTAATCAACAGGATTGTGGGGAAAGAAGTTAGTTCAAGAGGATTTTTTATATAGATTGAGAGCATTAATAAAAGTAAAGCTGTCGAAATATTAATCGCGATAATGATATCCACCACAACTGTTGGTAGTGGAATAATCATCATCATTACAGCCATAAAGAAGAAGAGAGCCAGAATAAGATCGTGATATGACTCTGCTTTTTTAAATATATTTAAGAGTTTATTCATGATGTCATCCTGCGAACGCGCTCAATAATCTGCACATGTTGTTGAAAAGTATTCATTAGAAAAAAAACATCGATATTGGTTAACAAACAACTTAAGCACAATTTATTATCGTAGACAAAAATATGTTCAATCACTCCCTGCGTACGCTCAGGAGCAAGGGCACTAAAGAAAGAGAAAAATGCGTTTTCGTTATACTCTAAAGCAAACGTAACAAAAACATTATTATCAATTATTTCAATAAAAAAAGAAAACCCATTAAAATCAATTTCAACACGGTTATCAAATAAATAAAAATCATTTCCCAACAATCTTAAAAACTCTTCAACGTTTCTTTTAACTAAAAGATTCATCTGCAGGCTCTGAAGTAAGTATACGTGTGAATATTATTGCTTGAAAAAGCGTATTGGATAATATATACAGTATATGTACTTTATGTACATTGCAACTATTTAAATAATATAATAGTTGCCTATGGGATAATTTGGTTATTTATAACCAAGTAAATGTCTAAATTAGACAAAAGGAGAAAGATCAATGGAAGCAGCAAATTTAAGTCCTTCTGGTACAGTATTACCACTGGCAGCCACAATCAATGGAAATAATCTAGTGGATGAGAAAACAGGAGTGATGCAACCAGAAGGTGGAACAAGTCGTAACGTTAGAATCCTAGCTGGAGTTTTGATAAGTGTAGGTACTCTAGCCGCTATCGGTACTGGTATCGCATCACTGTGTGTTGAAGACTCTTCACAAAGATTAGGCTTAGGAATCGCAGCCGGTGTATTAGGTGGCGTAACTACTGTTGCCGGCGGATTAGCGATGAGATATGCCTAATCATCGCATCGCATAAAAAAATAGAGAGGTAATGGATGCATTATGCCATTGCCTCTCTCATGAAAAGAGACTAACAGTAAATATGAATAATATTAATCAATCGGAAAACATTAATATTCAGTTAAATAAAGCATTCCAAACAAATGTCGTTGATGAGCATATCCCGTTAGCATCAACCCCCTCTGCAGCCGGAGCGGCTCAGTTTCTTGATCAATTACTCCCTAAAACGGCGGGAGTGTCTTCCCCAGAACAAGTGTTGATTGAAGAAATTAAAAAGCGACATCTTGCAACAATGAACACCGATCTCAGTTTCGATGCACTATCTGCAGGTGGGCTCTCGCCCGAAGATGTACTCACTTTACAAAAGAATGTGCTCAACGCAAACGTCAATGTTGATGTCGTATCTAAGTTAGCAAGCCTCCTTTCAACATCGGTTACAAAATTAGTTTCGATGCAATAAAAATGAAAAAACACATTAAAAACCTTTTTTTATTGGCTGCTATTTGTTTGACAGTGGCATGTAAAGAGCAATTGTATACAGGATTAACAGAAAAAGAAGCTAATCAGATGCAAGCACTGTTGCTATCCAATGATGTCAATGTTTCCAAAGAAATGGACAAAAGTGGAAATATTACACTCAGTGTGGAAAAAGAGGATTTTGTTCGCGCAATAACGATTTTAAATAATAACGGCTTCCCGAAAAAGAAATTTGCAGATATCGAGGTTATTTTCCCACCCAGCCAGTTAGTGGCATCGCCATCACAAGAAAATGCAAAAATCAACTATCTCAAAGAACAAGACATCGAAAGGTTGCTAAGTAAAATACCCGGTGTTATCGATTGCAGCGTTTCATTAAATGTTAACAATAACGAAAGTCAACCATCCTCAGCAGCCGTTTTAGTCATCAGCTCGCCAGAGGTTAACTTAGCACCATCGGTCATTCAGATAAAAAACCTGGTTAAGAATAGTGTCGACGATCTCAAATTAGAAAATATTAGTGTTGTTATCAAGTCATCCTCAGGGCAGGACGGGTAATATGTATGAACAATAATAATGGCATAGCAAAGAATGATTGTGACTGGCTAACGGCCCTTGATTTTGTAAAGGATGTCAACGGTTCACCAACGCATCTCACTTTTTATATCTACCAAAAAAATGCTTTCTTGCACGATTTTGGAAACTACTGGGTTCTATATATCGAGCTTAGTGGTGATTTTCGTCAGGTTCCAACAGATACATTTATCAGACTCTGCAATATCCTGGCCGTTAGTAAAGAATATAAACAAATGGGTATTTTCCTGTCTAATAAGAAGTGGTATCTTTGCCAAATTTTTCATAAAGATAATAATCATCGCGCAAACATGTCAAAAGCAATAATGCAACATACTCTCGCCTCGTTGCTCGACAAGCAATTTGATAAACTAGAGCAATCATCTTCATCAGATACAATGATGCCGCCAACACACTTGTTTTCTGATATAGGACGAATTGTGTAATGAAAAAAATAAGTTTTTTTATTTTTACAGCACTATTTTGCTGCAGTGCACAAGCTGCCCCGTCCTCTCTGGAAAAAAGATTAGGCAAGAACGAATATTTTATTATTACTAAAAGTTCTCCAGTACGTGCAATCCTTAATGACTTTGCTGCTAACTACAGCATTCCTGTTTTCATCAGTAGTTCCGTGAATGATGATTTCTCTGGCGAAATAAAAAATGAAAAACCTGTAAAAGTACTGGAAAAACTGTCCAAACTCTATCATCTCACATGGTATTATGATGAGAATATCTTGTATATTTATAAAACAAATGAAATATCAAGAAGTATAATTACACCAACATATCTGGATATTGACTCACTGCTAAAATATCTGAGTGATACAATCTCAGTAAACAAAAACTCTTGCAATGTGAGAAAAATTACGACATTTAACTCGATTGAAGTTCGGGGTGTTCCTGAATGTATAAAATATATTACATCTTTATCAGAAAGTCTTGATAAAGAGGCACAGTCTAAAGCCAAAAATAAAGATGTTGTTAAGGTCTTTAAACTGAACTATGCGTCAGCGACAGATATAACATACAAATACCGTGACCAAAATGTTGTCGTCCCAGGTGTTGTCTCCATTCTGAAGACAATGGCAAGTAATGGTTCGCTTCCCAGTACCGGTAAAGGTGCCGTCGAGCGAAGCGGTAACCTGTTTGATAACAGTGTAACGATTTCCGCTGATCCACGTCTTAATGCAGTTGTTGTAAAAGACCGCGAAATAACGATGGATATCTATCAGCAATTAATTTCTGAGCTTGATATTGAACAAAGGCAAATTGAAATTTCTGTCTCAATTATTGATGTTGATGCAAACGATCTTCAGCAGCTCGGCGTAAACTGGTCCGGTACGTTAAATGCAGGACAAGGTACGATTGCCTTTAATAGCTCTACCGCACAGGCTAATATCAGCTCTTCTGTGATAAGTAATGCCAGTAATTTTATGATTAGGGTGAATGCGTTACAACAGAACTCGAAAGCTAAAATACTCTCTCAGCCGTCAATTATAACCTTAAATAATATGCAGGCGATTCTTGATAAAAACGTAACGTTTTATACAAAAGTCTCCGGAGAAAAGGTGGCGTCTCTGGAAAGTATTACAAGCGGAACATTGCTGAGAGTGACACCACGTATACTTGATGACAGCTCGAATAGTCTTACCGGAAAACGTCGGGAACGAGTTCGTTTGTTACTTGATATTCAGGATGGCAATCAATCGACTAACCAAAGCAATGCTCAGGATGCCAGCAGCACCTTACCTGAAGTACAAAATTCAGAAATGACAACAGAAGCGACATTAAGTGCAGGAGAAAGTTTATTACTTGGCGGATTTATCCAAGATAAAGAAAGTTCAAGTAAAGATGGTATACCGCTGTTAAGCGACATTCCTGTTATTGGTAGTTTATTCTCCAGTACGGTAAAACAAAAACATAGTGTTGTTCGACTCTTTTTAATTAAAGCAACCCCGATAAAATCTGCATCTAGCGAATAATAAATGAGGCTTTATGAGCAGGAAATTTAGCTCTCTAGAGGATATTTATGATTTCTACCAGGATGGTGGCACATTAGCGTCATTAACAAATCTGACACAACAAGATCTCAATGACCTTCATTCTTATGCCTATACAGCATATCAATCTGGTGATGTTATAACCGCAAGAAATCTATTCCATTTGCTCACATATCTGGAACACTGGAATTATGACTACACCTTATCTCTGGGCTTATGCCATCAGCGTTTATCAAATCATGAAGATGCACAACTGTGTTTCGCACGCTGTGCAACTTTAGTTATGCAAGATCCCAGGGCATCTTATTATTCTGGAATTAGCTACTTACTCGTCGGAAATAAGAAAATGGCCAAGAAAGCCTTTAAGGCTTGTTTAATGTGGTGTAATGAAAAAGAAAAATACACTACATATAAAGAAAATATTAAAAAATTGTTAGGTAATACAGAGTAAAAACTACCATCAGCTATACCAATCCCCAGGCTGACTGGGGATTTTCTATCGGAAATAATAAAGCTGCTATAGTGAAGTGCTCCCAAAGTTGAGCACCGACCACTGGTAGATTTATCTACAGGTGTGGGGTTATTCCATTAACTAGGATTTTATGCCCTGAACTATCTTCTGCTGTATTTAATATCATTTCCGTTTATGAAACAATCAGTATATCTTAACTTAGCATTAGAAATCTGATCTTTCCAATCATCTATAGCTCAGAGTATATTTGTCAGGAAATGACCTTCAACTTTAGCCGAGAAAAAGGCTTACCCTGGAAAACAAAACCCTTAAATATAGCTTTATTTTTATTCTTCTATAAAATATACTCAAAAAATTACGTCTAACTCTCCTTTTTCCTCCTCAAGATCATTTCGTTCCAGATATTAGACTGTCCCACAATACCATTACCAACTCGGTAGGTTTTTCTTTTTGGTCCGGTTGATCCAGGACTTTCTATCGGAACCGCCTCAAGGTTAACATCATAAATGAAAATCTCAAGGCGCTTATAATGCAAATTACCATAACTAACATATCTGACACGAAATGAAATTTTTTCTTTTCTTCTCGATATATAAGTTATAATAAATGATGCTCTCCTCAGGTTTATACCGAATGCTTCGGCAATATCATTGCGAGAAATCCATTTCTCCTGCAATTTACACCAAAGAGAAACCAAGATATACAGAGGTTCACCATCGTAATTCTTTACTGAGTCAGGAATTACATAGTCGCCATTTTTATTTTTAGATTCCATTTTCCATATTCTTTTTATTTGATAAATAAATCGACATAAAAAACATACATAAAAATTATTTTAAATAAACTTGTGGCATTCCTGTGTTTTTAATAATTAATGGTTCTATAAATTTGGCATAAACATCAACAAACAATTTTTCATTTCCTCTTACATGGCAATGTAATGTGAGATTATTATCATTACTCAGTACTTTTTTAGGGATAACTAATTGATAATCTTGTTCAATGTTTAGCACCGAGGGAATTTCGTAATTATATCGATGGACATGAAGTATGATGTCCTCATCTTCAGAGAGAACCCCCTGATACACAGAAGCAATATCGCCGCCAGTGATCATATTTCCATTTTTAATCAGTATACCTTCCCCACAGGAGTCTTCATTGCTAATAAATATAATGCTATAGATGCCATCCTTCATAATCATAACTCACTCAGTTTCATACTAACCTCACTCCTTTCAATTTGTTCTATCCATAAGCAATATCAAGAATAATGGAGACCTTTCTTTTTCTCCAGATTGCAATGTAATATATCATTAAATATACTCATGTTTCAACCTGCTGTTTCCCTGGTTAACATATGTAATTTCTGATTAATAATATTGAGTCACAACGTAAAAATGAAAAAAATAATACTGAGTATCATTCTCATTTCAAATTACTGTAATGCTTCCGATTGTTTTGAAATTACAGGAAAAGCATATAACATAGATCCATTAATATTAAAAGCAATTGCATGGAATGAATCAAAATGCAAAAGCGGAATAAAAAGCAAAACAAACAAAAACGGAACGTATGATATAGGTATAATGCAAATTAATTCATCTCATTTAGATTTATTAAGCAAATTTAATATATCTGAAGATGATTTATTGAATAATGCCTGTATAAACATATCTGTTGCTGGTTATATCTTAGCCTCTAACATAAAATCCAGAGGGAATACATGGGATGCAGTTGGTGCGTATAATGCAGGTTACTTTAATACACCAAATGCAGTAGAACTCAGAAGGCAATACGCAATGAAAATATATAAAACATATAATAAATTAAAGAATAATGAGCAAATTATCGATTAATAATCAAGGTCTATCGCAATACGAATCAATTGTGCCACAGGTTCAAAAAAGTCTTCTGTTATATATTGTCCTTTATGTATATTCTTATAGAGACTTCTTGCTAAAGGAATATCTTCAATCACTGGAATATCATAGAGTTCAGCCAGTTTAATGATCTGTAGAGCTTTGGCATCTTTTCCTGTTTCAATAACTAAAGGTAATGGAGTCTCCCCAAGTTTATAGTATAGGCAAATCGCAATGTGAGTCGGGTTTTTAACAATAACGGTTGATTTTTTGATGTTATTAGCCAAACTTCCACTTTGTATCTCGGAATGAAGGCGACGGCGCTCCCCTTTAATTTCAGGGTTACCATCAGTATCCTTGGCTTCTCGTTTCACCTCATCTTTACTCATTTTCATTTTCTTCAGTCCCTCATGCTTCTGGAACCAGAAATCAAATACTGAAAAGAGTAGATATCCGAATAGCACGCCTTTCCATAAAAGAAAAACAAAAAAGGCAACAACGACAAGAGCTTGATATGCGTTCAGTCCTGTGAAATTAGCAAACTCATTTGCATATGAATGCCCCATAAAATAAAAAATGAGAACAATTATCACTAACTTAAATACTGATTTAAGTAGCTCAAAAATGCTCTTTACAGAAAAAATATTTTTCAGGTTATTTTTTACACTAATCTTCTGAGCCGATGGTTTTATTTTTTCAACCGCAAAGATGAATCCTATTTGTGATACACCAGTCGTAACAGTTCCAACAAAGACAATCAAAGAAATTGGCAAAATATATAATAAAAATATATTTAATACCGCACCTAATATTTCTCGAATGGCATACAAAAACGGTCTATTTAGCGAGTCTATTGTCGTATTAACTAACCCAACTATATCAACAAAAAAACTCATGCCATACAAAGAAAAAAATGAAAATAAGATTAATGACTGCACTGCAGCCATTACCTCTTCACTTTTTGTTACATCGCCCTTCTTTTTTAGATCCCTTAGTTTTTTGGGTGTGGGCTTTTCTGTTTTTTCACTCATTAATCATGCTCGGTAACGATCTATCAATTATGTCAGAATGAATATTTGCCGTAATAAAATCAGGAAAAACATGAATAACTAATAGCAATATAAAGATTGCTATCAAACTTTTTACTGGCAGTGATAATGTGAATACGTTTAGCTGAGGTGCTGTTTTGTTAAGAAACCCAAACCCCATATCACATAAGAATATACCGATAATCATGGGAACTGAAAATGATAACATCAGTTTAATAAATGAATCCCATAGAGAAAACAAAAAATCTATTAAAGCACGATTGAATGCAATATCGGCTTGTAATGGTAATATCTCGTAGGATAAATATAGCTTATCTAGGATGCTTTGTATCCCACCATGAATAACAAAGATCACAGAGATAAATTGGTACAAAATAACGCCAGTGATAGAAGATGAATCACTTATGGACGGGTTAAAAATTGAAGATATTGTTGAACCTCTTAGAGTATCAATAATCTGCCCAGCCGCATCTATTGCCCAAAAAAGAATAGTAAATGATAACCCAATGAAAAAACCAATACTTATTTCTTTTAGCGCTATTCCTGTCAACTGAAAGATTCCAGATGGCAATTTTTCCGAAAATGTATAGTTCTCTACTATGATCGGAAGCGTAAACGCAATCATAATTGAGTTGCGAATAAAGTTACTGAGTAAAACACCTGTTGAAAATATTGGTAGGATAATAAACATCCCCAGCGGCCTGAGTATACAATAAAATGATGATACTATGACCGTCATTATCTCATTCATTAGCCGTTCACCTTCGGAATCATTTCAAATATTATCGACGAGAAGTTGATGATTGTTGTTCCCATCCAGTGATAAGTCAGGGCAAGCGTAGCAAACACTGCTATTATTTTTAGCAAAAAAGGCAATGTTTGATCCTGTAACTGCGTTATAGCCTGGACCAGACTAATAATAATACCGATAACAGAAGCCGCTATGACTGTAGGCAATGAGAGGATAAATATTATCCAGAACGTTTGCACACATAATTGAACAAAATATCCAGTATCCATCAATTCACCACCAACAGAAATTCGAATAATTTTTGCCAGCCTCCAACAAGAATGAATAACAAGATCTTAAAAGGAATCGAAATTGTTACTGGCGATACCATCATCATACCCAAGGCCAATAAGATATTGGAAATGATCAAATCTATCGCAATAAAGGGTAAATAGAGCAAAAAACCTATCTTGAATGCAGCTTCAAGCTGCCCCATCGTGAAAGCCGGTAACAGTATAAATAGAGAGTCTTTTTTTAAGATAGTTTCATTACCCAATTTTTTTTGAGCTGCACGTTCAAAAAACTCTACATTGTCTTTCTCTGTATTTTTTTCTAAAAAACCGCGATATGGTGATAATATTTTCTCATCAACTTTTTGAAAAAAATCAGAGTCGGTATAATTGATTGGTTCCTGAGAAATATTATCATTTATCTGTAATATTATCGGAGACATAATAAACATTGTCAGTATCAAAGACACTGATGTTAGCGCCATGTTTGGTGGTACCTGTTGAATGCCTAATGCGTTCTTCAATATCCCCAGTACAATAGAAATTTTCAGGAATGAAGTACCAATAACAACAAATATTGGCAGTAATGATAACAGAAAAAATACAATAATTAAAAATATTGGCTGTGAGCCAATGGTCATTAATTGAGACATATCATCATTCCTGAATAATGCTAAGATAATTATCTTTAAATGAATTCAATAAAATACTTATTTGCTCTAATGGGTCTAAAGTTATTCTAATATATTCATTTTCTATTATAATTTTATTATGCGGTGTGTTTGCATCATTAATAAGCTGTATATTGTTGGCCTCGCCAGGATCAAGTTTAATGTCTGGGTTTTTAGTGATCTTAATAGCTCCGACAATATTGTTATTAGATAGAGTTTCCCTTACAACTTCATTAAGTAAATCATCCCAATTAATTCTTGATGATGTATCTAAAGAATGTAATGCATTAGTCAGTGACAAATGAACCTTATTCATTATGTCCTGCATTAAGACCAACTCGATAGCCTGGATATCTTTAACCCATTTTATCGATTGGTTAACCTCTTTATCTAATTTTATTTTATTATTTTTTCGAATCCTTTCTCTCATTACAATCATTTTTCTGGCAATTTTTTTTCTGGATTCTGTCTTTAATTCTTTCGATTTCCTCCTCGCCCTCAGTAAATGTTCATATGTTTTTTTTCGAGCCAGTTTGATAATATCATCAGATTGAATAATTTCCTGTAACTTATCCTCTGGTATGATATCTTCTGTAAGCACTAAATCAATTTTTATATTTTTAAATTCATAAAGTTTCATAAGGCAATAAAATTTTATTAAGTCTGTTAAGAAATAAATCATTAATATGAGTTGGTTTTATTTCTCTACTTTTCGGTAAAAGATATTTGACTATGGTCCATAAAGGATTATCAGCAAATAGCCACTCCAAATTTCCTGCACCGTATTTTATTAACTCAGCACAAAACCGTTCTTCACCATATTCTGGTTTACATTGCCCTCCCTGCCAATAGAATGATAACTGCTTCACATTTTGATATCCTATCTCTCTAATCAGAGTTTCTCGATATAATCGTGAGAAAATATAATCAGGGCATTGAATGTCAAATAATGCACTACTTAGAGCAAGCAATCTTATTTTCCCAATTGACTGATATAAAAAACCTTCCTTATTTATGTCAGATAATTCCACACCAGAAATTTTATCTTGTATTTCCTGACGCAATATCTTATTGAGTTGATTACGAGTAGAACTAGTTTCTCTTAAACGCCGAAAACTGACCTGATTGACACCGGTTAAATCACCTAGCCATTCATCATGAACCATCATGATTGGATAATTAATTAATTTATAGTAGTTATAGTCTATTTTATTAAAAATTGTCATACTATTTTTCTATTATTTCTATTCCGTTGATTCATTGTTGATTGGCTTTTAGATCTTGCTGGACTCAGTGTCTCTATTAGTTTTTCAATCTTACTTAGGGCAGAATCATATAATTTTCGCTCTTCACCATATGTGTACCCCTCAATTAATTTGTTTAATTTTTCTGCCGCCTGAGGATCTGTTTTTGCTTTTTCACTTAACTCATTAACGCTTTCTTTTACGACATCAAATTCGGCGATTATTTTTTTTATCGCCTCAATTTCTGATCTTATTTTTTTATCTAATAGTTCTTTATTTCTTGTTTGACTCACAATACTCATCCTCTATTTATTATTAATCCTGATTCGCATTATCTCTATAGTCCTAATTGCCGCATCACACGCAATGAGCAGTTCCTTTGCTTCATTGTAGGTAACTTTATCCAAAGGGTGTTTCATTTTTTCATGGATTTCGTTCTTTTTGTCGTTTATTTTTTCAATAAAAACATTTGCGGCTTCTTTATTTTTTATTATTTCGTCTTCCAGCTCAGTTATCGTTATCATTTAATTATTTTATGTTAAATATTTTTCAGCGGTATTATTTCTTCCTCAGTGTCCTTCACAAGAAAATCTTCTTTCTTCATTCCATTCAACAGTGCTTCTTTAAGCCAGCGTGGCTGTCGGCCTACGCCCGACCAGGTCTGCCCTTCTTCATTGCGGTAGTAAACACCTTTCGATGAGTTCCGGCGAGCGAGTCCATCATCAGGCACATTAGTATATCCCAGCTCTTGTAAGGTTATATTGTAATAAGTAATCTGCTTCTGAATCGACTCAATTACACTTTGAACTTCCTGCTCTCGCAGTCGCTTTGCTTCCTGCTGTAGAACTGCAATTTGCTCTATAAGCTGAATGTATGGACTTGTTGTATGTGAATTAGTTTCCATATTCATAATAAATAATCTCCGCATGCTTTAATATTTTAAGCTATTAGCGACCTTATCCTTATCAGGAAGGACAACAATTAATCAAATGATATAAATTATGTGAGATAACGTTCATCTATCAAATTAGGACACATCTATTTCATCAAACAACCACCTTAAAATGTTATTATTCTCTGTTTTCTAATGTGTAAAATACATTATCATTAAATGTCAACAAAAAAAATCATATATTTTTAAAATCCATTTAAAATCAATGACATAGAAGAAAAACAATCTCGTTGACAAACGACTTTAATAATTGCATTTCCATTTAATTAAGCGTTTCTCTTTATAAGATAGATCTCATTGCATAAACAAATAAAACAGAATAAAAACCAAGCTGAACCGTTTCACTATACTCTACTTAATTCGAGTTACAGGAAGGCGGCAAGCGAGTGAATCCCCAGGAGCTTACATAAGTAAGTGATTGGGGTAAGCGAACGCAGTCGCAGCACATGCAACTTGAAGTATGACGAGTATATATATCTATTAGCTGTCTCCCGGACATAAGCTACAGCCAGCACTAACCTGGAACGGGTGCATTATAAAAAGGAACAAGGGACAAATAGCTGAACAAGTAACCGCGTTAGTCTCTTCCCGCATAACCGTACCATTCGTATTAAGAAGTATTGCCCATATCCATTCGGGGAAAGAGGATCTGCCATACATCAAGTCCGTTTTACTTGGCATCAGATCATCGCCGTCATTAACTCTGTTAAAGTCGGACAAACGATTAGCAAGATCTGTGATTCAAAAGTGCATAGCGCTAAGGTGGGACTGGTTACAGATTCATTAACCCTGTTCTTTGTCGCTGGATTTGCCCCTATATTTCCAGACACCTGTTATCACTTAACCCATTACTGGCTTGCTGCCGTAGATATTCCCGTGGCGAGCGATAACCCAGTGCACTATGCGGATGCCTTTCGTTATAATGCTCGAATGCCTCTGCAAGGTTCTTTGCTGCCGTTAACCCGTCTGGTTTGGGCATGACACTGATGTAGTCACGCTTTATCGTTTTCACGAAGCTCTCTGCTATGCCGTTACTCTCCGGACTCCGCACCGCCGTGTTCTTCGGTTCAAGCCCCAACATCCGGGCAAACTGCCGTGTTTCATTAGGCCGGTAGCATGAACCATTATCCGTCAGCCACTCTACTGGAGACGCCGGAAGCTCGTTGCCGAAGCGGCGTTCCACCGCTCCCAGCATGACGTCCTGTACTGTTTCACTGTTGAAGCCGCCCGTAGTGACTGCCCAGTGCAGTGCCTCACGGTCACAGCAGTCCAGCGCGAATGTGACACGCAGTCTCTCTCCGTTATCACAGCGGAACTCGACCCCGTCAGAGCACCATCGCTGATTACTTTCTTTCACGGCCACTCTGCCGGTATGTGCCTGTTTCGATGGCGGTACAGCGGGTTTTCGCTCAAGCAACAGCGCATTCTGGCGCATGATCCGGTAAACTTGTTTGGCATTGATCGCAGACATACCATCAAGTTCTGCCTGTCTGCGAAGCAGCGCCCATACCCGACGATAACCATACGTGGGCAACTCTCCGATGATATGATGTATCCGGAGAAGCACATCCGTATCATCAGTGTGAAGACTGCGGCGGCCATCCTTCCAGTCATCACTTCGTCTGAGAATGATGTGCAACTGCTCATGCGACACCCGGCGACAACGACTGACGACGTTTACTCCTCATCCCCGGGCAATAAGGGCGCGTGCGCTATCCACTTTTTTGCACGCCCATATTCAACGGCTTCTTTAAGGAGTTCATTTTCCATCGTTTTTTTTCCGAGCAGGCGCTGGAGTTCTTTAATCTGCTTCATGGCAGCAGCAAGTTCAGAGGCAGGAACGACCTGCTCTCCTGCGGCCACAGCAGTAAGACTTCCCTCCTGGTATTGCTTGCGCCAGAGAAATAACTGGCTGGCTGCCACACCGTGTTGCCGGGCAACAAGGGAGACTGTCATTCCCGGTTCAAAACTTTGCTGAACAATATCGATTTTTTCTGAGTGGTACACCGTCTGCGTTTCTCCGGTCCTAAGACATCAATCATCTGTTCTCCAATGACTAGTCTAAAAACTAGTAGTAAGACTATCACTTAAATAAGTGATATTGGTTGTCTGAAGATTCAGGGGGGCCAGTCTAGCCATCAACAGACGATACGGTTTCTGATAGTACGATAATATATCGATAATACGCTGATTTACCAGAATACAGCCAGAATGCTACTCTGCACCGGATGATTTGTGATCCGACACAGCAAACGACAACGCATCTGTTTTTAACGCAACGTATTGCTCTGATGTATCACCCCGGGCAACCTGAAAACACCTTTCCACTTGGCATTGTCCGCCAGTGCTTATCACTGGCCAGATCTGTTGCAATAAATCCACCAGTTTCGAACATTCTTCATCAACCGTGACGCTGGCTCGCGGATGACAAATACTCGTCTGGCTGAGGAGCAATACGCATCGTATTACTGCTCCTCCATGTTGTTCCAGCAGCCAGTGTAACACCAACGGCGATGATGGACTGGTCGTGTGAGTACGTGCAGTAATACGTTTGTGTATCTGTTGGTAAAAGGAAATGCAGAATGCATGAATCTGTTGCCCGTAGATGTTTCCTTCTGTCGAATGGAACGTGAAGTGAAATGCCAACAGATTTGGCCAGTGATCCACCGCCTGCTGAACAAAACGCCGGATTTTCCCCGACTCTGAACTTTTCTAATTTTACTGAACCGGTGCAGACACGCAGGTAAACACGCCAACACCAGTGTAATGCCCATTATAAACAAAAAGAATGGAATGACGAATCGATCAGGAAAGAGCAACAACCTATTGGCTGACCGGAGAATGTCTGCAGGGAGTATCGCCAGCACCAGGGACAGGGCTGATTTCCACAATAGTAGCGCCGGCATTTTGCACAATACCAGCGTACCGGCATCACAACACGTTTCATCCTGCTGCCCCCACGCTCCCTCTATTCGCTGCTGCATCCACTGCTCCACTTCGCTTTTGTACCGCCCAGTTTGAAAATAGCCTTCACTGATCAGTTTATAAAACTATTTGTCGGTCATGCCGGTGAAACTGGTGATGTAGTTCATGTCGAGCAGGGGATCATCGGAACGCAGCAATACGCTGTCGTGGCTTGTTGTGGTCAACATGGCCACAATGTCCTCTGTGAGATTTATGAAGGTTGTGCGAATGCGGGGAATCTGCTGAGCTGTGCTTTCAGAGCTGGCCTGCTACGGATACCAAGGATTACCGGCGAGGTAACGGGCTTCCGGATCACACACACCACGATGATCGCGGGCGAAATCACTGAACGCCCATATCAGCTCTTTAAGTATGTCTTCACAGTCCGGTGAATGACGATCCAGCGCCACATCCCGGGTGGTACTGCTTTGATTCGTCCGGTGACACAAAGCCCGGATTGCTCCAGACATCCAGAATCAAACGCCCCAGATTAGGGGCATCGAAATATTCCTCTCTGATGCCTAACATCACATTATATTCCGACATATCAGGAGCATGGTCCGGGTCAGAAGTGGCGACCATCAGAGCGCACAGCGCCTCTATAAATGTTGCCCCGGGAATTAGCTATGCAGAAATCGTCCTGAGGCAGGCGAAGCCTGAGACGACTCTCGCGTGTGGTTGATTGACACCACAGTGCGGATTCGGCGAATCAGCGATCACGGTGCGATTTCACACCACAGTACACAATCAATCCCCCGGGTTTTATTCAGGTAAGCGGGACTGCGGATATCCGGTGTCGAGTCGTTGCACGGTGTGGGTGCGAAACACCGGATAAAATGTATGCCATTGATAGTCAGCCTGAACGCCCTGAGCAGAGCGGGCATTTCGGATTAAGTGAGTGCACCTCCGCAGTCCTGGTACAAATCTGGCTGGTACCTGTAAACATACTTCGTACATGTTGCTCTGCAATAAATCCCCGTACCACAGGCCTCACAGAACTTCTTCCCATGAAAAAGCCCCTCGCACATCACACAATGCCACTCCAGCACGGTCGGTAATGGCGATAAAAACATCGCCATATCCTCAATGTAAGGGTGGGACTTTTCCGGATTCAGCACCACACAGTCCGCCTTCTGTTGCGTACTCAGGGTATGTAAATCATGCTCAAACCACGCCCCCTGAGCATCTGTCTGCAAAATCAACCGGCCATGACAGGAAAGGCAGAAACAATGCCGGATATTTCTGCTGAGCGCAGAATCGGCACTGATAATGTGCTCACCCGGCGTGATCCCCAGCCCCGTTTTTAGAACGTTCATTCTGCCACCACCTTCTCACTAAAACTTCCGGTCTGGCAGCGTGTACAGTACTGCTCCCCATGATAATCGTGGTGACATTGTCTGCAGTGCCAGTTGGCTTTACGCACCACGGGTAAGGTATCCGGAACGAATTGCTGCAGACGCTTAATCAGTTGTACCTCCCTGCGTTCTGGTCTGACATAAGGACACTGCTGACCGTGCGCCGTCAGCCCTTCGTCAGTGTGTTCAAACCAGGGACGTTCGGTGTCGTATTGCGGATGGTATCTGAGTGCACTGCCGCAAAGATGGCAGGTATAACGATCGTATGGCGCAGTCTGTGCAGTACGGGCACCGGTCAGATGTCCATTGCCATCGAATGCAATAAAGGATTTTGCGTACATAGTATATGTTCCTTACCGCCAGACGACACGCAGGCAACAGCCGTCCCGGTACGGGCAGCGTGGTCAGGGTGTGAATGGGGTTCAGTTAAAATCTGGACTGGGGTTTGGGTAAAGCAGGCTGGTTGCTGTTACAGCACTGTGGTTGTCACACAATGGAGCACTGACGTAAAAAACAGTCAGTGGGCGAGTGGATACATCGTTACCGCCAGACAACAACCCATACTTTTGGTTTGCCGGGTATTGGTGCGCCTGTCGTGTTCAACTCCGGCTACAGCCAAAATTGCGCTCACCGGTACCGTTGACTTTGGTGTACTCTTTCGCGAGATAGTCAGCACGCTTCAGCATATCCCGTAAACCAGCATCATCATCGCGTTCCAGCCACACCGCCGGCCTGACCGGAAAATGCACCAGCGTGGCATAGCATCCGGCATCCACCCCCAGGGCACTGCACCAGGCCTGTTCAATCATTCCGGCCAGTGACCCCGGATCGCGGTAATCGCCGGCACGACACCAGGTATCCCGGTTGACCAGCAGCAGGAGATGATAGTGTTTTTTGCCTTTAAGCTCCCCGAATTCCCGGGCCCAGGCGTAATGCAGGGTCGTGGGATGTACGCGTTTACCTTCACGGCGCTTACGCTTCTGGTAAGCGTCGATTCGGGCTTTCAGGGCATTGATGAAGCGGGATATCACTGCTGCGTCAGTTGCTGCCGGTACATCCGGAAGACGCAGGTCAATCCGAAGTGCCGTCAGGCGGGGATGAACATTCAGTGCGTGCCGCACCGTCTCACGAATACGTTGCTGCCAGAAGGGGTTGTATTTGTAGGTCATGGTTAAATCTCCGTATGGTTCATACGGAATAGCCACGTCGTAAAAAATGCGCAGAGTCCCTGAAGTGACCCCCGGCAGGCACTGTCTCAGGCACTCTGTGATAACCCGAACGGTCGTCTCCGGACTGACGGTTGAATTTTCAGCGTTGTTTTTTTAATGTAAAAAACCGGTTACGGGTAAGGCTGTGAGGAGGGAGTGATGGTGATACGCAAAAAGAAGTGCAGGGACTGTGGAAACGCGATTACTCATAATACAGTGTGTTGCCCGTATTGTGGTTCTGTCGACCCCTTCGGCTATTACCGGAATACCGATCGTTTGCTCTGTTTATTGATGTTACTGCTGGTGCTGATTCTGGTTACCGTTTCAGGCGTCAGTGTATTTGTACTGTTGCCGTAGGTTACAGGGGAGGGATTATCCGGAATCAGCGGAGCAGAGCACCCCGCCGCCTCTGCGTTTGCTGTGCCAGACAGTAACGCACCGGATCCCCAGCAAATACGAGAAAACCTCAACAGAGGTCGGTAATGCCCGAAAATCGGCCCATTACCGCCCACAACTCCGTACACCATTCCCTTTTGATTTCGAATGCTTTGTTGTCGCTATACCGCTTAATGTTCCCTGTATTATCCTGGTTCCCGACAACAAGAACATATTCAGCTTTTAACAACCTGAGAAGAGCCAAAAAGAATCACAGAGCAAATAACACCTGGCGCAATACCACTGTGATTGCCGAACGTTCAGGTGACATATTTCCAGACAGAAGCCGGAACGCGATCGTAAAGTTTGTTCATGGTTAGTTCTGCTAGTCGATGATCGACCGCAGAGTTGAAGGCTTCCAGCTCCGCAGGGGTAAGTTTATAACGTGTGTGGGAAATCACTTTTTCCAGCGTCTCCCGGGATGAACAACGACGGAACTGATACAGCCAGTCTTCTTTGGTTTTAACTTCCATTAGCCTCTCATCACTTTATGCTGCAATTAACGTGATACTGTCAGCATACCGCACCAGACTGGCATTCTGGTCCCCTCCCCAAACTCATTACTCCCATGCCAGCACTTAACCGGTCTCTCAGACTGTCACTCACCAGGTCGGATACGCTTACCGCTCAGACGGATGCTTAATGCACTCTGTTCACGTGGGTGCAGGTACGTTTTATATACGCAGGTTATACGCCAGCTATCAGAGATAGCCCTGTGGGTACAACGCAATCTGCTGCTACTGCGTTCTCATGCCCACTGATCGCACTCACAGTGTTTATTTCACATATATGAACTCAAGTATTTGATCTCATGTGTTTGATCTCTCTTATATATTTATAATACCAATCAGACAGTCTTATCCCACCAGTGATACCTGTCGCCTGCCCACAGGTCACAGGCTGATATACCACAACCGCCTTCAAAAACAACTCTGCAATTATCAGAACGCTAGTTTTCCCCTTGTCGCACGAAAGTCCTCCCTCCTTTATCGCGTGCGCGTGCGGAAGCATCGTTTCGCAACAACCACCCGACATACCGGTACGGCTCAGCCACCGCAATCCCCCCGTTTATCTCCTGACGGTCACATTCCCGATTATTTTTTACGTTTCTCCCCGGTTGTTATGCCGGTGAAGGTGGTGCGTTGTTTTCATCACCAACGCCGGTTGAGATTAACAACATCCGGAGGAACATTCTCATGACCACCCCAGTTTCACTGATGGATGACCAGATGGTCGACATGGCGTTTATCACTCAACTGACTGGCCTGACCGATAAGTGGTTTTACAAACTCATCAGGGATGGGGCCTTTCCGGCCCCCATCAAGCTGGGCCGCAGTTCCCGATGGCTGAAAAGTGAAGTGGAAGCCTGGCTGCAGGCGCGTATTGCACAGTCCCGTCCGTAATTTCTGACCGTTATCCGTTCACCCGCAGCAGACGTAATCCCCGGCCTGCCGGCGGCATTCTGCTGCCTGTTATATCCCCGTGAGGAATATGAAAATGAAACAACAGTATCAGACCCGCTACGAATGGCTCCACGAAAGCTACCAGAAATGGCTGACCGGCTTCACCCAGCACGCCGTATCCTGGGGCGTGTGTCATCCGAATATCTACTACTTCCATAATCTGACGCCCGGTTGGGTGTCATTCAATGGTGAAAAACCGGAGATTGCCATCGTACCCCAGAGCCTGCACCGGCTGATTTATGGTCCTGACAAACGGGCCACGCCGCCCCTGGATGATGATCTGATAGTGAATTTATGCACCAGTGAACATCTGCTGGTTCATCATCCGATGCTGGAAGGCATTCTCCTGTCTGAATGTGAACGTCTGAGGCAGCGTTCTCTGGCAAATAAACTGATTAGCCTCTTCCGTCAGTTTGGTGGCACGGAGTTGCGCCTCAAACTGGTCTGGCTTTGCTGGCTTGATTTAATGACCGGAAACAGCCTTGAAGACTGGACAGAGAACCTGAAACGGAAATCAGAAAAAGAGCTGGAGGAATGGATCATCGACCGTCAGAAGCAGAACGCAGCACTGACGGATCTGATGGATCAGTACGTGCTCCTGGCATACCGCACAACGGTTGACGATAACCGTAACTGATGCCGGTTGCTTTCGGAAGGTGCGGCAAAATACGGGAATTATGCTCCCGGCCCCACCTGCTCACCTGCAGAGCGTGTTCGTCGTCATCATACTGAGCCATGATGAATGGCTTAAGGGCATCCTGTCATTACTGAACTGGCATGAACACCACAGTGGATGAAAGCCACGGACAGGGATGTTCTTTACAGCCAGCTACACGCCACGTTCTCTACGGACTGAATATGCAGGCAGAGGTGAACCGCCCCGGAAATCCTGGAGACTAAACTCCCTGAGAAAGAGGTAAACAGGATGACTAAAAATACACGTTTTTCCCCCGAAGTCCGTCAACGGGCAGTTCGTATGGTTCTGGAAAGTCAGGGCGAATATGACTCACAATGGGCGGCAATTTGTTCCATTGCCCCAAAGATTGGCTGTACGCCGGAGACTCTGCGTGTCTGGGTACGCCAGCATGAGCGGGATACCGGAGGCGGTGATGGTGGGTTCACCACCACTGAACGTCAGCGTCTGAAAGAGCTGGAGCGTGAAAATCGTGAACTGCGCCGCAGTAACGATATCCTTCGCCAGGCTTCCGCTTATTTGCGAAGGCGGAGTTCGACCGCCTCTGGAAAAAATAATGCCACTGCTGGATAAGCTGCGTGAGCAGTGCGGGGTCGGACCGGTATGCAGTGAACTGCATATTGCCCCGTCAACGTATTACCACTGTCAGCAACAGCGACATCGTCCTGATAAACGCAGTGCCCGTGCGCAGCGCGATGACTGGCTGAAGAAAGAGATACTGCGCGTATACGATGAGAATCATCAGGTATACAGTGTGCGTAAAGTCTGGCGTCAGTTGTTACGGGAAGGTATCAGAGTGGCCAGGTGCACTGTGGCACGTCTCATGGCGGTTATGGGGCTTGCCGGTGTTCTCCGGGGTAAAAAGGTCCGCACTACCGTCAGCCGGAAAGCTATTACCGCAGGCGACCGCGTAAACCGTCAGTTCGGGGCAGAACATCCTGACCAGTTGTGGGTGGCTGATTTTACTTACGTCAGCACATGGCAAGGCTTCGTTTATGTGGCGTTCATCATTGATGTGTTCGCCGGATACATCGTGGGGTGGCGGGTCTCATCGTCTATGGAAGCGACATTCTTGCTGGATGCGCTGGAGCAGGCGTTGTGGGCCCGTCGTCCGTCTGGCACCATCCATCACAGCGATAAAGGCTCTCAGTATGTATCGCTGGCCTACACGCAGCGGCTTAAAGAAGCCGGATTACTGGCATCAACAGGGAACACAGGCGACTCGTATGACAACGCGATGGCGGAGATCATCAATGGTCTTTACAAAGCGGAGGTAATACACCGTAATAGCTGGAAAAACCGGACAGAAGTGGAACTGCCCACTCACGTGGGTGGACTGGTATAACAATCGACGATTGCTGGGAAGGCTGGGTCATATCCCTCCGGCAGAAGCAGAAAAAGCTTATTATACTTCCATCAGAAACGATGATCTGGCAGCCTGAGTACATTGTTGTAAATTAAACGACTGGTGATTTTTAAATTTTTTCTTTGCCACCACCGTGAACTAATACCGAAAAAACAGTAGTCTCAGGAAGCGAGTACTGAAAGTAAGCTTTATTAAAATAAGCTATTAGACCTGTTAAATAATGTCAACGGATGAAATGTTATGATAATTCTGGATACCATATCTGTAAGAGTGATTAATGAGGAAAGTGATGACTGTTAATTATTTTATCTCCGGTAGCGTAAAGCCAGGCTTATCGTAAATGAAAATATGCAGTCATCTATTAACTTCATGGAGAGACGTATCAAAATACAGGATGCAATTATTCTCACAATGAAACTCATCGTCCCTGGTGAAATTCATGCAAACATTTACCTTAATAATCTGACGCGGAGTTTAAGGCAAAGGGGAGAGTTGCCCGAAGGCGAAAACGGAAGTAGATTAATAATAACAGGATGAGAGGAGAAAGCGCCCTTTCCTGAAAATAAAAAGAGCGGTTCACTCCTGTGAATGCACTTCAACCGTCCTGGCAAAGAATGTACTGTTATAAAAAGCTTCCCCAGTCAGCAGAGACAAAAAGATAACATGAGGTACCTCCCCCCCCTTAATTTATACACGTGAAATGAACTGAAATTTATGAGAAAATCATGCTAAAGATGCTTTGATTTTACTTAAAATCACATGTGATTACCATGACTGAAGGAGAGAGACTATGGTTAAGGTTGTGGAAGATGAAAGAAGCAGAATACGATATCTTGAAAGGCGCTTAAATGAAAATGGGTTTTATTTACCATCAAGTCTGGCCGATAAAGATTATTTCTCGTATCAGAAACGGATTTTAAATACTCTTATTTCACAGGGTGTTGACACACTGAAAATAAATAATTTTCTGGCTGAAACAGACCAGCGCTACTTCGATTCCTTACCATCTGAGAATGATCTTAACTGGTATCGTAATGATGCCCGCGCCAGTTTATGGCTGACTTGTGAATTATATGAAATGATTAAGATAAACGGTTATGAAAATACCCTTACCTGTTTATCTCCGGAGTCACTGCCTTCTCACCACAGCGTGAGGGTAGATGCCATACGCAGGTGTATTGACAACTGGCCTTTCATTTTATACACACCATCAAATTACCTGAACCAGAAAAGTATTGAATGGACCACGCTGCTCGAAAAAGATGATATTTTCAGAGAGGTTAAGGCCAGAAATTTTGATATCTGCTCATGGCTCAAAAAATATATTCAGGAAAAGACGAATATTTCCCTGAGCTATGTCTGTGGAGAATCATCTGAAGAGATTATGGCCTGGTGTTATGCCAGTTACTTCACATGGAAAAAAACAACCAGAATTCACCAGACTCAGTAGAACTGTTTACCCGGAAGTTTAAAAGCGCCTGGGCTACCCAAAAAAACAGAATAAAAAACAGGGTTGATAAAAAGCTGCGCCCCCTGAACGTAAATATTTCACAGGAGGCATATGACAAACTGAGAAAATTATCCATGAACGAGGGTATCTCAAATGATCGGGTTATTGAAAGTGCTCTGGACATGATTTACCGTAGTAAAATTAAAAAATAAAACCATTCAAAATAATTTCAGACAGATATTATCTCCGTGAATCCCCCGCCACCTTTCCGGTGCGCGGGGTTTTGTCTTTTTTCACCGGGAATACATGTATGAATCCGTCTGATGCCATTGAGGCAATTGAAAAACCGCTCTCCTCCCTGCCTTACTCGCTTTCCCGTCACATCCTGGAACATCTGCGTAAACTCACCAGTCACGAACCCGTGATTGGCATTATGGGTAAAAGCGGAGCCGGTAAATCCTCACTCTGTAATGCACTGTTTCAGGGGGAGGTCACCCCGGTCAGTGATGTTCACGCCGGCACCCGGGAAGTGCGGCGCTTCCGTCTGAGTGGCCACGGTCACAGCATGGTTATCACTGACCTGCCCGGGGTGGGCGAGAGCCGGGACAGGGATGCAGAGTATGAAGCCCTGTACCGTGACATTCTGCCCGAACTGGACCTGGTGCTGTGGCTGATTAAAGCCGATGACCGCGCCCTGTCTGTGGATGAGTATTTCTGGCGACACATCCTGCACCGGGGACATCAGCAGGTGCTGTTTGTGGTGACGCAGGCCGACAAAACGGAGCCCTGCCATGAATGGGATATGGCCGGCATTCAGCCTTCTCCCGCACAGGCACAGAACATTCGGGAGAAAACGGAGGCGGTATTCCGTCTGTTCCGGCCCGTACATCCGGTTGTTGCCGTATCGGCCCGCACCGGCTGGGAACTGGATACGCTGGTCAGTGCGCTCATGACAGCACTTCCCGACCATGCCGCCAGTCCCCTGATGACCCGCCTGCAGGACGAGCTGCGCACGGAATCTGTCCGGTCTCAGGCCCGTGAACAGTTTACCGGTGCGGTGGACCGGATATTTGACACGGCCGAGAGCGTCTGTATTGCTTCTGTTGCACGCACGGTTCTGCGGGCCGTCCGTGACTCGGTGGTCTCTGTTGCCCGCGCTGTATGGAACTGGATTTTCTTCTGAACACTCTGCCAGGGGAAATACCTGATTACATTGCATTAACCAACTGAAAACATGACGCAAACACCTCATACCCCTCCTGTTTCTCTTGCGTGACTGCTCCGCCATTAATAGAATAAAACGATCGATAAAACAGGTATCGATCGTCACTATCGATCGTTTATAGTGGTTAATGGCCTGCGAAAAGGCAGCTGAATCTCTTCATCATGCAGAACGGAATTGCACACAACGGACTGATACTTCTCTGGCGGATGAGAGAGGGAAAGCATTTATGTCCGGGAAAAACCACTTTATCTGACCATGCTGTTTTGTACCTGCCGGTATCCACTTTTGTGGGTACCGGCTTTTTTATTCACCCTCTGTAAGGAAAAGCTGATGAAACGACATCTGAACACCAGCTACAGGCTGGTATGGAATCACATTACGGGCACCCTGGTGGTGGCCTCCGAACTGGCCCGCTCACGGGGAAAACGCGCCGGTGTGGCGGTTGCGCTGTCTCTTGCTGCTGTCACATCAGTCCCGGCACTGGCTGCTGACACGGTTGTACAGGCGGGAGAAACCGTGAACGACGGAACACTGACAAATCATGACAACCAGATTGTCTTCGGTACGGCCAACGGAATGACCATCAGTACCGGGCTGGAGTATGGGCCGGATAACGAGGCCAATACCGGCGGCCAATGGATACAAAATGGCGGTACCGCCAACAACACTACTGTCACCGGTGGTGGTCTTCAGAGAGTGAATGCCGGAGGAAGCGTTTCAGACACGGTTATCAGTGCCGGAGGCGGACAGAGCCTTCAGGGGCAGGCAGTGAACACCACTCTGAACGGCGGTGAGCAGTGGGTACATGAAGGCGGGATTGCAACGGGTACTGTCATTAATGAGAAGGGCTGGCAGGCCGTCAAATCCGGCGCAGTGGCAACCGACACGGTTGTGAATACCGGCGCGGAAGGGGGACCAGATGCAGAAAATGGTGATACCGGGCAGTTTGTTCGCGGAAATGCCGTACGTACCACCATCAATAAAAATGGTCGTCAGATTGTGGCTGTTGAAGGAACAGCAAATACCACTGTGGTTTATGCCGGCGGCGACCAGACGGTACACGGGCATGCGCTGGATACCACACTGAATGGCGGTTACCAGTATGTGCACAACGGAGGCACAGCCTCTGACACGGTTGTAAACAGTGACGGCTGGCAGATTGTCAAGGAAGGTGGTCTGGCGGATTTCACCACCGTTAACCAGAAAGGCAAACTGCAGGTGAACGCCGGTGGTACAGCCACGAATGTTACCCTGAAGCAGGGCGGCGCACTGGTCACCAGTACTGCAGCAACTGTTCTTGGCAGCAACCGTCTGGGGAATTTCACGGTGGAAAACGGTAAGGCTGACGGTGTTGTTCTGGAATCCGGCGGTCGTCTGGATATACTGGAGAGCCATTCAGCACAGAATACCCTGGTGGATGACGGCGGTACCCTGGCAGTGTCTGCCGGCGGTAAGGCGACAGGTGTCACCATGACATCCGGTGGTGCCCTGATTGCAGACAGTGGTGCCACTGTTGAGGGGACCAATGCCAGCGGTAAGTTCAGTATTGATGGTATCTCCGGTCAGGCCAGCGGCCTGCTGCTGGAAAATGGCGGCAGCTTTACGGTTAATGCCGGGGGACAGGCCGGTAACACCACTGTCGGATATCGTGGAACACTGACGCTGGCTGCCGGGGGAAGTCTGAGTGGCAGAACACAGCTCAGTAAAGGCGCCAGTATGGTACTGAATGGTGATGTGGTCAGTACCGGCGATATTGTTAACGCAGGAGAGATTCACTTTGATAATCAGACGACACCGGATGCCGCGCTGAGCCGTGCTGTTGCAAAAGGCGACTCCCCGGTAACGTTCCATAAACTGACCACCAGTAACCTCACCGGTCAGGGGGGCACCATCAATATGCGTGTTCGCCTTGATGGCAGCAATGCCTCTGACCAGTTGGTGATTAATGGTGGCCAGGCAACCGGCAAAACCTGGCTTGCGTTCACAAATGTCGGAAACAGTAACCTCGGGGTGGCAACCACCGGACAGGGTATCCGGGTTGTGGATGCACAGAATGGTGCCACCACAGAAGAAGGTGCGTTTGCCCTGAGCCGCCCGCTTCAGGCCGGCGCCTTTAACTACACCCTGAACCGTGACAGCGATGAAGACTGGTACCTGCGCAGTGAAAATGCTTATCGTGCTGAGGTCCCCCTGTATGCCTCCATGCTGACACAGGCAATGGACTATGACCGGATTCTGGCAGGCTCCCGCAGCCATCAGACCGGTGTAAATGGTGAAAATAACAGCGTCCGTCTCAGCATTCAGGGCGGTCATCTCGGGCACGATAACAACGGTGGTATTGCCCGTGGGGCCACGCCGGAAAGCAGCGGCAGCTATGGCTTCGTCCGTCTGGAGGGTGACCTGCTCAGAACAGAGGTTGCCGGTATGTCTCTGACGACAGGGGTGTATGGTGCTGCTGGCCATTCTTCCGTTGATGTTAAGGATGATGACGGCTCCCGCGCCGGCACGGTCCGGGATGATGCCGGCAGTCTGGGCGGATACCTGAATATGGTACACACATCCTCCGGCCTGTGGGCTGACATTGTGGCACAGGGAACCCGCCACAGCATGAAAGCATCATCGGACAATAACGACTTCCGCGCCCGGGGCTGGGGCTGGCTGGGCTCACTGGAAACCGGTCTGCCCTTCAGTATCACTGACAATCTGATGCTGGAGCCACAACTGCAGTACACCTGGCAGGGACTCTCCCTGGATGACGGCCAGGATAACGCCGGTTATGTGAAGTTCGGGCATGGCAGTGCACAACATGTACGTGCCGGTTTCCGTCTGGGCAGCCACAACGATATGAGCTTTGGTGAAGGCACCTCATCCCGTGACACCCTGCGCGACAGTGCAAAACACCGTGTGCGTGAACTGCCGGTGAACTGGTGGGTACAGCCTTCTGTTATCCGCACCTTCAGCTCCCGGGGAGACATGAGCATGGGTACAGCCGCAGCCGGCAGTAACATGACGTTCTCACCGTCCCAGAATGGCACGTCACTGGACCTGCAGGCCGGACTGGAAGCCCGTGTCCGGGAAAATATCACCCTGGGCGTTCAGGCCGGTTATGCCCACAGCGTCAGCGGCAGCAGCGCTGAAGGTTATAACGGTCAGGCCACGCTGAATGTGACTTTCTGATAATCAGGTCACTCTCCTTCAGGCCCCGGTCATCATGACCGGGGCTTTTTACTTTCAGGGAGCAACAGATATGCCGGGTTGTACATCACGTTTATTGCCCGAAGGCCCTTTCTCACGCGAACAGGCTGTTGCCGTCAAAACAGCTTACCGCAATGTGTTTACTGAAGATGACCAGGGAACATATTCCCGGCTGGTTATCCGTAATGCTGAAGGTCAGTTGCGCTGGTGATGCCGGAACACAGCTTAATACTCAGCTCGCCAGTTAAGGGCTTCTCAGACAATAAACGTCATTCATTTCACCCATCAGGCCGCGTCTTCTCCGGGAGACGTGGCTTTTTCATTTATTACACCAGTAAATCTTAACCACCGATAAGGAGCAAATTATGCGACTAGCCAGTCGTTTTGGTTCTGCGAACCAGATACGCCGTGACCGTCCGCTGACACACGAAGAACTGATGCACTATGTTCCCAGTATTTTCGGTGAAGACCGGCATACTTCCCGCAGTAAACGATATGCGTACATTCCCACTATCACCGTACTGGAAAGTCTGCAGCGGGAAGGCTTTCAGCCATTCTTCGCCTGCCAGACCCGCGTACGTGACCCGGACCGCCGGGAATACACCAAACACATGCTGCGTCTGCGGCGGGCCGGAGAGATAACCGGACAACATGTCCCTGAAATCATTCTGCTCAACTCCCATGACGGTACTTCCAGCTACCAGATGCTGCCGGGTTACTTCAGGTTCGTCTGCCAGAACGGGTGCGTCTGTGGCCAGTCTCTGGGGGAAGTGCGTGTTCCACACCGGGGAAATGTGGTGGAGAAAGTTATCGAAGGTGCTTACGAGGTGGTGGGCGTGTTTGACCGGATAGAGGAGAAGCGTGATGCCATGCAGTCGCTGGTCCTGCCGCCACCGTCACGCCAGGCGCTGGCACAGGCGGCACTGACTTACCGTTATGGTGACGAACATCAGCCCGTCACCACCGCCGACATTCTGACGCCACGACGCCGGGAGGATTACGGTAAGGACCTGTGGAGTGCTTATCAGACCATCCAGGAGAATATGCTGAAAGGCGGGATTTCCGGTCGCAGTGCCAGAGGAAAACGTATCCATACCCGTACCATTCACAGCATCGACACCGACATTAAGCTCAACCGGGCGTTGTGGGTGATGGCAGAAACACTGCTGGAGAGCATGCGCTGATGCCTTTTCCCTGAAAGCGCAGTCCTGACTCACTTCCGTCCCTGCCTCCGGACATTCTTCCATTCATTTACTTTTTATAAGGAATAATCTCATGACAACCGTTACGCATAATTCCACCACACCTTCTGTTTCCGTAACCGCTGCATCAGGGAATAACCCACCTCAGCTGGTTGCTACTCTCGTCCCTGATGAACAGCGCATCAGCTTCTGGCCGCAGCATTTTGGCCTCATTCCACAGTGGGTGACCCTGGAGCCCCGTGTCTTCGGCTGGATGGACCGTCTGTGCGAAGACTACTGCGGTGGTATCTGGAATCTGTACACCCTGAACAACGGCGGGGCATTTATGGCACCCGAACCGGATGACGATGATGACGAAACATGGGTACTGTTCAATGCCATGAACGGTAACCGCGCTGAAATGAGCCCGGAAGCCGCCGGTATTGCCGCCTGTCTGATGACGTACAGTCATCATGCCTGTCGTACGGAGAATTATGCCATGACGGTCCATTATTACCGGTTGCGGGATTACGCCCTGCAGCATCCGGAATGCAGCGCCATTATGCGCATCATTGACTGAAAGGGGCCGGAATAATGCAACAGATTTCCTTTCTGCCCGGAGAAATGACGCCCGGCGAGCGCAGCCTCATTCAACGGGCCCTGAAAACCCTGGACCGCCATCTTCATGAACCCGGTGTGGCCTTCACCTCCACCCGTGCAGCACGGGAATGGCTGATTCTGAACATGGCGGGACTGGAGCGTGAAGAGTTCCGGGTGCTGTATCTGAACAACCAGAATCAGCTGATTGCCGGTGAAACCCTCTTCACCGGCACCATCAACCGCACGGAAGTCCATCCCCGGGAAGTGATTAAACGCGCCCTGTATCACAATGCCGCTGCCGTGGTGCTGGCACACAATCACCCGTCCGGTGAAGTCACACCCAGCAAGGCAGACCGCCTTATCACGGAACGTCTGGTACAGGCACTGGGCCTGGTGGATATCCGGGTGCCGGACCATCTGATAGTCGGTGGCAACCAGGTTTTCTCCTTTGCCGAACATGGTCTGCTTTAACCCGTCACAACCACATCACACCTGTTTTCACTTTTATCTTCTGTCTTCAGAGGTATCCCATTATGAAAATTATCCCCCGTGGTGAAGCCATGCGTATTCACCAACAGCATCCGGCATCCCGTCTTTTTCCGTTCTGCACCGGTAAGTACCGCTGGCACGGCAGTGCTGAGACGTATACCGGTCGTGAAGTGCAGGATATTCCCGGCGTGCTGGCTGTGTTTGCCGAACGCCGTAAGGACAGTTTTGGCCCGTATGTCCGGCTGATGAGCGTCACTCTGAACTGAGTCAGGAGAAATGATGAGCCGAATTTTCGCTGCCACCGGACCATTCTTAACTGATTTCTGTGAGGACTTTATCGTGTCAGACACACTGCCCGGGACAACGCATCCCGACAACAACAACCGCCCCTGGTGGGGGCTACCCTGCACCGTGATGCCCTGTTTCGGGGCACGTCTGGTGCAGGAGGGTAACCGGTTGCATTACCTTGCAGACCGCGCCGGTATCAGAGGCCGGTTCAGCGACGCGGATTCGTACCACCTGGACCAGGCCTTTCCGCTGCTGATGAAACAACTGGAGCTCATGCTCACCAGTGGTGAACTCAGCCCCCGCTATCAGCATACCGTCACGCTGTATGCGAAAGGACTGACCTGCGAAGCCGATACCCTGGGCTCCTGTGGTTACGTTTATCTGGCTGTTTATCCGACGCCCGAAACGAAAAAGTAAACCACCGGAATAACCCTCTGCTCCGGCCTGGTGTTTTCACCACGCCACTGTCCCGTTTTTTATCTCTGCATATCAGGAAAATCTTCAGTATGAAAACATTACCTGTATTACCCGGGCAGGCGGCTAGTTCTCGCCCGTCTCCTGTTGAAATCTGGCAGATACTGCTGTCCCGACTGCTGGACCAGCACTATGGCCTCACACTGAATAACACACCGTTTGCCGATGAACGTGTGATTGAGCAGCATATTGAGGCAGGCATTTCACTGTGTGATGCGGTGAACTTTCTCGTGGAAAAATACGCGCTGGTGCTACCGACCAGCCGGGATTCAGCGCCTGTACCCGCTCTCAGTTAATAAACAGCATCGATATCCTCCTGGCTCGCAGGGCGACCGGCCTGATGACCCGCGACAATTACAGAACGGTAAATAACATTACCCTGGGTAAGTATCCGGAGGCGAAACAATGAAACTGGCCCTGACGCTGGAAGCCGACAGCATTAATGCGCAGACGCTGAACATGGGGCGCATTGTCGTTGACGTCGATGGTGTTAATCTCACTGAACTGATTAACAAGGTCGCTGAAAACGGTTATTCACTCCGTGTGGTGGACGACTCCGACCAACAGTCAACCTGCACACCACCACCGTTAACAACCCTTACCGGCATACGCTGCAGCACCGCACATATCACGGAAACAGACAACGCCTGGTTGTACTCGCTGTCACACCAGACCAGTGACTTCGGCGAATCAGAATGGATTCATTTTACAGGTAGCGGATATCTGTTACGTACCGATGCGTGGTCATACCCGGTTCTGCGGCTTAAACGCCTGGGGCTGTCAAAAATGTTCCGCCGTCTGGTTGTCACACTTATCCGGCGTTATGGCGTCAGTCTCATTCATCTGGATGCCAGTGCTGAATGCCTGCCGGGTTTACCTACTTTCAACTGGTAACCAGAAACAACATGAAATCATTAACCACTGAAACAGCGCTGGATATCCTCATTGCGTGGCTGCAGGACAATATCGACTGCGAATCGGGAATTATCTTTGACAACGATGAGGATAAAACGGATTCGGCAGCACTGTTGCCCTGTATCGAACAGGCCCGGGAGGATGTCCGTACTCTTCGTCATCTGCAGCTTCTGCACCACAACCGGTAAATATCACTCACCATACTTCATTCCACTGACGTCAGCCTGAACAGTGCTGGCGTTTTCGTTTATAAACCAAAAGGGAAACCGATAATGTCAGACATCACAATCTCCCGTCCGGAAGTGGTCACCGGGCATACGGACGTTATCTGCTCAACCAGTATCCGCCACATTCTGGCTGTACGAAAGAGTACACTACTGCAAATCGACACACTTATCCGGCAACTGGCTGAAATATCAGCAATGACAGAAAGTATTGGCGGTAAAGCCGCCCCGGACTGGGCCATGAAACAGGATTTTCGCTGCGGCTGCTGGCTGATGGAGAAACCGGAAACCGCAATGAAAGCCATCACACGCAATCTCGATCGCGAAATCTGGCGTGACCTGATGCAACGTTCAGGGATGCTTTCCTTAATGGATGCACAGGCCCGTGATACATGGTACCGGTCACTGGAGTACGATAATTTTCCGGAAATCAGTGAAGCGAACATTCTGAGCACATTTGAACAACTACACCAGAATAAGGATGAGGTGTTTGAGCGAGGGGTGATCAACGTCTTCAGGGGACTGAACTGGAATTACAAAACCAATTGCCCCTGCAAATTTGGCAGTAAAATTATCGTCAACAACCTGGTGAGGTGGGACCGGTGGGGGTTTCATCTTATCACCGGGCAACAGACTGACCGACTCGTCGACCTGGAAAGAATGCTACATCTGTTCAGCGGCAAACCGATCCCCGACAACCGGGAAAACATCACGATTCGTCTGGATGGTCACATCCAGTCCGTTCAGGGTAAAGAGCGCTATGAAGACGAGATGTTCATCATTAAATACTTTAAGAAGGGATCTGCACACATCACTTTCAAAAGGCTGGAACTGATTGACAGAATTAACGATATAATAGCCAGGTACTTTCCTTCTGTGCTCTCAGCCTGATCCCGAGTGTGATTCCCTTTCGATATCAAAAGGGACTGCGGGTATAATTGAGGGTACATTTTTAATCAAACCAAACAAATTGTATTAATATCAATATGATAAAAGAAATTTTCGATTCCGAGTCCGGCACCACTAATTCTTAAGAACCCGCCCACAAGGCGGGTTTTTGCTTTTGGATCTGACAATAACCTTCACGAAAAAAGTTTGCTTATAAAGTCTGGGGGAATTACTCTCGCCACGTTAACGAGAGTAATTTTATTGATACTAATCTCCTGATACTTTACCCCCGTCCAAACTCCAGCCGCTGCACATTCACCATCCCAGTCTTCTCAGCAGCACTGGCATCAATTTGTGTCACCCGCAGCGCATACTTTTCATCCAGCGCGTTTAACCAGTTCAGCAGGTCATTAAACACCACCGGATCTATCCAGACCTGAATATTCTCCCCACGCTCGGCTATCCGCTTGATGACTACCGAGTGCGCGGAAGCGCTGTCACTGATAACCCGCGATACCTGCGCAGGCGTTGTTGTGGCGGATTTTCGCGCCGCCATAATATCCGGCGCGGCGCTCCTCAGTCTGGTGTTCATCGCCACCAGTTGCTGCAACATTGTCTCCTGTTGTTCTATCCGTTCGCTCAACGGCTGCCAGATGAGGACGTAATATCCGACGCTAAACAGGAACACCACCGCTGCCAGTAACATGCCCTTTTCACGCGGAGAACGCCCCGCCAGGTGTTGTGCCAGCCAGTGTTCGCCACGGCTTAACTGGCGTTCACGCCATTGCTGAAAATAGTGAATAAATTTATCGCGTAACATGTTATTTCCTCCGCAACGTTACGCCGCCGGAAACCGCATCACCCTCTTTCTGTAATGCGTCCTGTTGCACAACATAATCGGTTGCCAGTGCACTACGCAGTTTGTCGAAACTGGCAAAGTTAGCAGCCCGCAACTGGAGGTGAAGCGTCTGGCGTTTTTGATCAAAGGTGAAACCACGCATTTCGATGTCGGAAAGTGACGCTGATTTCAGGGTGCTGGCTATCGCTGACAACTCGGCGAGCAGCCGGGTATCGTCGGCCTGTGGGCGATATTTTTTCAGCGCCATCGTCACCTGAGAGCGTAAATTCACAATCCGCTTCTGCTCCGGGAACAACGTTAAGAACTGTTCCTCCGCCTGGGTGCGGCTTTGCGCCACCTGTTCGCTGACGCTCCATAACGTCACGCCCCGCTCCACTGCCAGCGCAACCAGAATCAGCAATATCGGCAGAATCATCACCCGCCAGCGCGCCCACTGTTTTCGGTAGCTGACGCGAGGCTGCCACGGCCCTGTCAGCAGGTTCCCTTCCGGTTCGCCATAAGTGGTAACGGCGGGCAGAGCTGTAACGGTCAGGCGTTCAGCGTCTGCGCCAGCCCATGCTGATAGCTTTTCCGGTGCAATGCCGACTACGGTTAGCGAAAGCGGTAAATCCTGCTCATTGAGCTGGGCGCGGAACATGACCGGAGCCAGCGCCAGCCCGGCGCTCCATCCCCGGCATTCATCGATGCGGCAGATAACCCGTTGCGCATCGCCAGCCATAAACCCACAAGGAATGGACATCCAGTCCGGCGCGACGGTAGCGCGGGTGATGCCGTTTTCCTGCAACCACTGCGCAATGTTGCGCATATGCTGTTGGTGAATCACTGCTACGGTTGCCAGTTGCTGGTCGATTTTCAACGGGGCGAAATGCAGTTCATCGATATCCTGGTTCAGCTCTTCTTCCAGTAAGGCGGGCAGAATAGTCGGTATCTGCTTGCGGGCGACAACAGGCAGTTCAACCTGCCAGACGCTGATCCATTCGCCGGGAATGTAGAGTCGAATCGCATCAGTTTGCAGCCATTGCTGGAGCTGTTCGTTAGCAACGTCAGACCAGATACCGTGCTCCACATCGGGTGTACGGCGCTGCCAATGGATGGGATCAGCGGCGCAAAGCGGGAAAAAAATCTCAAGGATGGAACTCACTCACTTTCTCCTGTCTGATGCCAGAGAACCGAAAAGTGTTGTGGGCCCATGCGGACAATTAACGAGTTCATCGTCAGTTCAATCTCATTCACGGTGATATCTGAACGCAGCCAGAAGTAATTGCTGTCCACGCTCAGGACGGTTTTTAGCTGTTTTTTAGTACGCTCATCGACGTCAGCAAGTAGCGGCTGTGCAAGAAACTGATCGACATCTTCCCAGCCCTTCGCCGGACGTTGTTGTAATAACGCCCGCGCCTGAACAGGGCTTAACCACGGGTCAAACAGCGCCTCAAGAATCACACTTTGCGTGACGTCTAAAGTATTGATGTTGATTTGCTGGCGGGTCATCGGCAGCGCACAGACCAGCGGTTTCAGTTTTTGATAAAGCCCGGCGTCCATTCCCTGCACCACGCGCATCTCGCTGATATCGGCCAGCGGTTGATTGGCGGCGTAGAAAGGCACCGAGCGGGCGAGATATTCGCTGTCTTCACGGCCCAGACGCGTCTGCACGCTGCGGTCTTCATCAATAAACTCCCACAGGCTTTCGGCTATCAGTTCGGCCCGATAAGCAGGCACATCCAGGCGCGTGATCAGGGCAATCAGTTGTTGTACCGCGAGCGGACGCGACGCCGTTGTGGGCTGAGCGAGGGCATTCAGGTTAAAGCAGGCCTGTGCGTCACGCAGAGTGACGGCGATTTGCCCCTGCGGCAGTGGGAAAAAACGAGGGCCGGAAGCCCACGGCTGTTCCAGATGCACGCGCTTTTCATTTTTCAGGCTCAGACTGAGCGCGCTCAGCGCCAGGCTTTCTGCACTGGCGCTGTACCACAGCGCCTGCTGGTACTCCTGCTGGCTGCGCGTTCTTCCCAGTTGCTGCTGCATCCGCCCGGAAAGCGTGATGGTTACCAGCATCATAACTGCCAGCAATACCAGCACCACGACCAGTGCCATTCCGCGTTTTGGTGGTGAGGTGATCATGATTATTGCGGCCCGCGTAACAACCAGATGCGTTCAATCTCGCCCCATTGCGGCGAATGCAGGGTCATGCGTACCGCCACAGGGATCGCCTGTACTGACGACCAGCTCTCCTGCCAGCGCGTGCCGTCGTAGAACTGCAAACGGAGCGAATCGGCCGGAATCAACTTTTGCATTGTCGGCTTCACGCTGCCTGCGGCATCGGTCAGCGGCCAGGCTAACCGTTCGAGATAACCGTCATGAATGCGGTAACCGACGGTGAGCAGATTACTGCGCGGCAGACGCATCAACGGGTTAACCACACCGCCGCGCACAAAACGCATTCCTTCACTCTCAGACGCCAGCACGCCAGCGCCAGCCAGTAACGCTGGTTCACGCTGGCCCTGATCGCCTCTTACCGGACGCGGCATCATTTGGGTCAGATCGTGGGTCAGAAAACTCATCGTTTGCTGCATGAGGTTTAGTTTTTGATCGTGTCCGGCGACGGCGCTATTCACGCGCGTGACGCCGTTAGTCACCTGCTGCGCCATCAGTGCCAGCGAGGCAAAAATGGCAATTGCCACCAACATTTCCAGTAACGTGAAACCAGCGCGAGTCCTTCTCACTGTTGGCCTCCCACGGCGCTAAACCAGGCGCGTCGTGACTGAATCACCGACGAAAAGTCTTCGTGAAGGCTGACTTCAATATCCACCGCCTGGAGCAGCGCGTTGCCTGTACTCAGCGGTGTGGTTCGCCAGTACCAGCGGCTTCCTGCCATATCGCTCTCGCCCTGCTGCCTGACCGCCCGCTGCTCGCGGGTCATCAGGTAGAGCAGCGCGGTCTGGTTTTCAGCCACCCAGCCCGCTACCGTTTTTTCCTCAAGAATTTGCTGATTACTCAGCGCACCGCTGGCAATCTGTAACACCGCCGTGGCAGCCAGCGCAAAAATCGCCAGCGCGAGCATCACTTCCAGCAAGGTAAATCCGCGCTTCATGGCATCCTCTCATCACATTGATTGAGGGATAACGCGCCATCGTGTGCCAGCTTTACCGCCCAACATGCGTTTTGCGCCGCCGAGTAGAAGCGCAGCGTAAACGGCGTGGCGGGTTCAAAAGGCGAAAAACGGATCTGCGGCGTCTTCTTTTTCGCCTCTTTTTGCAGCTCAAGTTCAATATCGTGCAGCGTCAGTCGACGACGTTGCAGCTCCAGCGCATATTCCTTCTGCCAGATATCACTTCCGGGTTGTAACAGCATCTGCACCTGTTTCGGCACCGTAACCTGTGCCGATAACCGGGTCGAGGAAACGGGCGACCACTGCCCCTGACGACGCTGCATAAACTGGTAGCCAGGCGGGTCGATTAGCACACCGAGTGTTTTCCCTTCGATCACTGCCCTGTCCTTAAACTGCGCAAAGCGAGTCAGAAAATCCTGCGCCGCTTTTTTCGCGGGCGATTCAGAATCGGTCGCAAAAGTCTGTACCACGCCCGCACTGGCAAGGCCGATAAGAAAAATCACCAGCATGATTTCCAGAAGTGTGAATCCGCGTTCAGGCACTGCTTACTGAAACTCCTGCAAATTCCAGTTACCGATATCTGCGCCAGCGCCTTCCCCGTTTTCCTGACCATCCGCCCCCAGGGTATAAACATCAAACAGCCCTTTTTCACCCGGACTGAGATACTGATAATCATTGCCCCACGGATCCTTTGGCAGTCGTTTAATGTATCCACCAGTACGGTAGTTGCGGGAGTCCGCCATATTGGCTGGCTGCTGGATCAGCGCCTCAAGCCCCTGTTCTGTGGTCGGATAACGCCCGTTATCCAGTCGGTACATATCCAGTGCGTTTTCCAGCGCCACGATATCGCTGATGGCTTTTTGCCGATCGGCTTTCTCTTTGTTGCCCAACAGGTTAGGCACCACCAGACTTGCCAGGACGCCAAGAATAACAATCACCACCATCACTTCCAGCAGGGTAAAACCTGCCCGTGGTTTTTGTGTGCGGGATAACGAATTCATGTGATAACTCCGTAAATTACATTCCAACCATATTATTCAGTTGCAGCATCGGCTCCCGGAGGGGGGGGAGAACAAAAAACGCTGGCGGCA
>OCAA01000281.1_pt1 | contig 55212 bp, 48 predicted proteins | sample 1538241 | NCBI WGS metagenome assembly OCAA01 (sample SAMEA2580241, study PRJEB22360) | human gut metagenome | biome: human gut; feature: human-associated habitat; material: faeces | place: Denmark | collected 2008/2010
CACTCACTTATTGCTTATTTCGACCGTCCAAATTCCAAGAGCATATTGTTCTTTTTTTCTATTATAATATATTTATTGTATCAGAACAAGTGTTTTTGCGATTTTTTATGAATTTGAGCAGACATGCTCGAATGTGCAATTCATCCCATCACCTATAGAAGGCCACTGAAAAAGTCCTTTTTGCGTATAAATTAACACAAAATAAAGTACATCAATCAACTTTGAGACACTGTATATAGTATGAAAAAACAGTTTTTCAGCGGCGTCCATTAGATGTATAAGTTCCGCCATCTGGTGCTCCCTGATTATCTTTGACTGAATCTTTATCTGAATTTTCTGCTGTATCTTCTTTCGTATCAGAAGTTTTATCTTTTGTCTCTGTATCTTTTGCTGCTTCGTTTGCTGTTTCATCTACATCAGCAGATTCATCAGTTCCATCATCAGACTCTTTCCCATTTTCTGGTTTTGCATCACCGTCTTCTGGTTTCTCAGGTGCTTCTCCCGGCTGTTCCATTTCTTTTCTGGTTCCTACTGCAATTGTGATTTTTCCATCCGCTACAGATTTCACTTCTCCCAGAATTTCATTTTCATCTGTTTCTTTCTTGCTGTCTTTATCTGTATTCTCGTCAGATGAATCAGTCGTATCTTCTGCAGTGTCACCTGCTTCTTTGGTGCTTTCTGTTTTACTGTCTGCTGCAAATGCTGTTGCTGTAGAACCCACGGATGTTGCTGTGATCATAACTCCCATAATCATTGCCAGATGTTTATACTTCATAGTGATACCTCTCTTTATATTTTTATACTCTCTTTGTTTTCTTTTGTTGATGGTATTACTATATCTGATAAATGTGTTTGAATTATGGGCAGTCTGCGAAAAAAATGTGTTCTGATCTGGATTAAAATTAATATAATTCTATTCTTCTATGCTTTAATAGAGGAAGCTGTTCTCTTATCTGTTCTTCCCGTTCCAGATCAATTTCTTCTATTAAAATTCCTTCTTTTTCATCTAACTGATTTCTGACCTGTCCCCACGGATCTGTCACAATGGAATGTCCCCAGGAAATATATCCAGCCTGTACATTCCTGGAAGGTGCACATCCAAGCATATAAATCTGATTATCCAGTGCTCTTGCGCGAAAAGTCAGTTCCCAGTGTGCCGGTCCCGTCGTCATATTAAAGGCTGCCGGAACGAAGATCATCTTTGCCCCCTGCAGTACCATCCTCCGGGCAAATTCCGGGAAGCGGATATCATAGCAGATCATAACTCCCATTTTTCCAAATTCTGTATCAAATACGGTGGCGTGATTGCCTGGTGTGAGGGTATCTGATTCTTTAAAATACTGTCCAGTTTTTACATTAATGTCAAAAAGATGCGCTTTTCTGTGTTTTCCGATCTGGTTTCCATTTCGATCAAAAATGTAGGACGTATTGAAAACATTTCCAGCTTCATCTATTTCCGGCATCGAACCTGCGATGAGATAAATCTGATATTCTCTGGCATAATCAGACATTGCCTGCCAGGATGGGCCGCCTTCTTTTTCGGCATAAACCGGGAAATTTTCTGTCTGATATGGACAGCAGAACATTTCCGGAAGAACTACAAAATCCGGAGATTCTGTTTTTATCTTTTCTATATATTTCCCTGCTGTACGAATATTTTCTGTTTTATCTTCTACTGTTGGCATCTGAATGGCTGCTACTTTCATATTTGCTCTGTCCTTTCTATGGTAAATCAGTTATCTACAGTCTATCGGCTGTGCAGTTCTACAAGAATCAATTTTTACATATCTACTATATCAGTAAAAAAATACTCTTACAATCATACTCTATAAAGTTGCTTCTGTTTTTTTTATATGCTATAGTTAAAGTGAACTGAAACTTATTTGCTTCTACCAAAGATAAAAATTCAAAACTAACCGGTAATCCCGGAAAAGGAGCATTTCTTGTTTCAAATCACCTATTCTAAAAAGGCTAAAAAATTCATACAAAAGTGGGATAAACCAACACAACTGAGACTATTTACAGCTATTGATAAATTACCATTAGAGGGGGATATTCAAAAATTACAGGGTACCTCCGGTTTTCGTCTTCGTGTTGGAAATTACAGAGTAATATTTGATGTTAATGGTCTCATTGTCGACATCATAGACGTAGGAAATCGCGGACAAATATATAAAGGAGTGTGAGTAATATGTCTGATATAAAAGAAAGAATTATTGGTGCCGTCACAATTATGAGTGAAAAAGAGGCGGAAAAAGTATGGAATTTAATTCAGTCAGCATTTTTCTTATCTGATGTGGAAGAAGTCAAACCTGAACCTGACGAATTAGAAGCATTACGCCAATATGAAGCTGGCAATCCTGATTATCAACCATGCATTTCTACCGAAGAACTAAAAAAAGAATTGAATTTATAATCTGCTAACAGAAAAGTTATAACAGCCCTCAGACATGTACTTTTTTCCATGTCTGGGGGCTGTTTATACTTTGTATTATTGATTATTCATCATAACCATTCGGGTTATTGGACTGCCATCTCCAGGAATCTGCGCACATTTCTTTGATTCCGTTTTCTGCTTTCCAGCCAAGTTCTTTTTCTGCTTTGGAAGCGTCGGAATAGCATGTTGCGATATCACCCGGGCGACGTGCTTTGATCACATATGGAATCTTAACACCTGTAGCAGCTTCAAAGTTCTTCACGATATCAAGAACGCTGTATCCCTTTCCTGTACCAAGATTGTAAATGCTTAAACCGGAGTTGTCTTCGATTTTCTTAAGAGCTTTTACATGTCCTTTTGCAAGGTCAACTACGTGAATGTAATCTCTCACACCAGTTCCGTCCGGAGTATCATAATCATTTCCGAATACCCCAAGTTCTTTCAGTTTACCTACTGCAACCTGTGTGATATATGGCATCAGGTTGTTCGGGATTCCGTTCGGATTCTCTCCGATAGTTCCGCTCTTGTGAGCACCGATCGGGTTAAAGTAACGGAGAAGAACTACGTTCCATTCCGGATCTGCTTTCTGAATGTCTGTCAGGATCTGCTCAAGCATGGATTTTGTCCATCCATATGGATTTGTGCACTGTCCTTTCGGGCACTCTTCTGTGATCGGGATAATTGCCGGGTCTCCGTATACAGTTGCAGATGAGGAGAAGATAATGTTCTTTACATTATGTTTTCTCATAACATCTACCAGTGTTAAGGTTCCTGCAATATTATTCTCGTAGTATTCCCATGGCTTTGCAACAGATTCTCCTACTGCCTTTAAACCTGCGAAATGAATACAGGAATCAATATCTTCTTTATCAAAAACTTCATTTAAAGCATCGCGGTCCAGGATGTCTGCTTTGTAGAATTTCACTGGTTTGCCTGTGATCTTGGAAACTCTTTCCAGAGATTTCTCACTTGCATTGCTTAAGTTATCCAGAACTACAACATCATATCCTGCGTTCTGCAATTCTACAACTGTATGGCTTCCAATATAGCCTGCTCCACCTGTAACTAAAATTGCCATAATAATTCCTCCTAACCTGTCTTCCTGCTACAATACCTGTTTTTTGCAATTTCTGTTTTTTTCTCTTTCAACAATACCTATATTAGTTCACAGTATCAGAAATATCCTTGATAATTCTGAGTGTAATCTATAAAATTCTGCGGATATCCTGTTTCACATCTGCAAAATTTACCTCTGTATTTTACAGCACCCTATATTCAGAACTGTAAAATACCGTTGCATAGTACAGCGAAAATTAAGTAACTGCTATATTGTAGAAAATCCTGCGAAAATATGATTTCTCTCATATCCCCGCAGGATAATTCTATCCGAATCAGTTCATAAACACAAGTCTTTATGGACATGTACGTTTTTTTATACCTGTTTATACTTATTTACAATCTCTTTCATCCGGGAAAGTTTTTCTTCCATGTCTTTCACCAGTTTAAACTGTGTTCTGCAGCGATCCAGATTATGTCCCTCTCTGTGAATCTTGAAATAATGATCTCCCTCCAGATAGTCTGTGAGGAAACGCATTCCACATTCAAAGGTCATAAGGATTGCTCCCATGGGAAGCATATCCAGTTCTGTCTCAGTCAGCGCACCGCCGCAGCCTTCGATGAATCCCTTGACATAAACTTCATAAAGGTGAAGATCACAGGACACCTTCGTCAGGTCTTTCTCATCCTCTGCTCCGGTACTTGCGCCAAAGCGGATAGAATCACCGAAATCATTTACGGAAAGTCCCGGCATTACGGTATCAAGGTCAATCACACAGATGGCTTTTCCCGTTGCATTATCAATCATAATGTTATTCAGCTTGGTATCATTATGTGTAACACGTAACGGCAGTTTTCCCTGATCCTGCATATCGCACAGGACATGTGCCAGTTCTGTGCGGTCCAGCACAAACTGAATCTCTTTTTCCACATCTGCTGCTCTGTGACATACATCTTTCTCCACAGCAATTTTAAACTTATCCAGTCTGTCCACCGTATTATGAAAATTTACGATGGTTTCATGAAGAGTTTCTGCCGGATAGTCTGCAAGCAGCCTCTGGAAATGTCCAAAAGCAACTGCACTCTGGTAAAAATCTTCCTCATCTTTTACCATATCATAGCAAGTGGCATCTTCAATGAACAAATATACTCTCCAGTATTCCCCGTCCTCATCTACATAATAAGGAAGTCCATCCTTTGTCATCACAAGATTCAGAGTCTCTCTCTCCACATCTCCACCGTTTTCCTGGATCTTTTTCTTCAGCCAGGCGGTAACACCGCTGACATTCTCCATCAGTTCCACAGGTTTGGTAAAAATACTCCTGTTCATTTTCTGAAGAATATAATGTTTGCCTGTATCATAAGTCAGGCGGTAAGTATCATTGATATGTCCGCTTCCATAAGGAATACATTCTGTCAGATTATCTCCCAGAACAAATGCACTGGTGATATTCTTTATTTCCCGGTTAATTTCCACTCAATTATTCCTCCCATAATTTCTGTGGATACAGCCCTCCATCTTTTAAATTCTGAATGGCAGCTACTACCACAGGTTTATCTTCTTTGTAGGTTACGCCATACCATTTATCCATAGATTTCAGAACCTTTACAGTTGCTCTCTTCTCACCGAGAAGTTCATCTACTACAAATGGCAGGAAATATTCACATTTCAGCGGGTTTACTTTCAGATTCTCATCCAGAAATTTAGGGAATCTGTCTTTCAGCTCTTTTAGGATACTTGCGGAAAATCCCCACATATTCATGGATACTGTACTGCCTTCCGGAAGCATAGTCCATGTTTTTCCATCGTCTTCTGTATAAGCTGTGCCGCCGTCATGCTTTTCGATATGGGTACGCTCGTTGATCTTAAGAAGATGTCCTTCTTCATCTGTAACGCACACACCTCTTGCCACATGGCCATTCTCTGTCAAAGTATTTTCCAGTTTATAGCCGACCATCATATATCTGTAAGTATCCGCGGTATCTTCATTCTCTGTCAGGAAATCATATGCCATCTTAAATGCATGGTTTCCGTAATAATCATCTGCATTGATCACAACGAATGGTCCGTCGATCTCATTGATGCAGCTTAATACTGCATGTCCGGTTCCCCATGGTTTCACTCGTCCTTCCGGTACTTCATAGCCTTCCGGAATATTGTGAAGATCCTGGAAAACATATGATACTTCCAGCTGATTACTGAGGCGGTCACCGATGGCGCTTCTGAAGTCTGCTTCATTTTCTTTTTTGATAATAAATACTACTTTTTGGAATCCGGCCTGTACTGCATCATAAATGGAGAAATCCATGATGATGTGTCCCTCTTTGTCCACCGGATCGATCTGTTTCAGACCGCCGTAACGGCTTCCCATACCTGCTGCCATAACTACTAATACTGGTTTCTTCATAATTTTTTCCTCTTTTCTTTAAATGTTTTTCGTTACTCTCAGATTACCTGGTAACTTTTTACATTCATCTTACCATACTATGATTTCGAGGTCAAAACGTGTTACATAATACCTTTCACAATCGCAAACGTTACTGTTCACTCCGTTCACAGTAACGTAGCCAAAATTCATTCCAGATTGCCTGCGGCAATGGAATTTTGGCTTGTATGTCTCGGGATTTTGGCATATTCATGCCAAAACACCTCGCGGGATAGTGGTGTGTGAACAGTAACATCGCAAACAATTGTTATTGTCCTGCTGTCCTCTAATATTATCCCTTAATGCCACCGGTAACACCACCGATGATCTTCTCAGACAGGAAAATATACAGAATAAATGTCGGCAGGAATACAATGATCACTGCTGCAAACATTCCGGCCCAGTCACCTGTATATTTCATGGAGTTGATCATTCCATAAAGTCCAGGTGCAACAGGTTTCAGCTTATCCGAGCTTGCGAAGATCAGTGACAGGAAATACTCGTTCCAAATATTAATAAAGTTAAAGATTGTTACTGTTACGATTCCTGACTGTGCCATGGGAAACATGATTTTCCAGAAAGTACGCATGGGAGGGCATCCGTCGATTGCTGCCGCTTCCTCATAGGTCCTGGAAATATTGCTGAAAAATGTAAGCAGGAAAATGGTCGTATAAGGTACATTAATTCCTACATACAATATGATCAGTACAGTTCTTCCTGCAGCCACATTATTCAGGATTCCCATACCGGAAATAATGCTGAAAAGGGGAAGAACAACCATGATTGCCGGAACACCCATGGCAGATACGAAGCTGGTCTGGATAAATTTGTTTGCAATAAAATCAAATCTGGACAGTACATAAGCTGCAGGTGCACACACCAGAATCAGTATTGTGCAGGAAATTACTGAATAGATCAGAGAGTTTCCGAAGAAGCCTGCAACTCCGGCTCCGTTCCATGCTTTTGCATAATTTTCAAAATGTAATCCGGACTCAAACTTCAGGGCTTTTCCCTGGAAGATTTCTGCTGTTGTTGAAAAACTTGCCCCGAATACCCATCCCAGAAGCGCAATGGTAAAGATTACCCAGAGCAGCAGGATGATGTATCCCGGCAGGAGTTTGACTTCTCTTTTCAGATTAAAGGGTCTGCGTGCCTCTTTTTCTTTTGCCATTTCTCATCCCTCCTTAGAATTCCAGATCATCATCTTTGATCACTCTGTTACAGATTGTAAATACAATGACTACGCAGACACTGAGCAGTACACCGATGGCAGCTCCCAGACCTGCATTTCGTTCTGTAACTGTATTACCGCCGCCAAAAATCTGCATATACATATAAACATAAGGGGTAATTGTCTGTGTGTCTGCAGTTACTGTGGAGAAAAGCTGTGACCATACAAAAAAGCCTACACTGCTTACAGACCACATGGTAATGTTTGTCTTAAATACTCCCTTTAACAATGGAAGTGTCATGTAACGGAACTGTGCCGGTTTGGTCGCTCCGTCAATGGTTGCCGCCTCATAATATTCAGGGCTGATACGCTCAATACCGCTGAGCCAGATTAGCATATGGTATCCAACCATTCCAAAACAATATGCAAACAACAGTGCCCAAAATTTGTGGTTATTATCCAGAAACTGGATTTTTGCCAGATTGTCCAGATGCAGTGCTGTAAAAAGATCTTTCAGCAGACCATATCTTGGACTGTATACATACTGCAGCCACATAGTAGCAAGCGCTACTGCACTGACAATATTTGGCATATAAATGATCGCGCGGAAAAATTTCTTTCCTCTGATTCCACTGGTAAGAATAACTGCAAATAAAAGAGACAGGCTCATTACCACCAGACCGCCGATCAGCCAGATACGAAACAGGTTAAAAAATGAAGTCTTAAATAAGCTGGTACTCATCAGCTTTGTATAGTTGCCAAATCCTACAAATTTCCATAAATCCATGGAATCTGTAACTCCGTCGATCTTGAAAAAGCTCATGATCACTGTTCTGATGATCGGATACAGAAAGATTCCCAGAAACAGCAGAACTGCCGGAGTCAGAAATACAACGATCATCGTTTTATTCTTCTTCAAATAAATACCTCCTCTGTAAGCAATATCATATCTACGGTTTCCAAGTCTAAAAGTCTTATCGCGCAAGCACGAACGACTTTTTGCCTTTGAAACCCGGATATTCAAAAAGACAGATGGCGGCAGCGTAGATACGATGCCACCATCTCTATAAATTCTTTATTTATTTCGCTGCATCCTGCATAGTGGAAACAAATTCATCTGCTGTAATGGAACCTGCCATTAATTTAATAAAGTTTTCTTTAATAACCGGAGTCATATCTACGTTAGATTCTACACCGCATGCCCATGTGAAACGGTTTGTGCTCTGCTCAATAACAGGTTTTGCACACTCAACCATTGCCGGCCATTCTGTGTTTGTTGTATCAGCCGGGATACCTACAGTTTCATCTGCAAGTTTCTGGTCGTATTCACCTTTTGTAAGGAATGTGATCAAATCAAAAGCTTCTTTTGCAAGTTTTGTATCTTTGTTAATACCAAATACCTGTGCACCAAAGTTGTTTGTTTCGATTCCGTTTGCTCCGTCTGTAAGTGCCGGATATGCGAAGCATCCCCAGTGGAAGTCAGGACCTGCCATCTCTTTTACTTCGTTTGGTAACCAGGAGCCATTCAGATACATTGCAGCTGTTCCAAGTGCAAGCTCTGTGTTCTGACCTGCAGGCCATACGTTGGAACCAACCATCTCTGAATAATATCCGTTAGATGCAAGTTCTTCGATATCCTGTGCCATCTGAAGAACTGCAGGATCATCCCATTCACCTTCAGTTACGATCTCTTTTACTTTATCTTCGCCAACCAGTCTTGCAAGATGATATCCGATCACACATGTTGCATAGGCATCATCCATAGTCATTGGTGTGATTCCTGCATCTTTTAATTTCTGGCATACATCTTTGAATTCATCCCATGTCTTCGGTTCTTCTGTGATTCCTGCCTGCTCAAACAGATCTTTGTTATAGAAGAAAGCAAATACGTTTGGCTGATATGGAATTGTTTTTAATGTACCGCCGCCGGCATCACGGCATGCTGCCATCAGACCTGCATTTGCAGTTGCTTCATAGTCATTCTCTTTCGCAAGGTCTTCCAGATCCAGAAGATATTTACCGTACATTCCGTTTACACGGTCGATATCTTCGTCAAAAATATCAATCTGTGTGCCGCCGTCCAGTGCAGGCTGAAGTGCTTCACGGTTTCCGGTACGTCCCTTAAACTGAAGGTCTACCTTAACTCCTGTCTGTTCTGTATAAGCGTCAACTGCTTCCTGAATCACCTGTCCCTGTGGCTCTGTAGCTTCCCACATTGACCAGTAAACTAATGTATCATCTGCTGCCTGAACAGTGAAAGCCGGTGCTGCAAGTGAACCAACCATAACCGCACATAATGTTGCACTAAGCATCTTTTTCTTCATACCCATAACCTTTTTTCCTCCTTGGTCAGTTTTGACATTTTGTCTTCTTTTTTCTCTCTTTTCTCTCTTTTCGCTCTTTTGTTGAATTTCAACAATTATTTCTTTTGGTAGTTCTTATTTTATCATTTTTGCACAAATAGTATTTGCACAAACGTCCATTTCTTTTGTACAAAAATTCATTTTTAACTGGTTTTTCATCTGTTTTTGTTGTATACTTGTACACAACAACCATATTGCAGTTTTCGGACAGGCTGAGGGAGGTGGCAGTAATGGCTTTTGAGAGTATGTATCTGGAAGAAGATATTCATATTGACCGGATTTATACAATCCACTATTTTGAATACAAAAGTGATTTTCACTTTGCAGGAGAACGCCATAATTTCTGGGAATTTCAATGTGTAGATAAGGGAAAGGCAGAAATAGAGACCGATAACGGTATCTACCATCTGACAAGCGGACAGCTCATCTTTCACAGACCAAATGAATTTCATAACCTTATTGCCATAGGAAATACCGCACCTAATATTGTGGTAGTTTCTTTTGAATGCGATTCTCCATGTATGAAATTCTTTGAGAAAAAATTGCTGAAACTTTCTGATTCTGAGAGAAATCTCATGGGAATGCTGATTGCCGAGGCACGCCGCTGTATCAAAACCCCTCTGGATGATCCTTATACAGAAAAGATGGAAAAGAAAGAAGATTTTTTGTTTGGTTCTCAGCAGCTTATCCGTATTTACCTTGAGCAGATGCTGATCTACATGATCCGGAGAAATTCTTCTCCTCCCATGACTGTACCTGTCAGCCAATTTATGAATCTGAAAAATAATTCCGCTGTCTATAAGCGTGTCATTGCTTATATGGAAGACCACATCCGGGAAAATATTACACTCTGCGATCTGTGCCATGACAATATGATCGGACGCTCCCAGCTTCAGAAAATATTTCAGGAACAGCATCAGTGCGGCGCTATGGATTTCTTTTCCCGGTTAAAGATCGCCTATGCCAGACAACTGATCCGCGAGAACCAGATGAACTTTACGCAGATTTCAGAATTTCTGGGATACTCTTCCATCCATTACTTTTCCAGACAGTTTAAAAAGATTTCCGGAATGACACCCACAGAATATATCACATCAATAAAGGCGCTCTCAGAACGAGAGCGCCAGTAATACCAGACCAATATTTTCATAATGTTGAACAGCCTTTTTCTTATTTCATATTGCTGAGATTCTCTATAAATTCATCCGATGTTTCTTCTAATCTTGTAAGCTTCAGAAGTTCGCTTTGTATCTGTTCTTTATAATCCGGATCTGCCTCCAGACCTGCAGCCCACATGTACGGCTTTGACATCTCTTTCATATACGGTACTGCATCTGCCAGCACTTCCGGCCATTGTGTATTGTCCGTATCTGCCGGGATGGAATTAACCGCATCTGTCATTTTCATATCTGTTTCCCCGGTACAGATGGAATATGCAAAATCAAAAGCTTCCTGTTTCATCTGCGAATCCTTCGTGACTCCAAATCCCTGTGCTCCCACCATAACACCTTCTGTGCCGTCTGTTCCGGCCTTTACTGCAGGCCATGGAAAAAATCCCCAGGAATCATCAGATTCTGTAGCTTCTGTCACTTCATTCGGAACCCAGGAGCCCTGCAGCACCATGACTGCCTCGCCATCTCCCACTTCATCCTGACCTTCCGGATGCTGTGCCGGTGCACTCTGACTCATATATCCCGCAAAAAACAAAATTCTGATATCATCTGCCGCCTCTTTTGCCTGTGGAATCTGTGACCAGATACAGTTACGGATCAGCTGCTGCACTTTCTCCTGTCCAAGATATCTGGCAAGCTGATATCCATACAGAAGATTCACATACTCTTCATCGCAGGTCATGGCACTAAGGCCACTGTCACTGTTTTTAATCTTACGGCATACTCTGATCAGTTTCTCCCAGGTATCCGGGATATCCTGTTCTGTAAGTCCAGCCTCTTCCCATAAATCCTTATTATACCAGACGCCTGTGATATAAGGCTGATACGGCATTGCAAGCAGTTCTCCATTTCCCCAGTTCTTCACCTGCTCCAACAGTACCGGCATAATATGCTTCTCATAATCCACAGTATCTGCCATTCCTTTTAATTCTGCCAGATAATCCCTGTGTTCCTGAGCCATCCTCTGATAATCATCATCAAAAAGGTCAATCTGTTCTCCGGCATCCAGGGCAGGTTCTATCAGAGACCGGATTCCTCTGCCCTTCCACTGAATCTCTACAGAAATACCTGTTGCTTCTTCATAAGCTTCTGCTGCTTCTCTGATCACATCTGCCTGTGGTTCATCTTCTTCCCACATGGACCAGTATACAATACTCTGTTCCGGAATTTCTGTGATTTCATCTGATGCTGATACAGTAACCGCTCCTGTTGCGAACAGCATTGACAAACAGCTCATACCCGCTGCAATGCTTCTCCATTTTTCCATACTGAAAATACCCTCCATTGTACCTGCTTTTACATGGATAACTGTCTGATTTTATTTTCTCCAATAATCACTTGTCTGTCAATCCCCAAAATTTATACATTTCTAACAACCATGTCGGATACTGTCCACTCTCTTTTCAACACCAGACAAAATCATCCGCTTCACTACACCGAATAACTGCTTCACAGGAGCTTTACTTAGTCTGATCAAACAGGATTTCCATCTTCGTTCCCTTACCCGGCTCACTGTCCAGAAGAATCTTCGCATGATGCAAAACTGCGCCATGTTTTACAATAGAAAGCCCCAGGCCTGTACCTCCGGTTTCACGTGAATGGCTCTTGTCCACTCTGTAAAAACGCTCGAAGATTCTCTGCTGTTCGCTCTCCGGAATTCCTATTCCGTTATCTTCCACACGAAAATACGGTTTCCCATTGAGTTTTCCCACAAAAACCTTTACATCTCCACCATCCGGGGTATAGCGGATAGCATTATCTGTAATATTGTAGAACATTTCATATAATACATGGCGTACTCCCTGCATCTGTGCAGGTCCGCCTGTATATTCCAGATTAATCTTTTTCTTTGCTGCCCTGTTCTGCAAATTGTTGATCACATCTTCCCCAAGCTCTCCGATGTCAACCTGTTCAAACATAGTTTCTCCGTTCTTCTCATCCAGTCTGGAAAGCTGAATGATATCTGCAACCAGATTTGATAAACGCTCGGACTCATGAAAAATCCTGCCGGAAAAATCCTGCATCTTGTCCGGCGGTACCATTCCATTCATCATAAGCTCCGCATATCCGGAGATTGACATAAGAGGAGTTTTCAATTCATGGGAAACATTTGCCGTAAACTCTTTTCTTGCACTCTCTGCATTCTTAAGATCTTCCAGCTGTTTCTGAATCTGTCTGTTCTGCTGATCCAGACGAAAAAGCAATGGCCTTAATTCTTCGTAGCATACATGCTCCAGAGGATGTTCCAGATCAATCCGGTTGATAGGCTCTATCAGCTTTCTGGTCTGTTTCTGCACAAGAAAAAGTTCAATTACAAGGATCACGCATACCAGTCCGCCAAGCAGAAGAAAGCTAGTTAACATTGTTACCAGAAGACTGTCTGTAGTCCTGGCTACTCGCAGAACCTGATCATCCTTTAATTTTACAGCATAGTAAAACGTCTGTTTTGATAAGGTGTCTGAATAGCGTACCATTTCACCGGATCCCTGCTTCTCAGCTTCAATAAATTCCGGTCTGTTACTGTGATTTTCCATTTCTTCCGGATTCTCAATACTGTCAAACAACACCTGACCATCTTTTCCCAGAAGAGTGATCCTGCTGCTGGTGGCGTCTCCGATCCTGTCTGAGAGAAAAATGTCTCCGTCTTCTTCCAGACCTGTTTTAATATATGCGGCTTCATCTCTGACACCCTGTTTCATATAAATATCATATCTGTTATACATGACAGTTCCTGCTGCCAGGAATGTAAGTATTACGGATAAAATAATAAGTAAACTGGTGTGACTGAATATTTTATGCTTCATTTTTCCACTCCTGTTTTCGTCGGTTTTATCTGTTATGCGCCGATCCTGTATCCTACACCCCGGACCGTTTCGATCAGATTTCCTGCCTCTCCAAGTTTCTGGCGCAGGGTTCTCACATGGACATCCACAGTTCTGGTTTCACCGTCAAAGTCATATCCCCATACATGGCAGAGAATCTGATTTCTTGTCATAACAAGTCCTTTATTCTCCAGCAGATACTGAAGAAGTTCAAATTCTTTTCGGGTAAGATCGACCTTCTCTTCCCGGTAACGCACCTCATGACGTCCTACATTCAGATAAAGCTCGTCGTAATGCAGTTCCTTGTCTTCATTCTGACGGGCACTTCGTCTGAGAACTGCTTTTACTCTGGCAACAAATTCCATCATACCGAAAGGCTTGGTAATGTAATCATCCGCTCCGCCTTCCAGACCTTTTACTTTGTCAAATTCCGCTTCTTTTGCAGTAACCATAATTACCGGCACATCCTTTACAGATGGCATACTTTTCAGCTGTTCCAGAATGGTATAGCCATCATCTCCCGGAAGCATGATATCCAGCAGGATCAGCTCCGGTATCTCTTCTTTCAACGCTTTCATCAGTTCATTGCCATTTCCAAACCCCCTGGCTTTAAATCCTGTTGTTTCCAGTGTATAAATAAGAAGCTCCCTGATATTCCGCTCATCTTCTACACAATAGATCATTCTGCTTTGCCTCCCCTTTATTTATCACCTGCTTTGTCGTCACAAGTGTATTTCTTTTTTCAGTATACTTATTTTTTTATCCCTGTACAAGTAAATATCCGGCATCTGCTTCATTTCTTTAAAGCAAAAATCCGGCCATTTTCTCTGAAATATCTCTCTCAGATACTTCAGAGTGCCCGGATTTCCTGATCATGCGGATAACATCATCTGTTACTGTTCACTTCGTTCTCAGTAACGTTGCCAAAATTCATTCCAAATTGCCTGCGGCAATGGAATTTTGTCATCTACCTGTTTATTATTATGAAAGCTGATATTTGATTCGTGCGTCTTCCAGTTCATGATAAAATGTTTCGTCCGGATGGCTCTTGACGATATTCAGATGACTGTGAGTATCATACAGATCTTCATTCACCTGCGTCACACAGACTCCAATATTGGAACAATGGTCTGCCACACGTTCCAGACAGGTTGTAATGTCCGAAAGGATAAATCCCATCTCTATTGTACATTCACCGTTTCTCAGTCTCTGTACATGACGACGTTTTACTTCTTTGGAAAGTTCATCAATCACTTCTTCCAGTGGTTCAATTTTCTCCGCAAGCTTCATATCCTGTTTGTCAAAAACTTCATATGCCGTATTTACGATATCTTCTACTGCCTGTCCCAGCACTTCCAGATCTTTCTTTGCATTTTCGGAAAATTTCAGTCCTTTTTCATAAAGCTCCTGTGCTGATTCCATAATATTTACAGCATGGTCGGAAATACGTTCAAAATCCCCGATACAGTGAAGCATAATGGAAAGGCTGTGACTGTCTGCTTCTGAGATATCTTTGTGGCTCAGCTTCACCAGATAAGTTCCCAGTTCATCTTCATAGCGATCAACCTTGGATTCCATGTTTTCCACACGTTCTACGCCTTCTTCACTGTATTTATCCACCAGACTCAGTGCTGTAAACAGTGCATTGTGGGATTCTTCTGCCATTTTTCTTGCTGCATTGCGGCTCTGCTCTACTGCAAATGCCGGTTTCTCCAGGAAACGAGGCTCCAGGATCATAAACTCTCTGTCCTCTGCTGAAACAACAACGTCCTCTTTTTTGTCCCGGATTGTAAGACAGGCAAGTTTCTCCAGTCCCTTTGCAAAAGGAAGGAGAATGATCGTTGCAGTAACATTAAATACACTGTGGATAACAGCAATTCCTGCCGGTGTTGCTGCCTGATGGAAGAAAGAAAATCCAACAACTGCATTTATAAGATAGAATACAGTCATAAAGATAACCGTACCAATCAGGTTGAAATACAGATGTACTGCTGCTGCACGTTTTGCATTCTTCTTGGCTCCGATTGCAGAAAGGATTGCAGTAATACAGGTTCCGATGTTCTGTCCCATAATGATCGGGATTGCTGCACTGAACGGTACTGCACCTGTAAGACACAGGGCCTGCAGGATACCTACGGATGCAGAAGATGACTGGATCACTGCAGTAAGAAGTGCACCTGCTATAACACCTAACAACGGATTTGAGAATTTAAGTAACAGGTTTGTAAATTCCGGCACTTCTGCAAGGGGTTTTACAGCAGAACTCATCATATCCATACCGTACATCAGGATTGCAAAACCAATAAAAATACTTCCGATATCTTTCTTCTTTGAATCATTGATAAACAAAATAAAAATCACACCAATGATCGCAAGCACAGGGGAAAATGATGTTGGTTTAAACATCTGAATGATAAAATTATCACTCTGTATTCCTGTCAGGCTTAAGATCCAGGAGGTGATCGTAGTACCGATATTGGCACCCATGATCACTCCTACTGCCTGTGATAATTTCATGATCCCTGAATTTACAAAACCTACTACCATAACAGTCGTAGCTGAAGATGACTGGATCACTGCTGTTACTCCTGCTCCCAAAAGCACTGCTTTTATCGGATTTGAAGTAAGATTTTCAAGAATCTTCTCCAGCTTTCCGCCGGAAACCTTCGCAAGGCCATCTCCCATTGCATTCATACCATACAAAAATAATGCAAGGCCTCCGATCAATGTTAATATACTGAATAAATCCATGATTATTCTCCTTTTCCCTTTTCATAAGTATATGGTTATTTAACTTGTTTCCCATCATAACCATGCTTTGTAAAATCATCCCCATGAGAATGTTAAATCCATGTAAAATTTCCAGTCATCATATTCATTCTGTGTAAGGTTCCCATAAATCCATCCGTATTTTTGATATAAAAATAAAAAGAACCATTGCAGGAGATATGACACTAACCGGTGTTCATCTCTTACAATAGTTCTTTTATCAATCCGGATCCTATATTTCGACAGTATTATTATCAGAATCCGCGGATTTCTTCATCCTCGGAACCAGTCTTATCAATAGAACGGATTTCCAGGAAATAACTGTAGTTATCATTTACCTTTACTTCCACTCTGTCTCCAACCTTGTGACCTTTCAGAGCCATACCAATGGGAGATTCAATGCTGATGCGGTTTTCCATGGAGTTTCCTCTTATGGAAGTAACCAGTTTGTATTTCTCAATCTCATCGTCTTCCTCGAAATATACCTCTACAATATCATCCATTCCAACTTCATCGTCTTTGGAATCATCAGAAACAATGGTTGCTGTTTTCAGCATATTCTCAAGGTAGCGGATGCGGCTTTCATTCTGGTTTTTGTGCTTCTTTGCCGCATAATACTCAAAGTTCTCACTCAGATCCCCCTGGGCTCTTGCTTCTTTTACAGCTTCGATTGCCTCTTTTCGTACAACCAGCTTGCGATGGTCAATCTCCTGCTGGATTTTCTCAACATCCTTCTGTGTAAGCTTTTCTTTCATGACTGCATCTCCCTTTTATTACTTCTGCTTTCTATTCCTGCTTTATATTGGCTTAACCATAGCAGAAGGGCATCATTTTGTCAAATCATTACTGTTCACTCCGTGCCCGATAACCCACTTCACGATGCACAGGATTTATGCATTTGGTATCTGCCGCAGGAAGTCATGTGTCGTATTCTCGATCATTCTGTTAGTCAGTTCTGCAATATGTTTGGTTGATTCCCGGTGTTCCGAAGAAAGCCATGCTTTGATCATTCCCACACATCCATTAAGGCAAAATGCATAAACATATTCCACGTCATGGTTATCTGCTGCAAATTTTCCGGACAACTGCCGGAGAACCGTGTCTGCAACCATCTTCTCCATCCTGCTCACAAATCCCATATCTCCATTGCTTCCCAACAAAGCAATACAAATATCCTTATTATTATCAAGAATTGTAAAAATATGCTCGATCATCGGATAAGAACTTCCATTTTTTACCAGATCCAGAGGATGCTCCTCAATTACCTGGGCAATCTCATCCATCAGCTCATTCTCAATACTCTCCAACATTTGATAAATATCACTGTAATGAAGATAAAACGTAGACCTGTTAATATCTACCTCATCCACCAGTTCCTTAACTGTAATTTCCTTGATGCTCTTCTTCTGCATCAGTCGTGCAAGACCAGCCCGAAGCTGTGCTTTGGTTTTTCGTACTCTTCTGTCTACTTTTTCTGCCATTAACATTTCCCCCTGTTCTTTATTTCACATTCTATAGCAATTCCATAAAACGCCCAGACATCTCTGTTATGTCATTCCGTCTTCTGCCTTTGGCCTGAGTAAATGCTTATTGCTTTTCACAACCTTCTCAATTGGCTTAATTGTAAATATCACCAATTTTATTCTCATGTTTTTGTATATTTTATCCTAAATGTAGATCCCGTGTAAAAATAGTCATTTTAAACAAATATGTCTATTAATATACGTCAAATAGCAAATTTAATGGTTGTATCTTATTTTTAGTTTTAGTATAATACCATCCATAGAAAAAATCAACACTTTGTCGATTAATAGTTTCGGCAGCTATTAATCAATTATGTTTTGATTATTCAATCTGCTGTTTATCAGCACCTTACTGTTCCACTCCAGCACATTAGTTTGCCGACAAGTTGATTCTTGAAACAATCTTGTAAGCTCACTAGCTGTAGACCGAACAGTTTTCACTACAACTAATTATAGAAAGAAAGGGATAAGGTATGATCAAAAACGAATGGAAAAATCTACTGCATAATAAGATCATGTTCGTTGTGGTAATTGCAATTATCGCAATCCCGATCATTTACGCAGGACTGTTTCTGAAATCCATGTGGGATCCATACGGAAGTGTTGACCATCTTCCTGTAGCAGTTGTCAATGAAGACAAACCTGTAGACTACGATGGCACCACGCTAAGTGTAGGAAAGGACATGGTAGAAGAATTACGTGAGAATGATTCTATGGCATTTAATTTCGTAGACAGCCGTACAGCCGAAGATGGCCTGGAAAACGGTACTTACTATATGGTAATTACCATTCCGGAAGACTTTTCCGCAAATGCTGCCACACTTATGGACGATGAACCTAAGAAAATGGAGCTGAAATACGAAACCAACCCCGGAACCAACTACATTGCTTCCAAATTAAGTGAAACCGCACTGCTGAAGATCAAGGATGCAGTTGCCACCAAAGTAACAGAAACCTATACACAGACAGTTTTTGACCAGATAGCCAAAGTCGGAGACGGTATGCAGGATGCAGCCGATGGTTCCGGTGAACTTAAAGACGGTATCGAATCTGCTGCCAAAGGAAACCAGACCATCACCGAGAATCTGAAGAAACTCTCTTCCAGCACACTGACCTTCGCAGATGGCGCCGAAACCCTTACAAAAGGTATTCAGGAATACACAGATGGTGTCTCTCAGGTAAATGAGGGTGCCAGACAACTTGATGACGGCGTCAGCACACTGACATCAAAAGTACCAGAACTTACCTCCGGAATCGATACTCTCAACAGCGGTGTTAAAAGTTACACAGACGGTGTTGCAAAGCTCAATGAAAACTCCGAGAAATTAAAAGAGGGTGCAAGTGCCCTGGAATCAGGAATTAATTCCCTTAGCGCAGGTGTGACAACACTGGCAGATGGAGCTACTCAGTATATTGACGGTGCAAATTCTCTCGCAGACGGAACTACCGCTTATGTAAAAGGTGCCGAGCAGTTAGCAGCCGGTGCTTCTCAGTTAAGCGGACTGGAAAATCTCGGTCAGGTATCCAGCGGTATTTCTCAGTTAAATGCGGCAGTTTCCAAAGGAAGTAATTCCTCCGCCGCATTAAAAGACGGAACCCAACAGCTTGAGGATGGTCTGGGACAGCTCTACACACAGTTGTCAGCCTTACAGAACAGTGCATCCGCAGCTTCCGTTGACAAACTTACCACCGGACTGAGCCAGGCAAAAACAGGCATGGAAAACGCCAGTGAGGGAATGACCTCCGCAGCAGCCGGAATCTCCAATGCCTCCGATGCGATCAGCCAGGTAAGCAGCCAGATTTCCGATACTCTTGTACCGGGACTTCAGGATGCAGCTTCTCACGCATCTTCCGCAGCAGAAAGCATTGGTTCTGCACTTGGTGAGTATACTCAGGCTACTTCTTCCGCACTCGAAACAGCCAACAGCGAGATTGCTTCTGCCCAGACTGCTATGCAGGCAATGCAGAATGTAGCGGCAGCTCTGGATAATGCCGCAGCTTCTGCAGATGAAAATGGCATGATCTCCGCTGATTCTATTGCCGGACTTTCTGATGTGCTTTACTCTTCTGTTACAAATCTGGAAGGTGTGGATGGTTCTTTCGCAGTACAATATTCCAGTGAGATCAGCAACGCCGTAAGCAGTATGTCCTCTGAACTTTCTTCCAGGGTTTCTGAACTGAATTCCGCAGCTGAACAGATGAATGCAGTTGCTGGTCAGCTTTCTGACGGTGCTTCCACTTTAAGTAACGGCGCACAGAATATGTCTGCAGGTGCAGATCAGATGAATGCAGGTGCAGGTCAGATCCCGGATGTTTCCGGTAATGCATTCAGCTCTGTGACTGCTGCCGTAAAACAGCTCTATGCAGGTGCTCAGGCAGTAAATGCAGGAACTCAGTCTGTTTCTTCTGCACTGACTACACTGGAAAACAGCACAGCATCTTTCCCACAGGCAGCCGCAGGTGTGAAAGCATTAAATGACGGATTCAAAACTCTGACTTCCAATGACACAACACTTACATACGGTGCTGCAAGCCTGAAATCAGCAGGTAAGAAACTTACTGCTGCTGTACCTCAGATTTCCTCAGGTGCTTCTCAGTTATCAGAAGGAGCCTCTACACTTAATGATGGAATCAAAGAGTACACGGATGGTGTGTCCACTCTCGCTTCTAACAATGAAGCACTGACAAGTGGAACCGGACAGCTTGCCGATGGTGCCAAAACCCTGGCAAGTGGCGCTGATACCCTCAGTAATGGCACAAAAACTCTGGCAAGTGGAACAGCGAAGCTGGTTGCCAATAATGATTCACTGACCAGCGGTGCCCGGAAACTTGCAGACGGTGCTTCCCAGATTCAGAGTGGTTCCTCTCAGCTCTATGATGGTTCCAAAGAACTTGGAGATGGCATGACAAAATTAAAGGATGGATCCTCTACACTGTCATCCAGCCTCAGTGAAGGTGCAGATCAGGTAAAGAGCACGAAATCCAGTGATACAACTGTCAGCATGTTCGCAACACCGATCGAAGATGAGGAAACCCAGATCACAACCGTAGAAAACAACGGTCATGCAATGGCACCATACATGATGTCTGTCGGTCTCTGGGTCGGTGCACTGGCCTTCTGCCTGATGTATCCTCTGACTACATACAAAGGCAAACTGAAATCAGGATTTGCATGGTGGGCAAGCAAAGCTTCCATTCTTTATCCGGTAGCAATCCTCCAGGGACTTCTCCTGATCATTCTGCTTCATGTATTCAATGGATTTACACCTATAGAGATGACAAAGACAGTATTATTTGCCTGCCTGACAGCAATGGCATTTACATCTATCATGTATTTCTTTAATATTACCTTTGGTAAGGTTGGAAGTTTCCTTATGCTGGTATTCATGGTAATCCAGCTTGCAGGCTCCGCTGGTACTTATCCGGTAGAAATTTCTCCGGAATTTGTATCCAAAATCCACTCTTATGTACCATTTACCTATACAGTAAATGCATTCAGAAGTACAATTGCAGGCGGCACAAGTATCCGTCAGTCAGTTTATGTACTGATCGGATTGATCGTAGTATTTACTCTGCTTACAATCCTGCAGTTTAATCATATGGCTCATCAGCGTAAAGCGAACAGGAAAACACTTTATGACTGGTTAGAAGAAAAGGGACTGGCTTAAAAGCCAGTCCTTCTTATTTTTCCAGTCTTTTCTCTTTCATATATTGTGCCATTTCATCAGAAATATTGTCGATCAGATAATTCTTACTGCTCTGACGTTTCTCATGCCATTGCTGGCGGATCTGGTTTTCTGTAGCTTTTATTTCGTCACGAAGACCTCTGGCAGACATACGGTGAGCACCCTGTCCCATGATAATAATCTGCTCCAGTCCATCGGATGTTGCTACCGTTACCTGGTTTTCCCGGCCAATCTTATGGACTGTTTTCTCAATGTACTGATCCGCTGTCTCAGCTTCTTTGGTGTAGACTACATGGATGTTATGATAGGTGATCACTTCCTCTGCATGGCCTTCTATCTTGTAAGCGTCAAATACAAGAATTAACGTACATTTCTTAAAGCCCTGATAGTTGCTCAGGATATCCATCAGTTTTGTCTGGGCTGCATGGAGATTTGCATCTGCCAGCTCTTTTAAATCTTCCCAGGCATAGATGATATTGTAACCGTCCACAAGGAGATACTCTTTTTCTTTCTTCTTAGCAGAAGAACTGTTGCGGTAATAGCTGCCGCTGTCAGATTTTGAAGAAAATGTTCTCTTAAACTGTGGTTCTTTGTAACGCTTGACCGGTCCGAATGTACGCTCGAAAATGGCTTTCAGCTCTTCTTCATCCTCATAGCTTCCTACACCGGCATTCTTTGGCGGGCAATAACCTGAGTCTCCCTGATTCCTTCCATTCCTGTTTCCTGCTATGCTTTCTTCACTATCCGGTATGGTATCACCCAGCTCAGACTCGTCAACCCCTTCTAAGTGCATATAATCCTCTACTTCATACCACGGAACCACAAATCCAGCTCCATGAGCACAAAATACAGAACCTGTGGGATTGTCCAGGTCACGTTCGGAATCATACCCAATCTCCTCTACAATCTCATCCTGATTTTGACATGGGGCATATCCCTTTAATGAACAGAATAATCTGCCACGTCCCTTTGTATAGGAGGTTACCTGGGTTTGATAATCTCGCATCATTGATACAGGTGCACTGCCTTTCAGAACCATCATATCATCCTCATCTGCTTCTGGCTGCTGGAAAGTTCCATTCATTTTCTGAATGTCAGTCATAGCACGCCCGATCATATCTCCCGGAATCTCAAGTCTGAACTCATAATATGGCTCAAGCAGGACACTCTTTGCTTTCTTTAATCCCTGACGCACAGCCCTGTACGTCGCCTGCCGGAAATCGCCGCCCTCTGTGTGTTTCAGATGGGCGCGTCCTGTGATCAATGTAATCTGCATATCCGTAATCGGAGAACCGGTCAATACTCCCGGGTGCTCCCGTTCTTCCAGATGTGTCAGAATCAGTCGCTGCCAGTTACGGTCCAGCACATCCTCACTGCATGCAGTAAAAAACTGCAGTCCGCTTCCCGGCTCTCCGGGTTCCAGAAGCAGATGTACTTCTGCATAATGACGCAGCGGCTCAAAATGACCTACCCCTTCTACCGGCTCTGCGATTGTTTCTTTATATACGATATTTCCTGTGCCAAACTCTACTGCTACATGGAAACGCTCCCAGATCAGATGCTTTAATATCTCAATCTGAACCTCACCCATCAGCATGGCATGGATTTCTCCAAGCTGTTCGTTCCATACAATGTGAAGCTCCGGTTCCTCCTCTTCCAGTTCTTTGAGTTTCTTCAGCATCTGGTGAACGTCGCAGTCCTCGGGAAGCAGGATTCTGTAATTTAATACAGGTTCCAGAACCGGCATCTCAGATTCCCGTTCAATTCCAAATCCCTGTCCCGGATGTGTCTGGGACAGGCCGGTCACTGCACAGATAGTTCCTGCAGGAGCTTCCTTTGCAAGCTCAAATTTCGCACCGGAATAAATACGGATCTGATCCGCTTTCTCTGTATCTGTGAGAAGTTCCTTTACCTTCAATGTTCCTCCGGTGATTTTCATATAACTTAAACGATTGCCCTGATCGTCTCTGGCAATCTTGAATACTTTTGCACCAAACTCTGAAGGATATTCTGGTGTCTCACAGTATTTTTCCAGCCCATGAAGGAATTCTTCTACCCCTGTCATTTTCAGAGCAGAACCGAAGAAACATGGGAAAAGTTTTCGCTCTTTGATTACTTTTCGGATATCTGATGTTGATATTTCCTCTATTTCCAGATATTTTTCAAGCAGTTCTTCATCACAGACAGAAATATCTTCCAGAAACTGAGAATGCAGAGCTGATATTTCATCTTCTGCTTTCTCCGCTGTTTCGTCAATACTATTTTCCATTCCACTTGTGTTTTCCCAGGTGAAATCAACGCAATTATCACTTAATCGCTTCTTTAATTCTGCCAAAAGTTTCTCTTTATCAGTTCCGTCCTGATCCATTTTATTGATAAACAGGAACGTCGGGATCTGGTATCTTGCCAGAAGTCTCCATAAGGTCATGGTATGTCCCTGCACACCATCCGCTCCATTGATTACAAGGATGGCATAATCCAGAACCTGCAGTGTCCTCTCCATTTCCGCCGAGAAATCCACATGCCCCGGCGTATCCAGCAAAGTTATCCCCCTGTTTCCCAATTCAAACTCCGCCTGCTTGGAAAAAATCGTGATTCCACGCTCCCTCTCCAGGTTATAAGTGTCCAAATAAGCATCCTTATGATCCACACGCCCCAGCTTACGGATTTTTCCCGTTAAATATAAAATCCCCTCCGACAACGTAGTCTTACCTGCATCTACGTGGGCAAGGATACCAATAACAAGTTTCTCCATAGTATATTTAAAAACTCCTTTTTCTTTATAAAATCAGTAGTTATTCTTTTATCGCTTCATCTGTTAAAATCCTTTATCAATTAATTATTTTAACATACTGATATAGATAAATCCAATAGGGTTGTGTTTTTATGTGTTCATTTAGTCCAAAAGAGCCCACATTTACAGTTAATGTGGACTCCGCTTCCATTATTTTTAATATGTGGTTTTCATATTCTTTTTTTCATTCAGCCACTTATGTACAGTCTTTTCTTCTACTTTTACTCCCTGAGCAATCTGCTGCACAGATAATCCCATTTCAGCCAATGAAATTGCTGTTTCCTTTTTAGTTTTCATTACTCCTTCTGCCATACCAGCTTCATACTCAGCTTTCCTGAGTTTCCTTTTTTCCTCTTCCTCATTGTATTCAAATATACTCATAGCAACTACCTCCGCTCGATTCTTTTGCAGAAATTCTTTGAGAATTCCCTCCTGGATGCTTTCGCTCACTGCACGTTCTACTGCCGTATTCAGTTCCATTTCATTAGAATATCTGCGTACTTTGTCAACATACTGAGCATATTCTCTTAGTGTCCGGCATTCTTCCATTAGTTTTTTATTATGCCCTACATTGATATTTAATGTGATGACCTTTAGTTCAAGATTTGGTTCTCCTGACATATTTTCATACGATTCTGACAGATAATCTACCCACCTATCTTCTTTTTTCTCTGTTCCATTATAAAATACGATAAAATTCGGTGTGGGTATTCTCAGTCTTGTTGAGGTATACAAGGACTTCCAATCCACCATTTTCTGATATTCGCTGGAAATGTAGAATAAGTCTCTCAAAGGCATGTTCGGGTTATACGTAGACTGATGTTCATACAGAAACAGATTCGTATTTATAATAAACGCCAGATCATTCTTCATTCCCATATAGATTGCGTTCTCAAGTGTCACAATCTCTAATTGAGCAGCATCTGTATAAGAAGTTTCATTGATTGCATTATACAGCGACAACAGATTCTTTCTGTCTGAAAACAGCATACGGAAGACTGTATCTTTGTACTTACGGTTTGCAGTTGCTGTGTTGCCTTTCAATCGGTTTCTTTTCACAATAATTTTTTTGTTCTTTCTTTTTGCCCTTGGCAATACCTCCTGTTTTCCGCAGGAGTTAAAGAACATTTTGTGCTATTCTTATCACTTCTCAGCTCCTGCTTTTCATAATTAACTGGAATTAAAAGCATGGATTTCTGAATTGAGATTAGAATAATCAGACGGCAAAAATGCCTTGAAATATAAGAGAAATATGCTTTATACTTATGTTAGCATTACTTACTCTTATTTTCAAGGCATTTTATATTCTTTTTATTTTATAAATTGTATGGGAGTTACTGTTCACACACCACTATTCCGCGAGGTGTTTTGGCATGAATATGCCAAAATCCCGAGACATACAAGCCAAAATTCCATTGCCGCAGGCAATCTGGAATGAATTTTGGCTACGTTACTGTGAACGGAGTGAACAGTAACGTATGGGAACTTTTTTATTCCTTATGTGTCCCTCTGACTACTTTGATTCCACGTTCTTCTATCATATTGCAAATCTGTGTCATCCTTGGACATTCATGCTTTCCATCCGGGAGACGACAGACACCAACGTGGATGGTACTGATTTTTTCACTGACCAGTCTGTCTATCTTTTCCAGGATTCCTTTGTCTTCTACGGGGTCTGTCGGGTTGGCGCCTTTGCATCCGTTACAGGTCATCATTGCTGCCAGACAGGTATCTTCCGGATAATCCTGAAAGAAATCGGTTCTGTTCTGAAATGCTGCCAGGCATCCAACTCTGGCGCATACATTATTAGAATGAATACACGTCAAAATTCCTATTTTATTCATCTTTTTTCTCCATATATAGCAGGCCAGAGTCAAAAATTTTCCTGACTCTGGCCTGTCAATACTCAAACATTCGAAATCCTCTGATTTACTACGTAAATTGCTACTTTCTCATGTTTGACGAGTCCCAAGCTCCAAAGTCTTATCGTGCAAGCACGAACGACTTTCTGACCTTTTGACCCTGATATCATATTATAAAAATAAAATATGCATCTTCCCGCGGCTGTCATTTACCACTTCCGAATCTACCTGGTAAATCCTTTTAATCAGCTCCGAAGTGAGTACTTCCTGTGGAGTTCCATACCCCTCCAGCACACCATCTTTCAATACATAAATCTTGTCACAATATGCCGCCGCAATATTCAGGTCATGGATAGCTGATATTACAGTTACGTTAAGTTTCTTTACCAGTTCCATCAGCATGATCTGATGTGTGATATCCAGATGGTTAGTCGGCTCATCGAGAATCAGTGCAGGTGTCTGCTGTGCAAGTGCTCTTGCCAGAATAACCCTCTGCTGCTCTCCACCTGACAGCGTAGAAAATGTGCGATCCGCAAATGCATCCATCTGTACCGTTTTCAGTGCTTCTTCAACAATCCGGTAATCTTTTGCATTATCCCGTTCCAATGTTTTCTTATGAGGTGCACGTCCCATCAACACGACTTCCCGTACGGTAAAATCAAAGTTGTAGTAATTGTGCTGTGCCACAACTGCCATTTTTCTGGCGGAACTTTTTACGCTCATGGAATGGAGTTCTTCGCCGTCCAGATAAACGGCACCTGCATCTGGCTTCAGGATACGGTAGATGCATTTTAATAATGTAGATTTTCCGCTTCCGTTTGGTCCGATGATCCCTACCAGTTCCTTATCCTTTGACTCTATGGAAATTCCCTTCAGTATCTGTCTGGCGTGAAATCCAACCTGAATATCTTCTGTAGTGATTTTCATTACTTACTACCTCCAAATCCATAGGATTTCCGCACAAGCAGATAAATAAAACATGGAGCACCAATAATGGATACCAGCACACCGATCGGCATCTCAGAATTCTTCAGGATCACACGACATGCCACATCACACCAGATCAGGAATGATGCACCAAGCAGTGCACTTAATGGCAGTAATCTTCTGTGGTCTGTTCCAAACAGGATTCTGATCACATGAGGGATCACAAGTCCTACAAAGCCGATCACACCCGCACAATATACTGCAAACCCAATCATTACAGAAGCAACGATCAGATAAAAAGTTCTCAGCTTGTGCAAATCAGTTCCCAGTGTGATCGATACATCATCTCCTAACAGCATCAGATTCAGATTACGATATTGCGTCCAGAAAATAATTACACAGATCAATGTAACAGGAAGCATTACACCTACTCTGCTCCAGCTTGCGCCTGCAAGGCTTCCCATCGTCCACTTCATTACTTCTGTTGCTGCATTTTTGTCATTGGTGATATAGATGACAAAATTGGAAAAAGCAGAACATACCGCACTGACAGCCATTCCGGCAAGGATCAGTTTGGCAGAAGTAGCTTTTCCGCCCATGTTTGCAATGGCAATTACTGCAAAAGAAGTGACCATTGCACCAATAAATGCAGTAACACCAACTGAATTTCCACCGAGAAATCCACCAACTCCAAGCATGATCGCCAGTGTTGCACCAAGGGATGCACCGGATGAAATACCAAGTACATACGGATCTGCCAGTGGGTTCTGGACAATCGCCTGCATAACTACGCCACAGACGGAAAGAGCCATTCCAACTGCCAGAGCCAGCAGGACTCTGGGCAGTCGAATGAGCCACACAACATCGTGAACTGCGCCTTCTGCATAGGCGGACAGGCTTTTGATATGAAACAATTTATACGCAATGACACTGTATACATCTTTCAGTGACAGATCTGCATTTCCAAAAGTGATCGCTGCCAGAATGGAAAAAATCAAAAATGCCGCAAGCCCGATAAGAACTGCCACATACATGGATGTCCTGAGCACACTGCCTTTTTTTGTCTGTGAAACCTGTTCTTTCACTGTTATGTCCTCAATCAGTCAAGATTCACATCCGGATATAATCCTTTTGCGAAAGTTTCAATACCATCCTGTGTACGTGTTGCACTTGCGTACATTTCACTGAGCATGATCGGATAAACACGACCGTTCTTTACAGCGTCAAGGCTCTGAAGTGCTTCGTCATCCTTGATAACGGCAAGCTGGCTTTCTTTTACAGTTTCCGGATCATCACCTGCATATGGCATGTATACAACAAAAATCACATCAGGGTTTGCTGCAATGATATCTTCTTTTCCTGCTGTAGAAGCATCCGGGTTTGCCAGAGTCGCACCCAGTTGTGTTACCATATCTCCACCAAGGCTCTTTGCACCATAGTTTGTGATATCTTCTCCAAGAGGTTCCAGAACCATTACGCTTGGTTTCTCTTCTACATCTGCTGTTGCTGTAAGAGTTTTATCGATCACTGCCTTTGCATCATCTACGATTGCCTGTGCTTTGTCCTGTACATCAAAAATCTTTCCAAGATTTAAGATGTCTGTAAATTCATTTTCCAGAGTTCTGTCTCCGTCAGGGCGTGTGTTTGTGTTGTAATAAGTGTTGCAGCCTTTGTCAATCCAGTCTGTTACATTTCCGAGATTTTTATCAGAAAACAGGGAGCTCCAGGATAAGATCATGTCTGGCTCCAACATCGTTACAGTCTCAAGGGATGGGGTAAATTCATCAAGATAATTTGTTTTTGAAAATGCATCTTTAAGTTCATCCGGAACTTCATTGTCAAGACCTGCAGTAGCTACAAGACGGTCTTCCAGGCCAAGTGCAAGCATGGTTTCAATGCTTCCCTGATATACAGCAAGAACTTTCTCCGGTGCCTTTTCATAGGTTGTTTCGATTTCATTTCCATCATAATCATAGGTTGTGATGGTCAGAGGATATTCTGTCTTTGTACCTTCTGCGTCTGCTGTCTTATCTGCATCTGCTGAATCCTGTGCGTCTGCATCTTCCTGTGTATCAGAGTCTGCATCTGCTGCCGGCTGATTGTCCTCTTTGATTGTCTCAGAGTCTGCTCTCTCTGCTGCAAAAGCTGCCGGAGCTGCGGAAACTGCCATAGCTGCTGCCATCATAATTGCCATGATTCTTGTGGATAAATACCTGTTTTTCATTTGACTTCCTCTCTTTTCGTATATGTTATTTACCTGTTCGTGTAACCGAAAAGATGGGACTTCAGAAAAAGTAAAATAGAAGTGATAAAAATAACGGATACTTTTTACGGAAGCTCCTTCTTTACACTGTCAGGCAGGTTTCCTGACTCACAGATCACAGAAAGTTTCCACAAAATAAAAACTGATACAACATCCATGCTTCAGCAGTTCATGAATGTTGTATCAGAAATATTTCCAGATACTCTCTGGCAGCCGGATTCCGCCTTCTCACATATTTATGCAATGACATATTACAATCCCGCTTTTTTCTGTATACAGTGGCCGCAACCGTTCAGGCATTTCACCTGATTCCCTCTCACATTATCATACACAAAATCTGCATATGATAATGTTCACTTAACAGCTTATTCAATTACGCTGATACAATTTTAGCACACTGCTTTTATAATTACAACTATATTCGAGACACATCAGAATTCTTTCTTCTCCATAAGCCGGACACCAATCCAAAAAGACCCCATATATACAATTACTGTAAATAATACAACTCCGGCCAATACCATTCCCCGGTTCAGTCCATTCAGCCATGCATCGACTGCGTCTGCTGAAAGTCCCATTGTTTTTATCAGAATATAAACTACGGCAAATATAATAGCCCACATGACCATTGCAATATAACGTCCTTTTTCCGCTCCAAAATGTATTACAAGCGGGAGCGATACCGCCAGCATAAGAAGTGCCAGTGGAATGTATATCAGGCTGCCAATGATAGTCTCACTCAGACACCCCTGAAGTTCTGCCACACCTTTGCAGATTACTCCCGTTATCGTTGCAATTCCCCACGCTACAGCCGTAAGCCCTGCTCCCAGCAGATATTTTTCCGCCACATACTGTTTTCTGGTAACCGGCAAGGTCATAAGAAACGCAAGACCATTATCAAACTCATCATAACTTATAGTCGTAATGGCAAAAATTGCTGTGACAATCGTAAAATATCCTGTAGCAAAACTGACGCTCCCGCTTCCTGCCAGATTCAGGATGACTCCCATTACAACAACCAGGATAAAAAACTGTTTCTGCTGTTTCATCAGTTCTATATCCTTTACAAATAATCCCTTCATACCTGTTCCTCCATCATCACTACCAGATCATCAATCTTTCCATTCTCAATTACAACATCCGGGTAATTTTCCATATAAAATTGTTTCTGGTTTGTCAGACACCTGTATCCATAAGCTTCTTTCCGGATCTTAATAAGGTATTGCTGATCCAGTTTTTCGTACTCTTCTTCTGAAACTTTAAGAACTGCATAATCTGACAGCAGTACATCTGTATCTTCATGAAGAATAATTTTTCCGGCATGGATCATATAAAAATCATCACAAAGACTCTCAAGATCTGATGAAATATGCGAACTGATCAGAATAGAACTGCTTTCATTTTCTTCCATATATTCTCTCAGCATGTTCAGCACCTCATCCCTGGCAATCACATCCAGACCAACTGTGGGCTCATCCAGAATCAGCAGTTCTGCCTTATGGCTTAATGCTGCCAGTACTTTAAACTTTGCTTTCATACCAGTGGAAAATTCTTTGATTTTCTTGTCTGTGGGCAGATCGAATCTCCTGCACTGCTGCAGAAATTCCTCTCTGTCAAAATCTGGATATATGCTTTTCATAATATTGGCCACGCCCGCTGCTGTCAGATACATACTGAAGCCTGAATCTGCAAAAACAACTCCCAGTTTCTGCTTATCCTCCGGCTTAAGCTCTTCTGCCTTTTTCCCAAAGACCTCTATCTCTCCGCCATCCGGATGAATCAAGCCGAGCAAAGCTTTAAATGTGGTGGATTTCCCGGAACCATTTCTTCCAATAAGTCCTGTAATCATCCCAGGCTGTACTTCCATAGAACAGTCCAGCGAAAAACCTCTGTAATGTTTCTGCAAATGACTGATTTTCAACATGTCTTAGTCCTCCATGATCATTTCAAAAAGATTTCTGATTTCCTCATCGTTCAGTCCACATCTTCTGCCCTTCATGATTGCCTGCTCCAGATCATGTTCTACTTCTTTGAGCTGTTCTTCCCTCATCAGGTTTTTATTTGTGGCTGCAACGTAGGTTCCTTTTCCATGAACAGTGACGGTAAATCCCTCTTCTTCCAGATTGTCGTAGGCTTTCTTCACAGTCAGGGCACTGATCTTCAGTTCCTTTGACAAACTGCGTACTGAAGGTAATACAGTGTCCGGCTGTAACTCTCCTCTGATAATCGCAGACTTAATCTGGTCTATGATCTGTTCATAAATAGGTACCATGGATGAATTATTGATTATTATATGCATATGTTTCTCCTCCATCTACAAACAGTATATAACAGTGCATAACTGTTGTCAACTGTTTTATACTGTTATACATGATATTTATTTGCTTATAATCAAAAATGGATATTCAACCTTATTTCCGGCAATCTTTCACAATCGCCTTCTCATAAAATTGAATATCCATATAACCTTAATCTAACTCTGTTTTTTCGAATTAACTTTTAGTGGAAGTCTTATGGTTACAACTGTGCCTTCTTCCAGCTGTGAGCTTATGGTAACCCCATATTTCTCTCCATAAATCATACGAATCCTTTTATTTGTATTTCTGACGCCTATACTCTTTCGCTCTTTATTCAGAACCTCTTTCAAATCTTCCTCACAGATTCCACATCCATTATCCTCTACATAAAAAAGAATATCATTTTCTTCTTCCTCTGCTGAAATCCAGATCTTCCCGGAATCCTGATAATTTTTAAATCCATGCACAATGGCATTCTCTACAAACGGCTGCAGAAATAACTTTGGAACTTCCAGACTTCTTAAATACTCCGGTATATCCATACTCACTTCAAATTGATCCTGATATCTTTTCTGCATAATTCCAATATACCGTTTAAGCCAGTCCAGATCCTCCCACAGCGGAACCAGAACATCACCATTCTGGCTGGTATACTGAAGCATTCTCGACAGATCCAAAAGCATTTTGCTGGCATTTTCCTGTTCTCCTTTAAGGCATACCCAGTTAATGATATTCAGCGAATTATAGAGAAAATGGGGATTCATCTGTATATTTAACGACATGATCTCCGTGTCTCGTTTCTGGATCATCATCTCATATTTCTCATGAACCAACATCTGCAGGTTCTGATTCATTTCATTCAGTTTTTTATAAAAAAACGCAAACTCATCCCTGTTGTCATATACAATTCTTGCAGTAAAATTACCCTCTCCTGTTTTCTCTATCATGTGCAGCGGTTTATAAACTTTTTTCCCAATCTTTCTGGAAATAAGAACAGCCGTAGTAACAGATAAAATAATTTCTATAGTTACCAGAATCAATATTGCCCTGGTAAGATCTGTAGCAATATTCTTGCTGAAAACATTAACTGGAATCATGGCAAGTGTATACCATCCCGTCACCATACTTTTGGAATAGGTTACGATATATTCCTGATTATTTGCACCGTAGTATTTTACAGTTCCTTTATTCTCCGTAATTCCCATATCAGCTGCAGTTACATTTCGAAACAGCTTTGATTCATTCTCACCGTAAGGACCAACAACACTGCCATCTTCACTCATGATATAATAAAGAATCTGAGAATTTGCCTTTGTATACTTTTTCAGCATATTATTCAGATTATCCTCTGTAAAATTAACCACCAGATACATTTGATCAGTCTTATTTTCCAGATGTTCAATATGTCCTGATTCTACCCTGCTTAACTGCAGCTTTCTGACAGCCGTAAATACATGCTCATATTCCAGAAAATCTCTCGGCATATCTTCAATTGAAAACATGTCCATATAATTATATGCCGGAATCCACACAAGTTTTCCATTTGCCTCATCTGCTGCTTTCTGTATTTTAGAACCCATAAAGCTATAATTTGGATAATAGTTCTTTTCCTTTTCGCCAAACTGATAATACGGAGTCACAATATGCGTAGAATAAACCGTGTTATTCCACGGCAGATAGTCCAACAAAATTTTTGAAATTTCCTGACTGGCACTTTCAAGCTGCATACTGTCAGACGTATCCAGATTCTGAAATATTTTATAAATTCTCGTATCTACATTTATTTTTAATGAAAATTCCTCAATATAATCCAACTTTTCATCCAGAATATCACTGACATTCTCAGCATTTTGCCACATTTGTTTTTCTGACTGCCTGATCAGTTCCTGTTTTGACAAATGGAAGATAAATAAACCCAAAAGCACAACAGGAATAATGGAAATACAAATAAATGAACTAATCAGCAGAGTTTTAAATTTTGTATATTTTAATTTTTCCATCATCACCCAACTCTTTTGCGAAATTCTTCAGGTGTCATATTATGACGTTTCTTAAATGCCCTGTTAAAATAATTGGGATCCTTATACCCTACTTCCAATGCAATCTTCCTTACCTTATCAGAAGATGTTTTCAAAAGATTCTCTGCTTTCTCCATACGAATATCTGACAGGTATTCAGAAAAGGAAATTCCGAATCTCTGCTTAAATAAAGTACTGAAATACGAAGCATTAAAATGATACAATGCAGCAATCTGCTCCAGGCTGATCTCGTCCTGGTAATGTTCCTCTATATACCGCCTGCTTTCATCCAAAGGATCTGTCTCCTGTGAATCTGCTATTTCCCGGAAAGCGATTATATTTTTTATTAATTCCGCTGACCTTTTTTTCAGTTCAGAATACCACTGACTTTCGATCAGACGATTATCCAGTGCATTTAATTCTGACAAATGTTCGGCTTTCAGATAGGGCTCCATATAACGTAAAATCCTGAAAAAAAAGAAAACGATTTTTCTTTTAAAAATATCCGGCTGAACACTTTTATGCTCTGACAGAGCATCTGCTACTTTTTCAAAAATTGCTTCGCTTTTTTCCAGATTTCCTTCTTTTATAGAAGTCAGAATTGCTTCACTGCCTACAGAATCCTCCTGCTTTTCATCAGACAGATATTTCTCTGCCTGCAAATTTCTTTCTTCTTCATAAAAAGAATACTTCATAGCAGCCATAGCCTCTTCATATGCCTTTTTTCCGCAGCTTTCCATATCCGGATACAGAGAGCTGACTGCAAAATAAATCCTGTTTTTCTCAAATACCAGGATATTTTGAATAAACTCCTCTATCTGAGTGATCTGCTCCTGTTCAATTCTTGATCCTGACAAGGCCAGCACAGCCAGCAGATTTTCTGTTCCGCTGACCTGAAATGTAATTGACGATGTATCTGTCAGATGTTTTTTTATAAAATATCCTATCTCCCGTTTCATCTCTTCATTAAGAATCAGATGCTGCTTATTGATCCGGATCAACATCAGATAGCCTTCCTGTCTCAGAGGAAACATCTCACTTAAGGGCTCCCATACCTTACGTCGTGTATGGTGGATATACTGATTCAGAAGCCACTCCATATATCCATATGCAGATTCCTTCAATCGTCGTTCCATCTGATCTACTTTTTGTTTTTGAACCTGATCCTGATTTTTTAATTTCTTTATTTTCTTAATGGCACGCTTTAACTCTTCTGCATCTACAGGCTTTAGCAGATAATCACTTGCATGAAACTGTAACGCCTCTCTTGCATAGGAAAAATCTGCATATCCACTTACAATCACAAATGCAGTTTCTGGATAATCTGCCTTTACTTTCTTCTGCAGCTGTAAGCCGTCCATCTCAGCCATACGTATATCACTGATTACAATCTCACAGGAAATATTATTCATGATTTCCATTGCTTCCTGTCCATTTGATGCTTCCCACAGCATATCGTCCGGGCATATTTTTTCAAGGAGCATAATAATTCCTTCTCTGTGAATTCGCTCATCATCTACTACTAATATATTGTACATTTTATCTCCTGTACTGTCTGATATATACGTTTTGATTATAGCACAACAGGTGTGCATGAACAATTGTACACCTGTCTTTACAAATCCTATTTTTTTGTTCCGTGATACATCTTATCCAATGCATCGGCATAGTCTTCCTTGGAAAGAATCAGTACCGGTATTTCTGAAACCTTGCACTGTTTTCCATCCGTCTCAAGACTTGCACGGATCACTCCTGCTGCCTGTGTTTTTTGTCCCTCCACATACAGGGTTACCTGTTTCATTTTATGCTGTGTATCCTGAGGAAAAGGATGCTCTGACAGCATCACACTCTTCTCTCCTCCTGCCAGTTCATCTGGCAGGCTGATATAAAAACCGGCTACCTTATGAGTATTCTGTGGTACTTCTCCCACTGTGCACACTGCCTTATTATCTGAAAATACAGGCTGATAATCCCAGTGATAGAATTGTTTATACTGTACTTTCCATCCATCAGGAACTTCTATCTTCACTTCTGCATTTTTCCATTCCGTGTCTGTTGACTGGCTAATCAGATAACGAAACAAAAAGATTCCGCAATCTGAATTATAAAGTTTAGGCATGATAATTCCATATGGACTAAACAAAATTCCATCCTCGGTCATTGTACTGCACTCAGCTCCTGCAATATCCGTTTCCTGCACAGCCATTGTCTCTGTAACAAACTCTTTCTCAACAAGAGCTCCTGCCAATACCAATTCCTCTGCTTTTATACATTCTCCCTGTGCCCCTGCACCGTACTTACGTACTTCAAAAATAACCTTTATTGCTTTCTCATTATAGTTTTTAATATTAATAACAGTTTTTCCTTTTTCTTCTCTATATTCAATATCAAAAACATACGCTCCAAGATGTGTTTTCTGAAGTTTATAACCGGAAAGCAATCCCTGTGGCTTGATGACCAGCGTTTTCTGTGTTCCATCCATCCTGAGACCAAACCACTGCTCAATACTCTGCTGAATCCATGCACCCTGTCCCTGGCTGCATCTAGTCAGGCACCTTTTCTTATTTGTTGCTCTTGGCCACCAGAAAAGTGAGCCTGTTTCATCCAGACGTTCGTAAAGGAGATTCAGGTTATCAAGCATTTCCTGTCTGGTAAGACTTCCGCCAAGTTTTAAAGTACAGCCTGTTGCAGATGGATTCATGCCAAAATGTAATTCACGCATTGTCTGGAATTCCGGATCATAGTTTGTGATATACATAGAACGTGCATATCTGTGAAGGTTTACATATGGCTCATAATCAAACTCATACAGTCCATACAAAGGTGCCATAACTGTAGCAGTATCCTCACCGCCATAATAATTCAGATCATCCTGGATATAGAAGCGTTCCTCATTCTCACCTAAGTTGTTTCCGCCTGTAATCTGTCTGCCGAATGGTCCGCTACCTTCCATCAGTTCTTTCATATCTGCTTTCATCTGTTCCATAAATCTGTCCACATCTGTCGCATCCCGTTCCAGAAGTTTCAGAATTCTTCTGTAAGATTTCAACGCATAATAACACTGTACATTTGCACCATAATCATACTTGCGGAATACAATAAGATCGCTGGCGTATCTGCTGGAAATCAGTGCTTTTTCTTTATGTTTATGCTTCATCATTCCATCGTAGATCTCATCAATGGCAGCAACCAGTTCCGGATTATCTCTGAAGAATTTCTCATCTCCTGTCAACTCCAGATATTTTCCTGCTATTACAAGCAGAGAAATATAGTAAAACATACTATGATCCGAATACAGACTGTAACGTGGCCGGTTTCTTTCTGCCAGATAAAACATTGCACTTTTTCCTACCTCAGGTACTGCATACATAACACTTACCACGTCAGGAGTGATATCAATTCCCCAGAGTCTTGAAAGACTATGAGATGGTGCCCCCTGCCAGTTAGTCAGCAAACTTCCATCTTCTCTGAAGGAAAGGCAGTTAAAATTATCAAGAATGAACCGTACCTGCATATCACGGTATTTCTCACCCGCCTCCTGATTCTCCCGAATATCTGTAGTGATTTTTCCAAATCTTTCTTTCCAGAAATCATCAGTAACGTTCAACCATTCCAGCGGAGTATGTTGATACAATGTTCCAAGGGCAGAATAAATCTCTTCTCTCTTTGGAGTAAGAGCAATTACTGTTGTAAATGTTCTGCTTTCATTTGCTTTTAATTCAAATGGTACATAAATTCTGGGATTATCTCCCTGGCCTTCACATACGGAATCCAGAAGCTGAATTGCTGCACAGGCTTCCGGGTGCCATAATACTAGCAATTTCTGATCCCATTCTGATTTATATGGTGTTACTGTATAATCATCGAAATATTTCCCATAATGCTCAAACTGATTTACAAACTTCTGGTCAAATGACAGACGAAGTTTTCCTTTAATTTTGCATCCGGAAGTATTTTTTACTTCTATACAGTAGAATGCTCCTGCAGGTCCCGGAACCGGATGGATTGATGATGCCGGAACTGCTTCTTTCTCCAGAATCGGCGCAAAAGAGAATATTCTGGTTTCCAGTTCCGGATGCTCTGTAGCAGTAACCGGAAGAAAATCATCATAATAAGTTGTCCATGACTGCTTATTTGCACCTGAGATCATCAGACCATTGTCCAGCTCCAGATCATATTTCATTTTTCCAAGAAGTAATGCTGTATCATTCTGATAATACTGACCTATGTATCCTTTAAACTGTCCTCCCAGATCTGTTCCTCCGGATGGTACTGCATAAATTTTATCATGAGGAGTGCACAAAAAGTGCAGTCTGCCCATGGTGTCCTGTCCCAGAAGTGTTCTTCCATTTGACTGTGTAAATAGCTGTCTCTCACTTAATGACCAGTCTGTGCGCTCCGAAGTTTCATCATACTGTGCTCTGAAATAAGAAGACTTATATGCCTTTTTCCAGAAATTTTCCCATGTATTATAAATCACATTTCCTCTTAAATGCATTGTTTTTCCTCCTATTCTTAGCCTTTCACACCAGACATTGTTACACCCTCAACAAGATACTTCTGACCAATGGCAAATACAACCACAACAGGTGCAAGCACCAGGCAGGCTGCTGCCATCATTAAATTCCATTCACCTCTGTAAGAACCAGTAAACAACTGAAGTCCCAGTGCAACTGTATATTTTTTCTCAGAATTTAAATATACAAGCGGACTCAGGAAATCGTTCCAGGAATTTAAAAACGCAAACATACCTACAACAGCCAGGGCCGGTTTTGTAATTGGCAGGATAATTTTTGTAAAAATCTGAATATGGGAAGCACCGTCCAGATATGCTGCCTCATCAAAATCCTTCGGGATTCCCAGATAAAACTGACGAAGCAGGAATATGTAAAATGCACCGCCTCCAAACCATGCCGGAACAATCAGTGGAATAAAGCTGTCTGTTATTCCAATAGTTCTCCACATCAGAAATGTAGGAATCAAAGTAACCGCAACTGGAAGCATCATACTGCTGATGATGCAGGCAAATACCACATTTCTGCCTCTCCATTTAATTCTTGCCAATCCATATGCACAGATGGAGCTGGTAAGCATTGTTCCCACTACACATCCTCCGGTTACAATAAATGAATTCAGGAAATATTTTCCAAAGGGAAGTGTATCAAAAACTTCCTGATAGTTTTCCCACATAAATTTAGAAGGAATCCAGCGAGGCGGCATCATAAACACTTCCACTGTGTTCATCAGTGAACTTCTGATCATCCAGTACAAAGGAACCAGACAAAACAAAACACCTAAAATCAGCGCAAAATATATTAGAATTTTTGAAATAATTTTCTTTGTATTCTTCATATTCATTCTCCTCCATAATAAACCCAACGGTTGGAAAACTTAAATATGACTGCAGTCAGCACCATAATGATCAGGAACAATACCCAGGCAACTGCACAGGCATTTCCCATTCTTCCAAACTCAAATGCTTCTCTGTACAGATAGTATACATAGAACAAACTGGAATTGTTTGGTCCACCCTGTGTCATAACATAAGACTGGGTAAATATCTGGAATCCATTGATGATTCCCATTACCACATTATAAAAAATTGTAGGAGTCATCATAGGAATCGTAACATGAAGCAGCTTTGCCCAGAATCCGCCTCCATCAATCTCAACTGCTTCCAGAAGCTGTCTCGGTACATCCTGCATTCCGGCAAGGAAAATTACCATTGTAGATCCGGTAGTCCACAGATTAATAAAAACCAGTGTGGGAATAACTGAACTTTCACCTGAAAGCCATGTGCTTACAGGTAAATGCATTGCCTTTAAAATATTGTTTGCCAATCCCATGTCCGGATTGAAAATCCACATCCAGATCGCTGCCATTGCTACGATCGGAACTACAGTCGGAAGATAAAAGATTGTTCTGAAAAATCCTTTTCCTTTTACATTTGTATTTAACAGCATTGCTATAAAAAAAGAAAATATGATAGCTGTCGGTACAGAAAGCGCAACATAAATTACTGTTACAAGTAATGATTTATAAAAATACGGATCACTTCCACTGAACAGATTTTTATAGTTGCTGATTCCTATAAACTGTCCGCCTGTTGTAAAATTAAAATTTGTAAAACTCAGTCCCAGACTAACTACCATCGGAAGCAATGCAAAAATCAAAAATCCCAGAATACAGGGAAGACTGAATAAAATTCCCCAACGATTTTCTCTTTTCTCGCGATTTGTCATTTTATACTTTATTTTCGTCTGCATATTTATTCCTTTCTGGCATTATAGCTATTTCAATCAGGAAAGGCTGCCAAAAGCAGCCTTTCACTTGAATACTTTAAGAACGTTCTCCTGAATAGGTTCCTTCTACCAAAGAATCCGTCTGGCTTTTTACTTCTGTCATTGCTTCTTCTGCTGTTTTCTTTCCAGACCACACCTGTTCCAGTGCAGAGCCCACTAATGTATTAATCTCATTAAAATTCTTTACGTTAATTTCGGTTGCCACTACTGCATGATCATAAGTTGCCTTTACAATAGCGTCCTGAAAGCCCTCTGGTCTTGCAGGCAATTCTTCAGATGCCCAGAAATCAATCTTATCCGGATCAGTATAATATTCTGTCTGTACAGGCATCCATAAAGTTCTGTATAATTCTGTGATTCTTTCTGAACTTTCTGGATTTGTAAGCCACAGATAAAGTTTTTCAGAAGCCTCCAGATGCTTTGTACTCTTGAATATAATCAAAGAACCACCATCAAAGAAAGTAGTATAGTTTTCATCAATTGGGAGAACACCTACGCCCCAGTTGCATCCGGAATTCATAAGATCCAGATGGTTCCAGCTTCCGTCAATGTACATTGCTGTCTGTTTTGCAGCCAGTGCTGTTGCTGCGCTTGGCATTGCATTCTTCTGTACTGCTGTAGGAGATACATGATACACATTGATCAGATCTGCAAAATTCTGTAAAATCTGAGCTGACTTCTCATCATTTAATCCAAGTCCGTCCATACTCTCATTTAAGTAACCACCGCCTGCTGATAAAATAAACGGCATATATACATTCCAATCTGTTCCAAACATTACACCGTACTGTTTAATATTATTTGCATCAAAATCCGGATCAGCTGCATTTCTTCCCTCTGTATCCAGTGTCAGTTTCTGTGCCATCTCTACAAATTCATCCCATGACCAGGCATCCTCTACCTTAGTCGGCGGCAGATCTACCCCTGCCTCTTCGAAGCAGTCTACATTATACATCAGGTTTGTTGTAACATTGGCCTGAACAGGTCCTGCTGATTCTGTAGGACTCCAGTTCCACCAACAGGTAGACAGATAATCATCTTTACTAAGTCCCATATCATCCAGAAGATCATAGAAGTTATAAATCAGACCATCCTCACCCATCTGACATTTCCATGAAGCTGAATAACTTACATCCGGTGCTTCGCCGGCTGCAATCATAGCATTCAATTTTGTCAGGAAATCTTCAGATGGAATATGCATCAGGTTCACTTCGATATTTGGGTTTGCTTCCATGAATTTATCTACAGATTCTTCAATAGCCTTTTTTTCGTCTCCACTTCCCCAGTAAGTGAATTTTATAGTTTCTTTCTCATCACTGTCCTTGTTGTCTGCCTTCGCAGTTGTCTCCGTACTCTCTGAATCTTTAGAAGCTGTCTCACCTGTTCCCCCGCATCCGGTAAATAAAGCAGTGCAGGTCATTAATGCTGCCAGACCTAAAGCCATTCCTCTTCTCTTCATAAAATTTCCTCCTGTTTTTTATCAGCGCGCTTGTTTTTGATGGTTTTATTATATAGCCATTAATAGCATTTTCTCTATGGGACTTTTTTCGGATTATAGCATTTAGATTAGGAAAACACTTTGATATATTTGCTATTTACAGCAATAATACAAAAGTATTATTTTACAAAAAAAAACAGCAACTGATAAATCAGTACTGTTTTAATTGGTTTATGTACCAGTTTTATATAATTTTTATTCTTGTCTGATTTTACTGACTTCGTTGTATCTGACAGCTTTACTGATAACTTGCTACTGTTCATAATTTCTCACTCAAAGTCGATTGTAATCAGATGGAAATCTATCATCGGATTCGCTACCTGCTGATAGACTGAACATTACTCTGCCAAATACGCCTTCAGTTTCTCCATATCAGCTTTCATCACTCTCCGTCCCACCTCATAAATCTCCTTTAAATGGGCCGGATCACGCTCAACCGGTTTTGCACTGATGTCTCTGTCCGGGCGGATAACATGGATCCTGCCCTCTTTTTCCAGATATGCGATTTTATCCAGCATACGATTATACTGAATATGACGTTCATCCAGAAGCTTTACAAGCTCCGGATACTCCCTGAACTTCAGTCTGAGCAGCGGCATCAGCTTATTATGTTCTTTTCTGTATCCCGGATGGCGGGTACATACTACCACATTTTTCTCATAACCCTGTGAAAGCATCCAGTTTACAGGAATCGGATCTGAGATGCCTCCGTCCAGATACATTCTTCCATTTAGCTTTACCGGTCTGGCAGCCAGTGGCAGGGAAGCTGATGCGCGCATCCATTCCACATCCAGCCTGTCTCCCATTCTGCATTCCTGATAGCAGGGTTTTCCTGTTTCAATATCTGTACATACAACCGTAAACTTCATGGGTGATCTGGCAAATGTCTCTGTGTCAAAAACATCCAGCTTCCAGGGCACCTCCCCATATGCAAAATCTTTGCTGTAAAGATCGCCGGTAGTAATCCAGCTTTTCAATCCCATATATCGTTTATCCTTGCAGAATCTGGTATTATAACGAAGGGTTCGTCCAATCTGGCGGGACTTATAATTACATCCAAAAATTGCACCGGCGGAAACGCCAACTGTAGAATCTGCATAAATCCCCTGCTCCATCAGCTCATCCAGAACTCCGGCTGTATACAGTCCCCGCATACCTCCACCTTCCAGAACCATTCCGAGGCCTTTCTTTTTATTTTCTTCCATAGCTATTCTCACTTTTCACTTTCTTTCACATATTCATTTCGGATTGCAAATCCATGATCCATAGGGCCACTTCCCTTTCCCAGGTCAAGCATTGCCACCAGTGCTCCTGAAATATACTGTTTGGAACGTTTTACAGCAGTCTGCAGGTCATATCCCTTTGCAAGATTGGAAGCAATGGCACTGCTCAACGTACAGCCTGTTCCATGTGTGTTTGGATTATCGATACGCTTTCCTTCAAACCAGCAATATTTTCCATCATAGTAAAGCAGATCATTTGCATCATTAATGCTGTGTCCGCCTTTGCAAAGTACTGCACAATGATATGTCTCAGAAATCTTTCCGGCAGCCTCTATCATTTCCTCTGCATTGGTCACTGACATTTCAACCAGAACCTCTGCCTCCGGAATATTCGGAGTAAGCACATCAGCCAGTGGAAACAGTTCCTGCTTCAATATCTCCACTGCATCATCACTGATCAGCTTGGCACCACTTGTTGCAACCATAACAGGATCCACAACAATGTTTTCCGCTTTATATTGTTTCAGTTTCTCTGCTATTACATGGATCAGATCCTTATCTGATACCATTCCGATTTTTACCGCATCCGGATAAATATCCTGAAAAACAGAATCCAGTTCCTGCCCCAGAAATTCCGGTGTTACATTTAATATTGCCTGTACACCGGTTGTATTCTGTGCAGTTAATGCGGTAATGGCACTCATGGCATATACACCGTTTGTGATCATTGTCTTAATATCTGCCTGGATCCCGGCGCCTCCGCTGGAATCACTTCCTGCGATCGTCAGTGCAGTTCTCATAATTGTCTTCCTCTCATTTCTGCTATAATACAATTTTATCTACTGCCTCTTTCAGTTCTTCTGCTGCTTCTTTAATGTTATTCTGAGCATAAATGGCACTGATCACTGCCACACCGCAAATCCCTGTTCCCTTTAGCTGAGATATATTTTCTGCTGTGATCCCCCCGATTGCCACCACAGGGATAGATACCGCTTCACAGATTGCCTTCAGTGTTTCATGGGGAAGTTCTGCCGCATCTGCTTTTGAACCGGTTGCAAATACTGCACCCACCCCCAGATAATCTGCACCACGCTCCTGTGCAAGCAATGCCTGCTCTACCGTTCGTGCCGAAACTCCCAGAATTTTGTCCGGTCCAAGTTTCTCACGCACAGCACCTGCTTCCATATCACTCTGCCCTACATGAACACCATCTGCATTCATCTTCAAAGCAATTTCCACATTGTCATTTATGATCAGAGGTACCTTATAATCTCTGCATAATTCCTGAAGTTCAGCTGCTTCCTGCAGGAAAGTTTCATCATCTGAATTTTTATCTCTGAGCTGCAGAAAGGTTACGCCTCCATCCAGACTCTCCTTTACCACTTCCTTAAGGCTCCGCCCATTAAGCCAGTGACGATCCGTTATTGCGTATAAGCGCATTTTCTCTTTATCGAATTTCATGTTTCACTCCTCTTTTCTACTCTTATCTATAGCAATTTACTCCAAAAGTTCTGCTGCAATTTTCTCCAGCTCATCTCTGATCTTAATGTGCTGCGGACATACTTCTTCGCACTTACCACATTTCACACATTCATTGGCAGATTTCCTGCCATGTTTGCCTACCAGCCATTCTTCCTGATGAAGTGCCTGATCTTTGCTTCCGTATAAGGTCAGATAATTCATTGCTGTAAAGGAACCGGAAACTCCGATTTCCATCGGACAGACTTTCGCACAGTAATTACAGGTTGTACATGGGATCAGCGGAATTTTCTTTAATTCTTCCTGTGCCTTTTTCAGAGTTTCCTGTTCTTTCTCTGTCAGTCCGTTGAAATCCTTCATATAAGAAAGATTGTCCTGCATCTGCTCGACATTGCTCATACCGGACAGAACAGTAATCACGCCTTCCAGATTTGCAGCAAAACGGATCGCCCAGGATGCTGCGGAAGATTCCGGTTCTGCTGCTTTCAGGATTTCTTCCACACTCTTCGGAGGAGTTGCCAGCATACCGCCTTTCACAGGCTCCATAATTACAATCGGTTTGCCATGTTTACGTGCCACTTCATAACATCCTCTGGCCTGGATTGCCGGATTTTCCCAGTCAGCGTAGTTGATCTGAAGCTGTACAAATTCCATTTCCGGATGTGCATTCAGGATTGCATCCAGTTCTTCCGGTGTGGAATGGAAAGAGAAACCTGCATGTTTGATCAGACCCTGTGCTTTTTTCTCCTGCACCCAGTCCCAGAGACCAAAATCGTCGAAGTATCTGGTACGTGCTTCTCCGAGATTATGTAACAGATAAAAGTCGAAATATCCTGCTCCTGTCTGTTTCAGAGAAGTGTCAAACTGTGCAGTTGCTTCTTCTCTTGTCTTGCAGTTAATCCATGCTGCGTTCTTTGTAGCAAGCTGGAATTTCTCTCTCGGATAACGCTCTACCAGTGCCTGGCGGATGGCATCCTCGCTGCCTGCATAGGCCCAGGCTGTATCAAAATAAGTAAATCCTGCATCCATAAACAGGTCTACCATCTTTTTGGTCTGCTCAATATCAATCACGTCGCCTTCCAATTTCGGCAGACGCATCAGGCCAAATCCAAGTTTCTTGATGTTTTCTCTTAAATAAGCCATGTGAAGACCTCCTTATTTTCTGAGATTACCAGAATACGATTTCCACTCATATTCCGGTTAACTATTCTATTATAGCGGAAAATCTTATCAATTTCCATTGCATGTCTGTAAAAAATCTCTTATATACCTTTCCCATATCCCAATGTGATGGTATCGCATACTGGCATTCCCCTACATTATCATAATTTCCTGATTTTATTTTTTCAATGATCTATGACCACACTCCAATGCATTATTCTCCCGTATCTCCCATTTTGGACAATATTCTACATCATAAAAATAATACCTCAAATATAAGAAAAACTTCTCCTAAGCAGATTTCAGATTATTTACTCAATCCACTTAGAAGAAGTTATAAGTTTTCTTACATACTGATAATTCCCAAAACGTTTGCAATAGAACTCAGCAAAATAATAATCAGACAAATCGTTGCAAAGTATTTGATAAATACTCTGTACAGTTTCTTTCTGCGGAATGGAGAAGACTGCTCAATTTCTTTTTCCATTCCATCAATACCAACAACACGAAGAATCAGAATACAGGTTGCAAGTGCTGCCAACGGCATCATTACTGAGTTTGTCATAAAATCGAAGAAATCAAGGAAGTTCATTCCAAAGATACGAATGAAATCCAGAAGTCCATATCCCATGGAAGATGCGGTTCCAAGTACAATCATGATCACAACCATCAGACCGCAGCATTTCTTACGGCTCCAGTGAAGTTCGTCCATGAATGTGGAAACACTGGTTTCCATCAGGGAAACTGCACTTGTCAGAGCTGCAAGTAATACAAGTATGAAGAATACGATTCCTGTTGCAGTACCAAATCCCATACTTGCAAATACTTTTGGCAATGTGATAAACATCAGAGATGGTCCTGCCTGAAGTGTTTCAGGATTTCCACCGGAGAATGCAAATACCGCCGGAATAATCATCAGTCCCGCAAGGATTGCGATACCTGTATCGAAAATCTCAACCTGTGTGGTAGATCTCTCAATATCCATATCTTTACGGACATAGGAACCGTAAGTATAGAGGATTCCCATTGCAATGGACAAAGAATAAAACATCTGTCCCATCGCTGCTACTACTGTCATCCAGGAGAAATTTTTCACATTCGGGATCAGGAAATATTTCACACCTTCAACAGCACCCGGACGTGTGACAGAATAGATTGTAACTACGACTGCCAGAACTACCAGAACCGGCATCATGATCTTTGACATTCTCTCTACACCGTTCTGTACACCACCGAGAATGATGATGAATACAAGCGCCGCAAATACCAGAAACCAGAGTTCCACCTGCCAGGAATCGGAAATAAAGTTTCCAAAATATCCGTCTTCCGCTACTGCCTGGACATTTCCTTTGAAATATTCCACAAGATACTTAATTACCCATCCGCCAATCGTACTGTAATAAGGAACGATCAGCATTGGAATCACTGCATTTAACCATCCGCCGATTTTGAATGATTTCGTTTTTCCAAAATGCTCAAATGCACCTACCGGACTCTTTCTGGTCATTCGTCCAAGGGCTGTTTCTGACATGATCAGTACATAACCAAATGACGCTGTCAGAAGAATATAGATCAGCAGGAAAATTCCGCCTCCATATTTCGCTGCAAGATATGGAAATCTCCAGATATTTCCCAGTCCTACTGCAGAACCTGCAACTGCCAGCACATAACCAATCCTTCCGGAAAAGCTTCCTCTGTTATGGTTATGTGCAGAATTGTTTTCTTTTTTCATTATACACCTCACCTCGTTACAAAAACCTCCCATAGGATTTCTCCCATGGGAGGTCTGCTAGTTTTTTACTGATTCTATAGTATCAAAAAGATGCGGGAATGTCAAAGACTAATAATAATTACAGACTTAATTGTAACATAGTTACTGTTCACACACCACTATCCCAGTATATATTTCAAGTATAGTCTTTCTGTACACATTGTTCTATGATATAATAGTTGAGCTACCACCCCTAGACAGGTGCAGAAAGGGGGTGTGTTGTAAATGGATATGATCTTATCATTTATGCTTTCTATCTTGGCAAGTGTAATCGCCTACTACATTTGCAAATGGTTGGATAGAAAATAGCAGCTGGTAGCCAGCCTGGGGGAATAAGCCACCCTGCCCAAACGGAATAAAAAAGCCTCAGAGGTCGCAACTCTGGGGCTTTTGCTGTGTTATAAATGAATTTAACCTTATCATTTTGCCTACTGGCATTATATCATATGCATTTTTTGTTTGCAATATACTCAATATACTTTTTCGAATTTTCAATGCCATTCTCGCAATCCAGAGAATACTGAGCCTTGTAGCGATACATCTTTCGCTCATACGCAGTCTCCGCACGTTCAGCTGCTCGAATAGTCTCCATTACTTCCTCTGTCACATCTACAAAAAAGTCTGTTGTATAAACATCAGGATAAAGTTCCCGAAGGTTAATTTTCTTCATTATGTACCTCCATTTCGATTCACGGGTGATTGACGGGTGAATCGAATGGAGGCGGAGACCGACACCGGCAGACAACCGGGTCATCTCCGAAAAAATGGCAACAAAAAACGCCAGATTTCCGTGAGGGAAAACTGGCGCGCCAAGAACAGCCATTATTATACTGAATTACATGGAACGATAATGCCGATGCAATGTTATACTTGCCCGGAGGAGGAGCAATGCTTTTTTTAACTGATGTAGATCATGTGAGCTTTGAAAAAGCAAACGAGACACGGCAAAATAACCTCCAATCGGCTACCGTGTCCCTGCAAGTCGTCATAGGTTTGTGTAAACGCAAAGAAACCGCGATCAGGTAGCATCCAATAAATTTCCCAACTCTACGCATAACCGTTTCCTCACTGAACGAAAGTAAGGAACATGGCAAGCGCAACAATTCCCACCATCAGCAGCAGCCAAAAAACGCTGATTGCAGTTGATACAATATTGATAATGCTGCGGCTTTCCCTGCTCCGCACACATACCACCGAAAGAATCAGGCCCAGCAGGACAAAAACGACATTGGCCCCAGCCCAAGTGGTTCGGTCTCCGTCCGACAGCGAAAGGTGCAGAAGCGATGGGGCAAGAGCCGCCAACGGTAGGATGCTCACAATGAGCGCAGCGATACTAACTGATTGAAGTTTTTTCTTTTCCATAGTTTTACCTCATTTCTTTTTTCCCAAATTGGGTAACAGCCAGCGCGAAAAACAGGCCAAACACTACAATCGCGCACGGCAGGAACGGAAACACCGAAAAAGCGGCGTCGGAAGTTTCTGCTGTAAAGTCATAGAGAAAGCAGGAAACGAGATAACCGCTGTAACAGTACGGGTAGGCGATCCACAGCGGCGTATTCGCAACCAATACACCGGGAATCACAAGCAGCAGATTTAATCCCACAGAAAGAAGCGGCTTTTCAAACAGCACAGTGATGGCCCACATAGCCGCAATGCACGGCAGCATAGTCAGAAACAGCCCCAAGCACCATTTCAGAAGATATAGAATCGGCAGGGTTTCTGTTACTCCCATTGTCTGTGTCGCAATCAACCCAGCGATTACAAATACGACAAGAAACACCACCATCTCCATAAACAGATAAAAGGTAAGCACACAGAATTTGGCAATGGATAATGCGCAGCGGCTGACCGGCAGCGCCAGCATTTTCAGAATCCCGTTATTTCCTGTTTCTCGTCCTGCGATCATCACGCAAACCACGATCATGCTGAATGGAAGCAGATAGTAGGCGTAAACAAGCGCACTTTGAATAAACATGGCAGCCCACGCATTGGTGTATTCCGGTGTAAAGTAGTTGCTCAAATACGCAACCCCGGAAACCACCACCAATAAAGGTGCAATGAAAATCAGGGGTACAATTTTGGAGCGTTTTACTTTCATAAATTCGATTTTGAGTAAATCCAAAAAGCTCATTTCTTATTATCCCTCCTTACTCGTAGCGTCTGTACTTCGCCAGCCACAAGCCCACAGCAAGGAACAACAGTGTTTCCACCAAAGCGACAAGGGCAACCGTCGAATCAGGCTGGGCGCTCATGGCTACTGCTGGTTTCAGAATAATCACAAAAGGATGCACCAGCAAAAGCGTCAGCCCCGAATTTGCAAGGGCCATACCACTCAGAAAACCGGCAACACCAATTCCAAGCGGCACCCACATATTTTCACAGCGCGAGGAAATCAGCAGCATAAACGACAGTACCGGCATGGATGTGAGAAAAGAGTATCCGGCAAAGCGTACCAGCGTACCCATCTCAAATGCTCCGTCCGGCAAGTCCGTCATTCCAATCTGTGCAAGTGCCAGGTTTTGCAGCACGATTGCAACCAAAAACATGACCGTCAGAATCAGAAATTTACGCAGATACATGGCCGGGACGCTGACGGGAAGCATATACATCTTCTTTACGGCACTTCCCTTAAATTCCATGTTGTAGATCATGCAGGTAGCAACCACGATACCGAACAGATTCAGCACCATAATCATGCCGTAGAGCTGGGTCAACAAGACATCCATCGGGGCCAGCGGCAAATTCAGAAGTGTGTCTTTCCGCACAATGAAATTGACAAATGCGTAGGCGGCTCCCAAGACACCAACGGCCAGCAGCACGGGAATCACGCCAGTTCGCTTTCCTTTCCGAAGTTCGATTGCCAGCGTTTTCATAATTTTGCCCTCTGCTTTCTGTCCATGTTATCTTTCTCAACCATAGAAAGAAACACATCTTCCAGATTGTCCGCAGCGAAGCCGGATTGAAGGGCGTATTGACGCAGATCATTCATGCTTCCCTCAAACAGCAGCCGCCCGTGGTTGAGAATCCCAATGTCATCTGCAATCAATTCGATTTCAGACAGCATATGGGACGAGATCAGCACCGTGCAGTCGTAAAGGCTGGGCAAGGATTTTACCAGATTGCGGATTTCGTGGATACCAGACGGGTCAAGACCGTTTGTGGGTTCGTCCAGAATCAGAATCGGCGGACGCCCCAAGAGCGCCCCGGCAAGGCCCAAGCGTTGCTTCATTCCCAGCGAATACTGTTTTGCCAGCCGGTCGCCAAACTCGGTCAGCCCTACCAGTTCCAGAGCATCTTCCACATCAGCTTTCGGCAGTCCCAAAATGCGGCGGATAATGTCAAGATTTTCCCGCCCGGTGAGATTCGCGTAGAAAGACGGCGCTTCGATGAAAGAGCCGATCTCTTTGAGAATGGCAATCCGATCCTGCGGAAACTGTTTCCCATCAATGGTAAAGCTGCCTTTTGTGGGATTGGTCAACCCCAACAGCATTTTCATGGTAGTGGATTTGCCTGCCCCGTTCGGGCCAAGAAAACCATAAATGCTGCCCTTGCGAATATGAAGCGAAACATGATTGACCGAAGTGAAGTTCTTATATTTCTTGGTCAAATGTTCCGTTGTAATGATATAGTCCATAGAAACATCTCCTTTCGATGCTTCTATGGTACAACTTCAACCTGACATCTACATTCTCCCGTCCTTACTTTTACCTTACTTTTTGAGGATGCCCTCCGCAGACTTGAAATCCTATGTTATAATACTTTCGGGAGGTGACGCTATGGACAACTCTTTTCTGCATCGGAAGAAGCTCTTGCTTGTAGACGATGAGCCAGATTTGCTGAAAATGGTATCCGATATTTTAAGCGATGCTGGTTTTGAAACGGTACTTACTGCCGCAACGGTAAAAGAGGCTATAATAACGGCAGAAAAAGAAAAACCCGACTTGATGGTTTTGGATGTCATGCTGCCAGATGGGGACGGCTTTTCCCTGATGAAGCAGCTCCGCACTTTTACAAATGTGCCAATCATCTTTCTGACCGCAAAAGACGAAGCAGCAGACAAGTTGGCCGGTCTTGGCCTTGGAGCAGACGATTATATTTCAAAGCCGTTTATGCCGCAGGAGCTATTACTGCGTGTCTATGCGGTTTTGCGCCGAACTTATAAAGAGGACAGCCCGCGGGTTTTCCTGGATGGATGTACGATTGATTTTAGCCGGGCAGAGGTCAACAAGGGCGGCGAGATTATCCCCCTGACCGCAAAAGAGCATACCCTGCTGGAAACGCTGGCCCGCAACGAGGGAAAGATCGTTACGGTTGACGCTCTTTGCGAAGCATTATGGGGCGACAATCCTTTCGGCTATGAAAATAGCCTGAATGCCCATGTACGGCGGATTCGGGAAAAAATTGAAGCCGATCCCTCAAAGCCCGTTTCCCTGATTACGATCAAGGGGCTGGGTTATAAACTGATTACAAGGAAGTGACGCCATGAAATCTTTTGGAACCTATATTTCAAAGCACTTGGCGTCTTTCGCTGCGTTTCTTTTGATCCTGGTAATTGTCAATGTCGTTCTGTATGGCGTGACTTTCTATCACACAGTTTCAGAGGATTACGGAGAAGCGTCCCCGCGCGCCATGCTTGAGCTGACCTCTACTGCGGCTACCACAGAAGGTTTGCCCGATTACGCAGAGCAGAAATTGCGCCAGTACAATATCTGGGCCATGTATCTAACGTCAACGGGCGAATGCTTCTGGCGGCTCGATGTGCCACAAGAAGTGCCGCAACATTACAGCATTCAAGAGGTAGCTTTATTTTCCAAAGGCTATCTGGAGGATTATCCTGTTTTTGTCTGGAGTACAGAGGATGGATTGTTAGTTCTAGGGTATCCAAAGAATAGCTATATGAAGCTCACCAGCAACTACTATTCCATGGAGACTATTCAGAAAATTCCCCTCTATGTGATAGGAATGTTGGGCATGGATGTGCTGTGCCTGTTTTTGGCCTACTATTTTTCAAAACGCAGGATCATCCAGAACACGGAACCGATTGTAGATGCCATTGAAACATTGGCCGATGGCAAACCCGTTTCTCTCCATATTGATAGAGAGTTATCCGAAATTGCGAACAGCGTAAATAAAGCCTCTCTGATATTAAGCAGGCAAAACGAAGCCAGAGCCAACTGGATCAGCGGGGTCTCTCATGACATCCGAACTCCGCTTTCTATGATTATGGGCTATGCAGACCGGATCGCCGCAGACAAAACAGCCAGTGAGGGGGTAAAAGAGCAGGCTGTGATCGTGCAAAAGCAAAGCGCCAAAATCAAAGAACTCGTGCAGGATTTGAATTTAGTATCGCAGTTGGAATATGAGATGCAGCCGCTTCATAAAGAGATGGTTCGCTTATCCAAACTACTGCGATCCTATGTAGCAGACCTGTTGAATACAGGAATTTCCGATAGCTACAACATCGGAATTAAGATCACTCCTGACGCCGAAAATGCTGTGTTGGAATGTGATGCCAGATTGATTTCGCGAGCCGTAAACAACCTTGTCCAGAACAGCATGAAACATAACCCACAGGGCTGTGAAGTCTGCATTTCTCTTACAGCATCGCAAAACCATCTTATCTTGGCGGTTACGGATAACGGAATGGGTCTGCCTGCTGAAAAGCTGCAAGAGCTGGAAGAAAAACCGCATTATATGGAAAGCACAGATGAACGGCTTGATTTAAGACATGGGCTTGGATTGCTGATTGTCCAACAAGTCGCCATAGCTCATAACGGCAATTTCAAACTTACTAATGTTTTCCCGAAAGGGTGTGAAGCTGCTTTAATATTCCCGTATATTGGATAAACAGGCAAGTACAAATCTATAAGAAAACGCCAGATTTCCGTGAGGGAAAACTGGCGCGCCAAGAACAGCCATTATTATACTGAATTACATGGAACGATAATGCCGATGCAATGTTATACTTGCCCGGAGGAGGAGCAATGCTTTTTTTAACTGATGTAGATCATGTGAGCTTTGAAAAAGCAAACGAGACACGGCAAAATAACCTCCAATCGGCTACCGTGTCCCTGCAAGTCGTCATAGGTTTGTGTAGGCGCAAAGAAACGGCGGCTCTGAAAATCAAAGCCGCCGTTTCAAATGGGCATGAAAATATGTCAGCTCTACGACGGCTTTTTTTCTTTTGCCGTCGTCCGGCAGAGTATTATTCAATATTTAATTCAATGTTTCCAGTGAAATTCTCACATTCAATGCCGATATAGTTTCCACCTTCAGGGAGTGTAATTGTATCACTATATGTTCCGGTTGTTTCAAACAAAGTGACTGCTTCATCAGCTCCAGAAATCCAAAATACTTTTGCAGTTCCCTCCGTAACCTCCAGCGCGCAGTCAATAGACAGATCCTTACCAGCTTCACGCTTTATGGAAGTTCCTCCGAACAAATACTCTGTACCTGAAAAATCCTCATAGTTGGCTGTATAGCTTCCTGTATAATCATCAATTCCTTTTTCTTTCGTACCTTGTAAGGATGAATTTCCGGTAAGTGCTATGGAACCAGCAGACTGAACAATATTGTTATACTGATCGAGAAATTCGTCTTTTGTACAACCTGAAAGCACAGAAGCACCCAATAGTATCAGGCATAATGATAAAACTATTTTCTTCACAGCTATCACCTTCCTTTCCTGCGTACAGCACGCTTTCCTTTTCCCTTGGCATTTGCCTGTTTACGGGATTTCATTTCTTTTTTGTTACTGGACATCAGTAACAACAGCACCGCCCAGAGAACCATGATGCCAACCCCAATGACCGCCAACAAAGGGGTTGAGGATATGGTTGTTCCGGCATATTCACTCATGTCAAATCCCACTAAAATCAGCGCAGCAGAGAACGGATAGATGCTGGCAAGGATACCACTTTTGAAAAACAACATGCTGTATCCAAGGAAGAACGCCAGAATGGAACCGCCCAGATATGCCCCTCGGATCTGCCCAAAAATCAGGATCAGCGGCATACAGACCAAATAGGTCGTCAGAGCCGCTAACACAATCTGCGTACCTCCATGAAAAAACACTTCCGCTGTCAGTCCCGATAATCCAACCGTCAATCCAGTAATCAAGGTAATGCCAACGCTGTATATTCCCAGCAGAACTGCAAGCATACCGACTAAAAGTAACTTAGCTCCCAACATTTTCGGCATAGAAACAGGAATTGTCATGATGTTTTTCAGTGTATCATGAGTGGATTCTCTGTCTATAAGCCATCCTCCGATCATTACCAGTGAAATTGGAAGGAATATCTGAGTGTTTCCCCAAACAACATTTTCAAATAGTGCAGAAAAATCATAATTTGGATTTCGGTACTCTGCCTCCATAATCAACTGACTTCCATACTGAACCAAAGGACAGAGTGCAAGCGCCACCAGCCCTACCAAAAGAATCTGGCACCGGCGCAGTTTCAGTAATTCCGATTTTAATAAGTTCCACATAGTCACACCCCCTTAGATTTCCTGTCGCCGGTAAACAAATGCAATCAGCGCAAGAAATACAATGGCTTCCACAATAATCACACCGAATACCTGAACACCATTCAGAAAATACGGACTGACCCGTTCCAACAAATCTGCTAACTCCGCACTGGTCTGGCTTTGGTCATAAAATTGGAATGTCCAGCGGAAGGCCAGCGGCCCCGGAAACAGGGTTCCTATGTTCAAACCAAAAGGCTGTGTGAGAAACATATCGTTCGTGGAAAGGATAGAATTCGCAATCGTATAGAAAAAGGTAATCACGACAGACACGATATAGTTTTTATTAAGAAGAACAACGAGCAGAATACAGGGAAGTGCGCCCACCCACATAATCAGCCCTTCTTCAATTCCAACGCCAAACAAGGTCCAAAACCCAACCGGTTCCCAACCCTGAAACAACAAAACCACAAGATTTACCAATCCTCCAACTGCCATAAAGCCAACGGCAAACAACAGTAAAACCAGCATCTTGGACAGCACCAGCTTGGTTCTATTTACCGGTACGGTAACAAGGTTTTTCAGTGTGTCATTATCAAGTTCCTCAAACAACAGATTCGAAGCCAGTATCACAAGAAGCGGCATCAAAAGCAAATATGCACTAAGCTGGAATAGGCTGGACATCACTCCATTTACAGCATCCACATCAGTGTTTACATCTGCCAGAA
>OCAA01000294.1_pt1 | contig 53474 bp, 39 predicted proteins | sample 1538241 | NCBI WGS metagenome assembly OCAA01 (sample SAMEA2580241, study PRJEB22360) | human gut metagenome | biome: human gut; feature: human-associated habitat; material: faeces | place: Denmark | collected 2008/2010
ACCGTGACCGGACTTACACCGGCTAGTGTGGTCCAGCTTCGCTGGACACACAACGTAAATGAAAGAAAAACGGTACAGACAAATATGATTTCCTTTGTGAGCCATGGAGACAAGACTCTTCAGAGGCTTATCGGAATGCCCGGCGAACAGGAACATCATATTTCGTCTGTACCGTTTTTCTTTTCATAAACCTATAAAATCACGACTTGTGAGAGGGCGCTGATATCTGCCCTTCGCAACCTGTAAAAACACTACAGAATCTGCGCTTTCTTTCACGCAAAATAAACCTGCTTTCTCTCATCCTATTTTATTTTGTAGACTCCTTAAGGACAACTTCGTATGGAAGCAATGTTCTTGTCTCCACTTCCGCACCCTCGATCACATCCAATACCGTTTTACATGCAACCATGCCAAGCTCTTTCGCATCAAAAGAAAGTGATGTAATGGACGGCACATTATTTTCCAGTACGGAGCTGTTATAAAAAGATGCCACACGGATATCTTTTGGAACCTTGACATTCTTTTCACGCAGCTTTTTCAACACCCTGCTGCACACCGCATCGTCCATACACAAAATACATTCTGCCTTTCGCTCGAGCACCTCTTCCACGATCTTGTCGATCACCACATGATTATCAAGATTCAAAAAAAGCATTGTCGGATCAATGACCTCACCCATTTTTTCATAAGCTTCCCGGAATCCCCGCAGACGGCTCTGTGTGACCACATGGTTCTCATCTCCGCCGATCAGTGCAATACGCTTCATTCCTTTCATTAAAATAATGGATGTAAGTTCTTTACACGCACTTTTGTGATTGTGGTCGATCTGGATCACACCTGTATAATTGGAGGAACCGATCGTCACAAATGGTACTTTTTTTTCCTGAAGATACTCAATCTGCCGGTCCTCCACAAACGTCCTCATCAGGATCACACCATCTACTTTACGGTTTGAGATAATACGCTCCAACGAGGAGATATCGTTATTTTTACAGATGGAAAGCAGGATGTCATACTCCATAATTCCGGCGATCTCCTGAATCCCGAATAAGCATTCCTGAAAGAACGTGAGATCCACAACATCATATTCTCCCGGCATGACCACACAAAGATTATATGTTTTTGACTGCGCCAGCCCTTTGGCGATAACGTTTGGCTTATAGTCATGCTCCTCAATATATTTTAATACACGGTCTCTCGTCTCCTGCCCGATCCGTCCCTTCCCTGAAATGGCTCTTGAGACAGTGGTTTTTGAAACACCGAGTGCTTCTGCCACATCTGCGATCGTTATATTTTTCTTCTCTTCATTCCCCATAAAACCCCTTCTTTCCTCAAAGCAGTTACTTCCCCTGAATTGTGTTGTGGCTTCCTGCATCGCTCGCACTTCTGCCACAGTGTTACTTTGTCCTGCCCTGATATGCTGCGCATCCTTTGCGCAACAATATTATTATCATCCTATTCCCGAAAAAAAGCAATGACATTTTTACATATTTTCCAAACAATCTTTTGTTTCTGCTCACTTATGCCCTGTTCCGGTAACAATTCTGTTTTTTCGTATCAACATCGGATTTACATTTGTTTTTCCTGATGCTATAATATATTTGCGCAATCGGTTGCGTTATCAGATGATAATATATAAAATCACACTGATTGTCAATATGAAAATATTTTTTGGGGGACAATATGAAAACAGACCATTTACTTTTCGGGGCAGCTTATTACTCGGAATACCTTCCATATGATCGCGTGGAAAAAGACATGGAAATGATGGAAAAAGCAGGCATGAACACGATCCGTATCGCAGAATCGACCTGGAGTACCATCGAGCCAAAAGACGGTATCTTTGATTTCACACATCTCGATAAAATGCTTGAGGCGGCTGCACGCCACCATATTTCTGTCATTGTCGGGACACCGACCTACGCCATCCCGGCATGGCTGTCAAAAAAATACCCGGACATTCTGGCTTTGACCAATAACGGTCAGAACATTTATGGTGCAAGACAGAATATGGATATCACACACGCAGGCTATCTGTTCCACTGCGAGCGGGTTATCCGCGCAATGATGGAACATATCAAAGATGTTCCGCATATCATCGGATTTCAGCTGGACAATGAGACAAAAAGCTACGGCACTGCCGGTCTGCGTGTCCAGGCAATGTTTGTCGATTATTTAAAGGAAAAATATCCGGATATCAATGAATTCAATCACGAGTTCGGGCTGGACTACTGGAGCAACCGCATCAATACATGGGAAGATTTCCCGGATGTCCGCGGCACGATCAATGAAAGCCTTGCCGCAGAATTTGCCAAATTCCAGCGTCTGCTTGTAACCAGATTTTTAACATGGCAGGCTTCGATCGTTTCCGGATACAAGCGCCCGGATCAGTTCATCACACAGAACTTCGACTACGACTGGACAGACCATTCCATCGGCTATCAGCCGGAGGTCAACCAGTACGAAGCTGCCAGATGCATGACCGTTGCCGGATGTGACATTTATCATCCTTCCCAGTCGCTTCTTACCGGGGAAGAGATTACCTTCTGTGGCAACATCTCGCGCAGCTTAAAGAAAGACAATTACCTTGTTTTAGAGACACAGGCTCAGGGAAATATTGCATGGCTTCCATATCCGGGGCAGCTCAGGCTTCAGGCCTACAGCCACATTGCAAACGGCTCCAACAGTGTCATGTACTGGCACTGGCACTCGATCCACAATGCGATTGAGAGCTATTGGAAGGGCATCCTGTCACACGATTTTTCCGAAAATGAGACTTACCAGGAGGCTGCATCCATCGGTGCAGACTGGAAGCGGATCGGCACCCACCTTAAAAACCTGCAAAAGAAAAACCGTGCTGCCATCCTGCTCGACAATAACTCCCTGACCGGACTGCGTCTTTTCCCATTGAAAGGCCTCGGCAATTACAGTTATAACACCGTTGCCCGCTGGCTTGGCGATGCTCTGTACCATTTAAATATCGAGTACGACATGATTTCCTCTGCGGAACGTGATTTTTCTTCCTACGAGTGCCTGATCGTGCCTGCACTTTACAGTGCTTCCGAAGATCTGCTCACCGCAATTTCTGATTATGTAAAAAACGGCGGACATCTGATCACGACGTTCCGTTCCGGTTTTTCAGATGAACAGTTAAAAATTTATGCGGATACACAGCCTCACATTTTACAGGGATGTCTTGGTATCCACTATGACCAATATACCTACCCTATAGATGTTTCGGTAACACTGCCTGATTTTATGGCTCATCCATCCTGCTCCGGTCATGAAAATGCGGCTTCCAATGCCGGCTCGTCATGTTCCGATGAATCCTGCACAACCAGCAGCAAATGTCTGCACTGGATGGATCTTGTGATCTGCGATACCGCCACACCGCTCTTTTTCTACGATCACCCGGTCTGGAAAAAATATGCGGCTGCCACAGTCAATCAGTTTGGAAAAGGGTCAGCACTGTATCTCTCCAGCATGTTTGATGGCGCACTTCTGGAAAAAGTTCTGGTTCATTACTTTGCTTCGCTTCCGGAAACACTTTTAGTACATCCAGAATGCCACTTCCCATTGATCATCCGGGAAGGTGTCAATGATTTTGGAAAACGGGTAAGATTTTACTTCAATTATTCCAGTGAAAAACAGACCGCCATCTGCAAAGGAATCTCTGGCACGGAATTATTGTCCGGCAGAAAAATAATGGATCAGGAAACGCTTCCGCTGGAACCATGGGGCGTAGTGATCGTGGAAGAAAATTAATTTTTCCTTCATATACACAAGATATGCCGCACGAAAGGGTAATTTTTCGTGCGGCATATTTTTAGTGACATCTTATGAATTTCATTTAGAATTTTTTATTTTTTCTGTATGCGGTTCCCATCAGTGCACAGCCAAACAGTAATAATATCACTGCTGCTGCAACCGGTGTGTTATCCGATGTCTTCGGACTTGCGATCACGCTGCCTGTTGTCTGGCTCATATCTGTTTCATTTAAGACGATGACATAATCGGATGCGTGTGAGAACTTGAAGTCTACAATACCATCTTCTTTTACCTGTGCTGCCTGATAATACTCAAACTTACCGGTTGTCTCATTATAGTAATAAAGATTTGCTATTTTTCCACTGTAGCCCTTGCCAACGGAAAGTCTCAATATTCCCTCAAAGCCAAATACTCCGTCATAATTTAAGGAGAGCTGGATGGTTTCATTTCCGTCTGCCAGCGCTGTCACTTTCTGTTTTGGAATATCACTTGTTCCCACAACCAGACCAAGATCGATCGGCGCTGTCACATTACCGGTGATATCTTTTCCATTGATGATCCAGCTGGCCTGATCACTTACCTTGAAGGTTACGTTCATATCTTTTCCTTTGATACTCTCGAACACATTTGCTGGGATTTTGGTTGTCTTTAACAGGTTTACACGGATTTTACTTCCGGTTTTTGCCTTATTCACTGCCTCGATCACATTTGCAAAACTCTCCTCCTGCACGGTTACTTCTGCTACAGCCTGTTCTTCCTGTTTTGGATTTGTCTTATTTGCAGAAGTACTCTGGTTTGCGTTGTTTCCGGAAGACTGTGCATTTCCATTGCTCTCTGCTGTATCTGTCTTCTTATCATCCTGTTTTTCATCCGGAGCCGGTTCTGTTTTTTTCTCCGCAGTCAGAACAATTGTACCACCGTCTTTTGCTGCTGGAATGGTAACAGAAACGTTCTGGTCAGCAGAAACTGTGTAAGTTTTTCCGTCATAAAGGTTTGTAAGAACTGTTCCAGCACTCTCTGCTACCGGGATCACTACTTCTTTCTCTGCCTCTTTCACATTCATTCCTACATATAAAGTGCTATTTCCATAACTTCTGCTGATCACTTCATAGCCATCTGCGTCGGAAACTGCAACTGTGCTTCTGTTTCCTCTTGCAAATACATCGGTGTACGCATTGCGGATTGCAAGCATTGTCTTGTAGTGGTTGTAAATACTGTTGCTGTCTGCTTTCTGTTTTTCCAACTCTGTCCAGTCAAAGTCGCGACGGTTTGTCTGGTATGGCCAGTTGTTGGCTCCACCCTGTCCGATCTCCTCTCCATAATAGAGCACCGGCTGGCCTTTTGCTGTGATCTGAAGTGTTGCTGCCACTTTCATCTGGTTGTAAGCTTCTTCTTCGCTGAGTTTACTCTCATTTACAAGCTTATACTGAAGGCTGTCCTCATCATGACTGCTCAAAAAGCTTCCCATTGTAGCAGTGTTATTGATCGCACCATTTCGTTTCTGTAAAGAACTTTCCACACCAGAAATATCTCCGGTTACAAATTTCTGTGCAAAATCATTGAAATCAAAATCTAACAGTGCATCCATGCTTCCGGTTCCAAGTTCTCCCGCATTATTGGCATATCCTGCACCGGAATACTCTCCTATCATTTTAAAATCAGGATTTACTTTGGTCAGCGAGTTTTTGAAAGCTTCCCATGTCGTTGTCTCTACATGTTTTACAGTATCCACACGATAATAGTCAATACTGTATTTTGACATCCACTCGGTCTGCCATGTAACAAGCTGGTCTGTCACTGCTTTGTTTTCTGTCACAAAATCAGGCAGATCTGACAATGAATCATATTTATCATCACCGCTGATCGTGTTGTTGGAGTCACGGATCATGGAAATACTGTTTCCATCTGCATCTGTTAAAATACTGTTGAAGTATTTTTCTGTACCGTAACCTGCATGGTTTAACACAACGTCCACCATGATTTTCATTCCCTTGCTGTGAGCGGCATCCAGTAATGCTTTGAACTGCTGCTCTGTTCCAAGATGTTTGTTTAACTTTGTGAAATCGCTTGCCCAGTAACCATGATAGCCATAGGTAGCGGTATCTGTCTTATTATCATGCTGATCTTCTGTGATATTTTCTACGATTGGAGTGATCCAGATTGTGTTCACACCCAGATCTTTTAAATAATCCAGTTTCTGGTTTAATCCGGCAAAATCTCCACCGTGATAGCTGGATCCGCCTTTTTCGCCTGTGTTATAATCTCCAACTCCGTATGCATCATTGTTGCTTGCATCTCCGTCAAAGAAACGGTCTGTCACTGCAAAATAAATCACTGCCTCATCCCAGTCAAAATCTCCGGCACTTTTTTTGCGCTCTGTGACGGTAACATTTGTCGCTGTTGTATATACATTTCCATAAATATCTTTCACTGTGACAGGAATCGTTTTTTCTCCTGCGGCTACCGTATTCAGGCAGGAGATTGTTCCTTCCATGAGTGTCGGATCAATCGCAAATTCCCTGTTTAATCCTAATTCACTCAAATCGGCTGTGATTGCAGCAATTTCAGATGTTTCAAGACCTTCTCCGTCTTTTGCAGTCAATTTTACGGATAACACATTGTTGTCATTGTAATCCATTGCATACTGTGATAAAGAAGCCGTTACGCTCACATTTGCTTTTTTGAAGTGGCATACGCTGCATTCTTTTCCGCTGTAATCAGCTTTTTCACTGTTAAACGCATCTAATTCCTCGGTGCCGTCTACCACATAGTAGTAATAGTAATCACCCGTGGAAACGCCAGTGAAATCATATCCAAAGCGGTCATTTGCTGCATCATAAGTCATCGCGCAGGTCTGTCCGTTGACAACCACACTGACTTTGCCGTCTAAAGAAGCAAGGTTATTCTCTGCTGCCAGTGTATCGTTCCTGTAGTAAAAATGGATCGTATCATTAGCTCCATCCATCTCGTAACCTGCGTTGTATGGCAATACCTCTGTGATTCCCTCTCCCTGCGTAAACACTGCCTTGACCAGTGACTGTCCTGCCGGGATCGTCACATAATGATCTCCGCCGTCTTTGTTTGCCCACTCATTGTCAGCAGTACTTTGTCTCATACAGAAAGATAACATCAGATCTGCCTGCGAATCTTTTACCGGAATTTTGGCAACCATTTTTCCATTGATGTCTGCAAATGCTACAGATACATCAGAGCCGAATCCACTGTTCCATGTAAAAATGTTCCAGCCCTCATAATCCTTTGCCGGTCTGTCGTACTCGATCATGATGCTGCGTGATTTTGGCTTAACCAGTTCCGGAAGTGTTGTGTACGCCTGATTGCTGTTGGATACAATATAGAGTGTGACATTTTCGGCTGTTGCGCTGTTATTGTATAAAACCGTATCTCCCTGCCATTTCCACTCGTCTTTAGATCTTGGAATTATCTGGACGTCGGTATATGGGAGTGTCACATCTGCACGCAGCCACTCATTTCCATCGGAAAGTTTTTCCTTTGCAGTGAAAAGAGTTCCTGCTGTTGCACCCGCACCGGATTTCTGCCAGATCCATAAATCAGATGCATTTTCTGACATATGTGTTTCATCGAAATCGTAATAGTAAATGGTGTAATGATAAACTACCTCTACCACTGGAATAGTTATCTCTTTTTCAATTCCATTATAAGTAGCTGCAATCGTAACTTCCGTTCCCTCGTAAGATATAGGAACTAAAATTTCGTTACCATTTAAAGTAATTCCCTCTGTTTTTGCTGTATATGTAACACTCACTCCATTCTGAACATTTCCATCGTCACCATAATAAGTTCCTGTTACCGGAAGTTCCATCGTAACACCTTTTTGAATCTGCGCAGGTACTTCTACCACAAGATCTTTTATATATGCGATATCTACCTTTGTTTCCTTTGTCTCATCTGTTTTGTCCAAGGATAATGTGACATCTGCCGGTGCATTAAGGTTCAAACTCAAATTGCCATCATTTTGCGCCCAATATTTATTCCATCCTTCGGTTGCCGCATCCTCTAAAATTTTATATTGATACTTTCCTGCTGGAACAGCTTTCAATGTAATACTATAAACATTTTCATTTTCAATTGATTTCACAAAATTTGGCTTTGCACTTGGATCCCATGCCATTCCCGGAATATTTCCTACTAAAAGAAATGTTGTTTCTGTCTTCGGTAAATCCGGAACAGATGTTGTTCCAGCTGCATCTAGATAATAATCCCCTTGTCCATCTTTCTGAATATAATAAACATCGGTCGGTTTATCTTCTGTATACTGTGATAATTTTGAATCATATCCGGGATTTATATTATTTCCGGGATTAGCAAAATCCAGAAATTGAAATCCTGTAAAAGTTCCCTTCACACTAAGCGTGTACTCTGTTGTATCACCCACAACATTTCCTTTACTCATAAAAAAGCCCTTGGCTCCACCCCAGCCCGGTATCTCTGTTCCATCTGTATTCTCAATATTGGTATTTCCACTTACTGCATAAGTGCCTCCCCAGAACTGTACCGCTGGTGTTGTCCAACCCCAATTTGACGGCATCATAAAGTGGATCGTCAGATTCTTCTCTGTCTCCGCTGCCTGCACCGTACTGTTTCCACCGCCAAGCGCCGGAACCATTGTTACTACCATTGCAAGCACTAGCAGAAAACATAGTACTCTGCTTGCAATGCTTTGCCTCTTTTGAAAGCTTTTCATTAACTTTCTCATTCTTCCTTCTCCTTTTTCTCCCCTACTTGCATGTGATTCTATAACAATCCCCCTCTTCACATGTTTTCGTTTTTTTTCGCATTTCTATTGTATTCTAAAATATTGTATTATTCTATACGTAATAAATCCCGAAATCTCGTCCAAATTTTTGTGGATTTTAACCAATTAGAGTGCAAAATTGCACATTTTTCAATTTTCAGGCAAAAAAATAGAACCATCATTCAAAGTTTTCTCTGAATTCTGGTTCTATTTTTTCGAAAATTCTACTTTCTACTGTGCCACAGTTCCATCCGTCGCCTGCGCTGCCGGATCTGCAGTGATATCTGTGCCTCCCGCCGGCGCCGTCTGGTCTGCCGCAGGCTGCTGTGCAGCCGCTGCAGCGCCACTCTTTAAGGCTGCCAGTGCTGCCTCATCATCCACAAGTGTCTGATAATTGGTAACATAACTCTTTGCTGTATCAGATAACGCATCGTATGCTGTTCTTGCTGCCACGATAACAGGTTCGCTTTCTAATGTAACAGTTCCGATACTGTTGATCGTATTGACAACCGCAGCTGCCTCTTTCTGTTTCACACTGTCACTTTCCGTTCCCGGAAGATTATAAACCAATACGCAGTAACCCTTGTCGATCGTCTCATATATCTTCTTTGCTGCCGCATATGGAAGATTGATACATCCATGGGAACCTCTTGTCTTATAAATGTCTCCACCAAATGCTTTTCTGGATGTCAGATCATGCATTCCGATATCTCCGTTAAATGGCATCCAGTATGTAACCGGCGTCTCATAATCAGGTCCGCGCAGTACGGCATTCATGGTTTTATAGGTAACCATAAATGCTCCACCCGGTGTTGTATGCCCTTTTGCCACGTTTCCGGATACAAAGTCAGACTCGGTCACCAGCACCCCATCTTTATATACAAACAAATGCTGTGAAGTGAGATTGATCTCCACATAGGAATTACCGTAATCATTTTCACCATGGCTGTTCGCAGTCTGGGAATAAACCGGTTCACGTTCCACTTTTTTTCCGGCTTTCAGATCATCTAAAATCTGTGCCACTTCCTCGGAATTGTTGATTTTCCATCCATAAGGTCCATTGGAAATCGTCACAGTGGAACCATAAGATGTTTTCAACTCTTTCGGTTTATAACAGGTATTATATTTACTTGCAAGTTCCTTTACAAAGGAAAGAACACCTTCCTCGTCCACCACAAGATTTAAATCATCGTCCACGGAAAGCCACTCGGAAATACGCTCCCCATCCAGCACTTCTTTTGCAACGTCAAAATCATAAGTGATCGTAGTCCCCACATAGCTGTTCATCTCATCAATGACTGCCAACAGTTTTTCATTATCGTCTTCAACCTTCGGCTTCACATAACAGTCTGCCTCATCCAGATCAAGTTCATCTGCGAGAACTAAAATGGAATCCTCCACCGCTTTTTTGAATGCACTTTTATCAATGGTCGTACCATAATCTGCCGGAACTAAAGAATATCCATCTGCTGTGTACGCTGAAACCGTTGCATCCACGGGTTCACGCTGTGCACCAGCCTGCATACAGTTTAACGCCTGAAGCTCGCTGTCCAATGCATTCTCATCAAATGTCACAACCTTAGCCAGTTCCAGATTCTCATGTTTAAACAGTGTAACCACCCATGCGAAACCATTCTGTCCATTCAATAATTCTTCCACTTCGCCATTAAACACCGGTGCAATGTGAATGGAATCTCCTGCAATGCTTTCCTGTCCCTCCTCACGTTCCACGAGATTCAGCACATAGCTGTCAATCTCCTCTGTGATGAGCTGCTCCATCTTTTCTACCGACTTACCACCGGCTTTTATTCCATCGATGGTCGTACCAAAGCAGAAATGGCTCTGGAAAAAGATTCCAAATCCGACATAAATAACTGCCAGACACGCCACCACAACACCTGCGATGACAAAAATCCTCTTTTTGTCTGCGGATTTTCCTGCTGCATTGTTCTGCGTCAGATTCTTTTTTTCTTTTTTCATAATTTTTCCTCTCACTCTTTTGTAGCTTATTCAAAAAGACGTATCAATATGCGCCTATTTTCAGCAAAACCATACTCTATTATAGGTAGAAAAAGGGCTTTGTCAACAATTTGCGGCAATCGTAATATTTGCGTAATGAATTTGTTTTAATTCGTAACAATGATGGTAAAATTTTTCTTCTGAAATTGTTTGTAAGGTTGCACAAAAACCAGACATTTACCTTAAGAAATCTTTAAATATTCAATAATCTTTCTTAAAAAAAGAGAAAGGGAATTGTTTCCTAAAAATCACTATGTTATAATCGCACAATGTAAGGAAAAAGAATTTATTTTTATATAAAAATCTGTTAGGAAGGTGATATTTTGAAGACAGATATGAAAAGCAGACTCAATGCTTTTATCGAGAAAAACAAACATGCTTTTTTGCTTCTTTATTTTTGTATCTATTTTCCATGGTTTCATCATCTGGAACGAACCGTGACCACGCATTTTCATGTGATACATACTGCATTGGATGACAGGATCCCATTTTGTGAATACTTTATTGTTCCTTATCTTTTATGGTTTGGATATGTCGCGTGGGCAGTCGGATATTTTTATTTTAAAAATAAAGATGAATATTTTAAACTCTGTGCAATGCTTTTTACCGGAATGACCGTTTTCCTTGTGATCTCAACGATCTATCCGAATGGTCACTATCTGAGACCAGCTTATTTTGAACATAATAATATTTTTATCCAGATGGTAAAATGGCTGTATGCAACGGATACACCGACAAACCTGTTTCCAAGCGTACATGTCTTTAACTCCATCGCCGTGAATATTGCCGTATGGCACAGTGACAATTTCAAAAAGAACAAAGCTGTACGCTATGGTTCCGCTGTTTTGATGGTACTCATTATCTTATCCACAATGTTTTTGAAACAGCACTCCGTTTTCGACGTTGTCACCGGTATGGTACTTGCCGTATTTATGTACTCCGTTGTATACACAACCAACTGGGCTGCTGTCACCGTTGCAAAACCGGTGCGCAAGCCAAGACAGATCTAACTATGTTTTTACCACAATTTCAGTAGCTGGATTCCTGTTTTCATAACTTTATACTTCACATCCTCAAGTTCTGCTGCAGCATTTTTCAGCTCCTTGCGGATTTCAATATGCTGCGGGCAATGCTTCTCACACTTTCCACAGGAAATACACTGGGATGCACTGCTCGTATCTTTTCGAAATGCAGTACACTGCAGGTAATCTCTTCTTCCCGATTTTTTTCCTTCGGAATACATCGCATTATAACAGCGGAATGTACCCGGAATATCCACTCCTTTTGGGCATGGCATGCAGTAACCACATCCTGTACATCCCACTTTTACATTTTTCTTAATCTCATCTTTTACCTTTTCGATCAGCTCCCGGTCGGATGGTGTGAGACATCCCACCAGTGACTCGCTGGCAGTTTTTACATTCTGTTCCACCATCTCCATGGAATTCATGCCGGAGAGCACACAGGTCACTTCCGGCTGGTCGTAAAGCCATTTCAACGCAAGTTCTGCCGGAGTGCGATGTTTTTCATCCCTGCGGAATAACTCTTTCGCAGATTCCGGGAGAAGGTTCACCAGACGTCCGCCACGAAGCGGCTCCATGATAATAACCGGAAGTCCTTTCCGGTTCGCATAACGCAGTCCTTCCACACCAGCCTGAGAATGTTCATCCATATAATTGTACTGGATCTGACAGAAATCCCAGTCGTAAGCATCTACTAACTGACAGAACATCGCGGAATTACCGTGATAGGAAAATCCGATCTGCCGAATCTGCCCGGACGCTTTCTTCTCCCTGATCCACTCTTCCATCCCCAGTTTTTTCAATTTCTCCCAGGTTGGAATGTCCGTCAGCATATGCATGAGGTAATAATCAATGTAATCGGTCTGCAGGCGGCGCAGTTCCTCCTGAAACATTTTTTCCACGCCATCGATCGACTTGATCAGATAATGCGGAAGCTTTGTGGCAAGGTTGATTTTCTCCCTGCAATGATTCCGGTGTAAAATTTCTCCCACTGCCACTTCATTTCCGGCATACACGTAGGCAGTGTCAAAATAATTGACCCCCGCCTCAATTGCCGCCATTACTTCTTTTTCTGCTTTGTCAAGGTCTGCGCTGTTCCCCTTTTTCGTAAAACGCATACAGCCGTAGCCCAGCGCAGAAATATCGTTTCCATATTTATCTTTCCGATATTGCATGCTGCTATCTCCTCTCGGTGTTTAATGCCTCCAGTTCTTCCATCCAGATCCGTGCAGACGCATCCGAAGGCATACGCAGATCTCCGCGCGGAGAGACAGCAACGCTTCCGACTTTTGGTCCATCCGGCAGGCAGGAACGTTTGAACTGCTGTGCAAAAAATCTGCGGTAAAAAGTTTTTAACCATTTCAAAATGGTTTCATCATCATAAGTTCCCGCAAAAGCAACTTTCGCCAGACGGTAAATCTTTGCCGGCGCATAGCCAAGACGAAGCATATGATACAGATAAAAATCATGTAATTCGTAAGGTCCGACCAAATCTTCGGTCTTCTGGGAAATCTTCCCATCCTCCGGCGGTAAAAGTTCCGGTGAAACCGGTGTATCCAAAACATCGAGAAGAACCGCTTCTAACGCTTCATCGCCACAGGTATCCGCGTAATACCGGACAAGATGGCGGACCAGTGTCTTTGGCACAGACGCATTCACCGCATACATGGACATATGATCTCCGTTGTAAGTCGCCCAGCCGAGTGCCAGCTCCGACAGATCGCCTGTGCCGATGACCATACCACCGGTCTTATTTGCAATGTCCATAAGAATCTGGGTTCTCTCACGTGCCTGTCCATTCTCGTAAGTCACATCGTGCACTTTCGGATCCTGTCCGATATCCCGGAAATGGATATTGACCGCATCCCTGATACTGACTTCCATAAAATCCGCATTGAGACATTTGATGAGGCTCACCGCATTATCGTAAGTACGATCCGTTGTTCCGAATCCCGGCATTGTCACAGCCTTAATATTTTTATGATCCATGCCGAGCAGATCAAATGCACGCACCGTCACAAGCAATGCCAGTGTAGAATCCAATCCACCGGAGATACCGATCACGGCAGATTTGCAGTGTGTGTGCTCCAAACGTTTTTTCAGTCCCATCGCCTGAATGGATAAAATCTCATCACAACGGCGCTCTCTGTCTGTCTTACTGCCCGGAACAAACGGCATTGGATCAATGTATCTGGTCAGTTCCGTCTCTTCTATTTTCAATGCAAATGGAATTTCCGTGTAACCGTCCATTCTGGTTTCAAATGTAGTCATTCTGTGGCGCTCTGCATTCAGACGCAGAACATCAATCTCCGAATATACCGTTTCATTTGCAAACCGTTTCGCTTTCTTTAAAATCCTTCCATTTTCCGCAATGATATTATGCGCGGAATAGACGACATCCTGCGTGGATTCCCCATCTCCGGCACTCGCATAAATATAGCCGCACAGTAGCCTTGCAGACTGTCCGCCAACCAGCTCCTCGCGATAAATGTCTTTTCCGGTCGTCTCATCCGATGCTGACAGATTGACAATGACATTCGCACCGTTTAACGCATGACGGATACTCGGTGGTTCCGGCGTCCAGAGATCCTCGCAGAGTTCCACACCGATTTTCAGTTCCGACATGGTCTGGCAGGTAAATAATAACTTTTTGCCCATTGGAACCACTTCTTCTCCGAGGCTTACCTGCACCGTTTCTTCCATTCCTCTTGTAAAATGTCTTGCCTCATAAAATTCATTGTAATTTGGCAGATATGTTTTCGGCACAAAACCAAGCACTTTTCCATTGCTCACAGCGGCAGCCACATTATAAAGCTTTCCGTTGTATTCGAGTGGAAGTCCCACAAACACGATGCAGTCCAATGCAAAGGTAAACGCAGCGATCTCAAGGAGCGACTGTCTTGCTTCACGCAGCATTTTTTCCTGTAAAAACAGATCACTGCATGTATAACCCGTAATACAAAGTTCCGGGAGTACAATGATCTTTGCCCCTTCCTTCTCTGCCTTTTTAATCTCTGCGCAGATTAATGCGGTGTTCTCTTTTGTATCCGCAACTACAATTTTCGGGGTGACGGCTGCCACCTTGACAAATCCCTGTTTCACTACTTTCTCATCTCCTTCAGTTCGTCCACTTCAAAATGATATGCCTTGTTACAGAACTGGCATTTTACTTCAATCGCTTCACCATCGTTGATAATATCGTCTAAATCTTTTTTGCTCAAGGTTGAGATTGCACGGGAAACGCGCTCTTTGGAGCAGTCACACTGGAATGCTGCCGGAAGTGTATCCGTGATCTCAAGTCCAAAATCGCCCAGAATGATCTCTAAAATCTTTTCCGGCGTATTGCCCTCTTCCAGCATCTCAGTCACAGATGCGATCTCACTGATTTTTTTCTCCAGTGCATCCACAACTTCATCCGGGGTAAATGGCATCAGCTGAATGATAAATCCACCCGCCTGCTTTACAGAACCATCCACATCTACTAAAACACCCAGTCCTACTGCGGAAGGAACCTGCTCCGAAGTCGCAAAATAATAGGTTAAATCCTCTGCGATCTCTCCGGTCTGAAGTGCGATCTGTCCCACATAAGGCTCTTTTAAGCCCATATCCTTGATGACGCTCATGACACCAAGTCCAAGTGCCCCGCCTACGTCTAGTTTTCCCAATGCATTCGGTGGCAGTTCCACATCTGCCACTCTCGGAAATCCCTTGACATGTCCTGCGGAATCCGCTGTCACGGTCAGTCCCTGCGCCGGTCCCTGACACTGGATCTGTACTGTGAGAAGATCCTTCTCACCCTTCATCATGGTTCCCATCATGGCCGCACCAGATAATAATCTACCCAGAGCTGCTGTGATCACCGGACTTGTGTTATGGTCTTTTCTTGCCTCTTCCACAATGTTTTTGGATGTGATTGCAAATGCACGGATAGAATGATCTGCCGCAGTTGCTCTTACAATATAATCGTTCATGTTTTTCCTCTTTTCCTGTTATTTTATATTAGGCAATCGCCTGTTCTGTTATATCATATTCCTTAAATCACCTTCGGTCTTGCAATGATATACATGCGCTCACTCTCTGCCGTCACCGGATCATGGGTAAATGCGTCATACGCTGCCACAAACTCCATGCCTGCCTGCAAAAGCAGCTCTTTCACCTGCTCTAATTCGTAGGCTTTCTGATAATGAAGTTCCTCGTATTTCCGATAGAGGTCACTTTCCTCCCGGATAAAAAGCGTCAGGTCATACTCATTGACCATCTCATCCTCATAAAAATAGTTTTCCCAGATGAAACTGCTCTCTTCCCGGTTTTCACTGATGGTACATTCTCCCATCAGATCCCGGTATTTGTGCACGGTGTTCAGATCAAAAATAAAAACGCCGTTCTCTGCAAGATATTCTTTGACCAACCCGAATACTTTTTTCAGATCTTCCGGTTCCATGATATAGTTCATCGAATCGCAGACACTCACGACTGCCCGGATATTTCCAAACAATTCCAGTTCCCGCATATCCTGAAGAAGATATAAAATATCATTCCGCTCTTCTTCCTCCTGACGTTCTCCTGCAATCTCTAACATTTCGGCAGAATTGTCCACTCCCACCATATCATAGCCTGCATCTGCCAAAAGCCTTGTCATTTTTCCGGTACCACAGCCGAGTTCCACCACGGTGCCATCTGTCACCTGATACTCCTTTAACAAACTGATAAGATATCTGCTCCACTCCTCATAAGGTACATTATCCATAAAAAGATCATATACCTGTGCAAAACTGCTGTATGCTTCCAATGTTTTCTCTCCTTGATTATTTTTTCACGAACCCTTATACTACAAGTAGTATTTTAAAGTGAGGTTTTTTATGCCCGAGAATTACGACCATTATATCACAAAAAACATAAAAGCATTATATAAACGGCGACTTTTTTCACCAATTGTATATCTGATCATTGTGATCGTCCTATGGCATGTATTTTCACTGACGGATCTTTTATTTCCGGTGCATCTGACGGATGATGTCCCACTGGAATCCGCCTACCGCAATGACGCTGCCAACATGCATACCACACTGACAGATTTAAAATTCACCGGATACACCAGAAGCAACTTTGCCGGGACTTCCGGTTATTATTATTACACAATCCGGAATGATGAATGTATCATCGTACTGCTTTCTCCTTCTACCTGTGAAGAAGGGCTTCCTTCCATTGATGAAGTAAAATTGACGGGAAAAATCAAAAAGTCCTCTGAATCTTTCCATGCACTTTTAAAAAATATGGCAGAAGATTTAAGCTGGACAGAAAGCGGTATTCAGAGTAAGGTATCCGGATATTATATCAGTGAACCGGATTACAATCGTACCATAAATACGATTCTTTTTACAGTCATATTTGGCACAGGTATTTATGCGATTCTTTGTCTTGTGCTTTATATTCTGTTTATTTTCTTTCCGGTACTCTCGCCGTGCTGTCAGGATCTCGCCCTGTTTGGCAATCCGAAGAAGCTGCTAGAGCAGGCGGAAGAAGAACTTGCAACACTTCCTCAGTTAGCAACCGAGGATATGTTTATCACAGAACATTATTTTATTGAAACCTCTATTTATGGAAATGCGATCATCCCGATCGACCAGATTATATGGATTTATAAGTACTCCACTCTCCATAAGTTTTTCTGGTATCATTTCAGTATTTCCTATACACTGCATATCAGCGCCAACAAGCATCTGTATATCCAGTGCCCGAAAAATATCAAATCTGATATCGACGGTATTATGGATTACCTTGCGGAAGCAAATCATAACATTCTGGTCGGATTCAATGAGAAAAACCGGTTGGAAGTACAGAAAATACAGGGAACGCCGATGAACTTTGAGAAATTTATTGCATTTTTGAAGAAGCGGATTTAAAAAGAAAAAACGTACAAACGAAATATTATATTTTGTTTTACGTTTTTTCTTTCTCTTTACGTTATGAGATCTCATCTAAAATGACAAATGAAGTCGACGGAGAAGTATATCGAGACGTAAACAAGAACATAGGTCACCAAGGAAACGAAAACACCAGGCAGAAACATCTGTCCGGTGTTTTTCTGTTTGTTTACGATTGTGGCGTAATCGTGTTTTTTGTTTTGATCGCACCAACTAAACCGCCATAACAGTTATGGAACTGCATTTGTTTTGTTTCGTTCTTTTCGTTTTCGAACTCTAATGTAATGCGTTTCTTTGTTACCTTGACAACACGAACGTTATTTAGGATGATATAGCCAACGGTTCGTCCATTCTGAGTTGAAATCTCCTGAAAAGCATATTTGTTTACTTTCATGTCGATCCATTTATCTGCTTTCGATGCATTAAACTCTTTCGCAGAACCGAAATAAATTGCATCCAAAACATCAGTTAACGTGGCACTAAACACAGATGTATCCTGTCTTTGTTTCCTAATTTCATTTTCCATGGACTGTATTTTTGATGCGACTTTGATATTATTCGGCATAGTTGCTGCCTGAGCGATAGAACCAGAAGGCATGTACAAGGGAGTTCCGGCAGCGGCTGGATTATACATCAATTTAATCGCATACCAATGATTATCTCGATTTATAAATGCGATTGACTTCGATATATTCTTTTCGTTATTTGTCTGTACGATTTTGTACACACTAAAGTAACCGAGCGAAAATAAACCCAAAATCATTGCTATTGGTTCTAACAATACAACGATTGCGTTTTCAGTTGCAATTCCATAACAAAACGGACTAAAGAAAAGAACGAAGAAAAGAATTAATCCAATCGCCATATAGCCAAGACACGCAACAGCAGGGCATTCTTCCCAGAGCCCTTCTTTTTTCGTTTTCATATAAATTGTTTCGTTTTCCATAAGAATAAATCCTTTCGTTTAATAATCATAAGAATAACAAAATATGAGTGTATATACAACAGAAGGACACCAGATTTTGTTTCTGGCGTCCTCGTTTTGTATATTAGGCTCCAAGTTCGTCTTCTTTTTCTTTGTTATATCGAAACAATGTCAAGAATAAGCTGAATGCTGCAGTACCTGCTGGAATCAGTTCAACAAATTCATAAGCATTTGCATTTGTTACAACGATACCAAGTAATACTGCAATGATTTTTCCGATAACATAGCCGAGAGCAAGACCAAGCAACAACCAAGATTTTTCAGAATCTTATCTCCATAGCTCACAAAGAAAATAATATTTGTTTGTACGATTTCTCTTTTATTCTACATTGTGACTGACTTGTGCATGGACTATATAATCTGTCCTGCTTTACATTGTGAGTGCAGCCACAAAATCTGCTGATTTACATTACTACTCTCCTCTTTCAATCGTACATCTGTACCATAAGCCAGTGATCTTTGATTTTTTCAACCCTAACACAGTCTTTCATATATTCCATGGCTGTCTCATCCGTATAATAAACATATCCTGACACTTCTGTATAGTCTGTCATAAAGAATATGACTGCACTTTCTTCTTTTCTTCGATAATTGACCGTTCCATGTGAGGTCAGCATCCAGTTACAGCCATCTATCATCTGATAATCCGTATCTTCCGGATAATTATTTAAAATGACTTCTGCCTCATTTTCATATTGATTCTGCAATATCATAAATCTCATACGCTCAAGACTCTGAAACAGTAAAGGAAATCGTCCTGGTCCAATTGCAAAATACAGTAAGATGATTATCGTAATATCTACGAGCAGCCATCTTTTTCTATGCTTTATCAAATCAATGACTGTAACACTTGCAAAAAGCAGCAAGATAAAAAATCTCAGATATGTAAAGCCAAAGAGGAATAGCGATAGCAGTAATAAGCTTATACATTTTTCGTATATTTTATATTTTCGTTCCATCCTAATTTCTTTCTACATCAGTAAGACAATACACCCAGCCACTATAAATGCAGCAATACCACTTTTGTTTCATCATCCAATCCTGCATTGATCTGTTAGGCTCATTGCAGATCTCATAAATCACATTATCGTTATCCGCAAAAGCCTCTGTGTTATCCTTCATCTCTGCCTCCTGTGCCTATGATGTGGGAGCTGTGCTCTCGTCACGAATGGGTGTGTGTAACCGAGGTTCTTTTCATGGGTGGTTCTCCTTCTCATATATCGTTCATTTCGGATTCATTAGTTTAAAAGGAATTTTTCCTCCTAATAACTGATTACCTATTGCATCATTTATATTAACTCTCTTTTGTACATTCTCCCTATATAAGATACTTCTTAAGCATTTCATATGCTTCACGTTTTATCAAATCTGGATTCTGCAAATACTCAGACATAATCGATTCCATCCACTTACTTTCGTGCCCAGTCAATCGACCATTGTATTCTGGATCAAAATGACTTAAATTTTCCCTTTGGGTCTGTATTCCACGAATATTTCTGTATTTTTCACCAACACCTATTCCCAGTTTCATTCCTCGCAATCTTAGTAGCTTGCTTATAAACTCATTACTCTTTTCTATTTCAATTTCAGAATTCTTATATAAAAAATATTCTACTACTAATAACGCTTGTTCTTCATGTTCCCACCTTGGCTGGGATTGTGCTTGCTCTACATTTCCAGCTGCAAGAGAAGATTCTTCATGCAGCTGGTCAGAAAAAACTATTCCCTCAGGAGTAATCATCTTTGGTGCATAGAGAAATTTGAATACAACTCTACTTTTAATTTGATCAAGAAAATTTATTTCCATTAAATCAACCTCTCTCATCAAACGAAGTAATTGATGTAACAACAGGTGCAGCTGGTCCTACTGTTCCATTTGGCTTCATCTTATCTCCTACAGCAATGCATTGACCTTTTTTCAATTTCTGAACTGCAGGCAGCCAATCAACTTGACCTGTTACATCCAGTTGTTTTGCAATCTTCACAATTTCGTTATCTGTTGGCTTAAAATACAACTTAAACGAAGCTTGTAGCAGTCTTACAATCTCATCGCTCTTCAAAACTGCAAGCGACTGTGTAGCAAACCATGCAGACCAGCCAAATTTACGACCTTCGGTAAGGATTGCTGCACTAGGAGATTTCATTGCATGTGACAAGTTTTGTGCTTCATCTAATACCACAACAAATGGTTTATCTTTTGTGCCAAACTTCTTAGTGTAATACCATGCATCCCACAGCATCATTTCCGTAATAATTACCTTCATTTCTTGTGTAAACATAGTCAACTGAATAATATTTACTTTCACTTCATCTGCATACAAAATATCTCCCCAATCAAAGTTCGGATTTGTAGAAAACTCCACTGTATGGAAGAATGGCGACATTTTTGAAAGAACCGACTTAGCTGTCTTGTTGTGTTCTATAATTTCTTCCAATTCATCACGAAATAGCTTCATGTTCATTCTGTCACCATATTTCTTTAGTCCATTATATACAGCGTCAAAAATAGCCGAGTATTGCTGATCTCCAAAATCATATACATGTGCAAAAATATCCGCTAATCTAGCAGCAACATCTGATTCCTTTTCCAATATCATTTCTCCAGCCAGTTCAACTTTCTGTCGCTGGAACGGATTAATCGGCACTCCTGTACTATATACTATATGCTGATTAATTTTATCTCCAAGAGAATCCTTAAATGGTTGCTCAAGCTGCTGTAACATAAAACCCTCTGTATAATCAAAAATCACGGAAGAAATATTATATTTTGAAAGTTCATAAAGCATAGTCTGAATGCTATAAGTTTTTCCTTGACCAGACGTTCCAGTTATTAGTAAATGTCTATTTGCCAACGCCTTATTACCAAACTCCCAGAACACTTGATGATTGTATTTGTCTGTACCTATCAGCACCCGAACATCCTTATTTATTTTTGCACTATTTTTTACATTCTCTTCATCTAATTCTGTAAAATTTTCATTCTCTGCTGAATCATCAGACTCCATCCTATGAACATTGTCTATATTTACTCCATCAGTATCAAATGGTGTTTCTACTTCAGTAATATCCTCTGTTTCTTTAACCACGTTCCAATCAACAGTTTGAATTTCTCCCATAGGTACAGCAAGTAAATTCAAACCATCTTTCTTGGTTTTTTCAACAATGAGCACTTCCTGATTTCGAATTTCTCGTTCCATTGAGCAATCTTCTCTAAATGATATTACTCCAGCCTTTCCCATCTTAGGAATAAGTGAATCAACAACTTCATATTCTTCATTAAGAAGCTTACGGCGTAAATCACTTTTTACAATAAGTTCCCAAGCTGAATTATCTTCGCTTACTTCATACAACATCATCTTTTCGGCATTGACCAACACTTGTTGCATAAAGAAATTTCTATATAATCTTGTCTTTATATTTTTCCCCTCACAATACCCTAAGTGAATTATTTCATCAAATATCTGTCTTGTTTTTAATGCTTGCTTGATGCCTTTCTCTAAATAGTCAGGTTCTACCTTTCCTATTTTAACTTCAATAGGATAAAATGTAATTCTTACCGTCTCACCATTTAATATTCCAACCAAAAGAAGATCATCACTTGTTTGACCATCAAATCCCAAGTTTTTGGCTGAAAATATTGAGCCACTTTGAGTTAAACCGACCGAACCAGAAACTCTCAAAATTTCTTCTAGCGATACAGGTATCCATATTACATCTTCCAATGAATATCTTTTTACAGCAAGTTTCATTGCAGAGAGGATACTAAGTTTCTCCACAGGAAAATGTGATTTATACGAAAGCATTCTAAGGAGCCAATCGCCATTCAAAGCATTAAACATATTAATAATTCTCTTTGAATGATCAAACGCATCATCGACACCATTAGACTCCAGATATCTTGTTATCGCATTCTGATACTGTTTGGATTTCTTTGTTACAGTAATCGCATCATATCCGCTAGAAGTCATATTATACTGATCACTATAATGAATAATAAGTAAGTCTTTCGCGCTAGGATCGCTCTTGAAATAATTCAAATCCACCTTAGGATTGATAAATGTCACCCAGTTGCTTGCTTCATATATTCGATCTAAAATATTCTGCTTACTTATGCCCATTTTTAAAGCATAACATGCACCGCTTCTATAGGTATCTCCGTTCATAGCTGCATTCAAAGAATTATAATCTATTGCAACCTTCATCAATGGCGAATCCCAATTTGCATACTTTGTTCCAAATCCGGTTCTATATGAATCTCCTAGCATTTCAGATGGTACTCCAGAAGCAATTCCTCCCATAACCACTCCAGATGGTATATCACTCATCTCAGTTGTAATAGCTTGATGATCATCGTCTAATTCCATAAATGTTATATGTGCATACTCAAATGGATCTGATAAATTTCTGTAATAGAATCCAACATGCTCACGGTAAATATCTACTACCTCTTCTTCACTCATGTTCTCTACTTTAACTTCTATTCCCAGCACTTTCACTAATAGTGCTGCATCGTCAATCTGCGACATAACCTCAAAGGCATTATCCATTCTAGAGTCAGCATACATATTCACTTGTATCGGAATAACACTCTTGTTTTTGGATGAATTGATCTCATGAACGTAGTATTTCACTATTCCCTGTACAATTTCCCTACAATCTCCTGTATTAATTAAATTTATTCTAATAGGAGTATTAGTCTCTGTAAAAAATAGATAACTAAAATGTTCAACAAATTCGCGTATTTTCTCTGAAACCAATTTTGACACAAAATCTTTCGAACCTTTATATCGTGGTAAGTCTTCTTCTACATATATTTTCCATTCTGGCGAATGAATCTGCTCTACAGGCATATAATTCCTTGGTTCTTTTGTTAAAGGATCAATATTAATATATGGTAACAAAGCTGTCTGCTGAAATCTTCTCAAAAGATCTGTTTCATCATTTTCTAACCCATCAATATTTTGTGTATTGATAAATAACTGATAAGCAATATTAATAGGGTGCAATGGAGAAATAAGAATCTCTTTGTCTCCATAGTTTCGCTTAATAATACCAAGACAAAAAATTCCTTTCTGTTCCTCATTCAGATACGCGCCCTCTCCAATTTTACTGATTGCATCAATAACCTCATCAAGATATTCTTTATACAATTTTTCAATATCATCACTGATATATACCAAACTTGGAATTTCATGATTCGACTTAAAATAAGCAATTATCGCATCAAATGCAGTTTTCACATTAGTTGGAAGACTAATATCAACTGCTCTTAAGTTCTCCTCCGATACATCTTCAACAGCAAATGGAGTACCCAAAGATATATATTTTTTTTCTATATCCAAACTTTTACGGAACTCGTCTCTTGTAAAATATTTTTTTGTGCCAAAAACAAGACTATTATCACCCTGAATCTCAAAATTGCATTTCTTTGTTCTCTTTAAATACCACAGTTTCATTCCTTCTATTACAGTTGGCTTTTCTACTGCAAATGCCTTTATAATTGGAACGACAAAATGTGTTGTAGATAGCGTAAAATGAACATCCTCGTTATCCTCAGAATAAGGGTAATCTTCGCTTACTGCTATTAACAAACGTTCATTTGAAGCTAATGATACAACTTGATTATCTTCCGATATACGAATCTTCTTTTCACTTTGACCATACTCATTAATAACTACCTCTTCTTCTTCAGAGTTTATTCTTATTGCATGTTGATCAGATCCTTTTATTTCCAGCAAATACTGTGTCTTTATAGATTCAAGAATACTTGGATTACATCTTAAAACAGCTATTTTAAAATCAAACTTAGTGCCATTCGATTCATATTGGAAACGAGCAAATACTGTTTTTTCCTCAATATCATTTATTTCAACAACTAACTTTTTCCCGCTGCTTGTAACTGTAACAAATGACTGAAAAGCTTTTAACACATTAATTCCAACACTTTTTGTAAATTCCGTAAATGATAAAGAGAACTCCACCTGATCCTGTGTATTATCAACGAAAATCAAAATATTTCGAGTACGACTCTTTGCTTTTGTCGCTCCTTCTTCCTTATCCCATATTGTAGGATTTGAAATAATTGGATTGTACTCTATTGTTGATTGGTTTTTCTTGCTCGAAATATATTTTTCTATTTGCGTAAAGGTAGTATTCTCCCAATCTACCTTTGATAATGTCCTTGCACCATCTTCTCCATACAAAGTTTCAAGTTTAGAAAAATCAGTACCAAAGCTATGAATTTCAGATACTTTTATATAATTCTGATGGTTATCAATAAGACGATTCTTTAATTGTTTTCCTGAAAAAGATTGTAACGAGTCATCTGGAAACAATTCAAACTTTTTATATTCATCTGCAGTAATTTGTGAATCTGCAAGACACTCAATAATATCTTCGTATTCAAAAATAGTAGCAATTGTACCATCTAATTCCTTACTCTTATTATCTAGATACTGTAAGAGAATAGTCTTATCTAAATTGCTATATCCAGTCTCGTTGATTTTTCTATTTATATCTTTCTCTATGACAGATATATTTAAGGGCATTCCCTCTTTACCAAGACTTCCTGCACCACCCAATATACTATCCAAAGAAGAACAATGAATGAACAAAATCGACTTTTGTTCATACCCTTGTTCAACTCCGACTAAGTTTCTCAATGTAGCGAGAAAATCCGGGTGTGGTCCACCTTCCATTGCTGCTGCAACAATTAATCCTACAGTCCCAAAGTTCAATTCATATGAATCATATTTTTGTGCTCTTGCTGTATCCTCATATACAAAGGGCCGAGTAATAATATTGTTTTTGAGCTCTGAATACAGTTTTTCTACCTGCTCTTCAGTTTCAAATTGAACAAAAAACTTATCTCCCGGATTTGGTTCATTCTCTTTAAAATATGTTATGATTTTTTCCGAAATATAGTTATAAAATGTATTTGACATATTGCGCATCCCCACTATCTGATCTTTTTTCAAGTAAATTCATTTTTTCAAATAGTTCTACAATGTGTTTCCTTGACTCCCTATCAAATAAAAGACCTCGTTTTTCAAACTCCTCAAAAAGTTTTGCAAGTCGAATCTTTCCATCGTTTTCAGACAGGATTAATCTGGTAAACATTACAATATCACTTTCATGAACACTTAACGTATAGCCACATATGCCCCTGAATTTTCCAAAATTTTTCTGGACAAAATCAATGAATTTTCTATTATATCCGTTATAATGAGACTTACGTCCACCATTAATAAACTGATAATCTATTGTTTCAAACAATTTTTTCATCTCAGTAGAAGTAGCACAGGTTGTATCTTTTTCAGCATTATGTATGCAACCGCTATAACCTGATGGTAATTGTATCCAATTCATATATCGTTCACGTATACTTCTTATTTCACCCGCAACTTTTTCATCATCTTCATCTCCATTGAATCGGTCAAAAAAGCCTATATAATCCATATGCTCATCTTCTACGTTATGAGATAGCATTTCCATAACAACAGAATGAGAAAACATATGGCTTAATTTATCTTTCACATATTTCCAACCATATTCATATCCAGATCGAACCTTTGTTACTACTTCTTCATATAATGTGAAATATATTTTCTCGATTTCATTTCTATTACCATGTTCAAACTTATTCAACTTCACTGCTAACTGTGACACATAGAACATATAATAGTATCCTAAAAACCTATGTATATTGTCCTGATACATAATCGTATCACTTATTAACACTTCAAAGTCTTTTACAAATGCATCCTTTACATATGGAAGGAAACAATCTGCATTGCTAATGCTCACACTTGAGACTGAATCATTACTTTCCAAAGAATCAAACAAGAGCTTTTCTAAAACATTTGTATCTTCAGCCTCTTCCATTTCTTTATATTTATCTTTCAGATCTGTTGATTCCACAAAAAGACTAAACAAATACTCCGCTACCTGTTGTTGTGAAATATTATAGTCAATATAGCTCAAAGCTCGTGTATTAATTGGCAAAAGCTTTTTCTTATCAAAATACATATTCTCAACTATACGAAATAATATTTCAAAATCTTCATCCGAACAATCATCTATTTTCTGACGCATGTTCTTTTTCATTGTTTCTATATCAAGAGTTTTTTTCACTGATGTATCTGATAATATTTTTGAAAATGCGCCAACAACACCTGAAAAATCTTCATACTGATTTTTATCAGTTTTGGTTTTAAAAGGCACAAGCGCGTCATCTCTCACATGTTTTTTACTCTTATTTTTTACTTCGTCAAAGATGTCATTTATTCCACCTTCGCCTTCAAAAAGAATCCATGTATCGTTCATTAATCCATCACCTCAAAAGAATAGCCATAGTCTTCATCATATGAAAGTCTATATTCTCTTGCAATTTTCTGAGATTGATCACGAATATATAGCTTTTCCATCTTAGTTCCCCCCTGCGAAATTTTATTTATAAATTCTACACATTTAACATTTACTCGCTTGTCATTAATACTAGGAACATATCCATTCAAAATTCTCTTAAGTAATTTGTATAAAGAAAAATCAACATCTAGTTCTGCCTCACAGGAACCTGCATATTTGTATTTCAAACGCAGTTCGTCTCTAAACGAATACAATTCCCCCTGCGCCTGATTAGGTAGATTGTCGATTTTCTTTTTTATTTCGATTTTCTGAACCAAATGAAAATAAGTTTTTTTACTTCCTATAGGTAATTGCATTTCATCTTGATTTACTTTACCATTCCAAGCAAGTATTCCCTTCTCCACTACGTTATACACTTTTTTTAACTCTAGATGATTTCCAGTATTCCAAAAATACAATGCTCTCATATATTCTTCGTAGTCTTTATCTCTTGGTAGCAAGTCACTTCTTGCTTCTGAAAGCCAACATATTCTAACGAATGTTTTCAATATTTCTTCCTTCACAGGATGCGTTGACTTATCTGAAAAATTTAGTTTCTTTAAGCGCTTCAGCAGAAATAAATAGTCTGGTAAATTCTCTTCAAATATCGCTATTATGTCCTCTGAATTCTCATAATATACAAAAAAATCATCCATTTTTTCATTGCGGATTTGCATTGGATCAACCAAACTCATAGCATCTAATATTTCCGAACAATTTTTCTTACCAAATAATGTATTCGGAAGCAACGCTTCACAATAATTTATGCTTGTCATTTTTTGAGGAATTTTTCTTGGCTCTAAAGAACCTCTATTCCAAAAACGCTCATCCACTACAATTTCATAAATCATATTTAACAGTGTTCTTGTCGATATAATAAGCTTATTTTTTACTATACTCTCAACAACAGCTCTTACAATACCTTGTTGAATCCGCTCATCCGATAATAACTGGTAATTAAAACACACAGAACAAGAATCTTTCGCATCACAATGCAGACAATTATTGCTATATTCTTCAAAAAAAACATTTCCATCCACTGGCGCTGTAATCTTATTCAAAATGCCACATATATATTTAGAGGTAATGTCATCACGTTCCAATTCATATATATGATAATCTGCAAAATTCACACTATGAAAGTTCCTATTAGTTTCGACATTTGCTATTGTCTCATCCAAAATTCCAGTAGCATCCACATACTCTTTTAATTTTGAAAATCTTCCTTCTTCATCTGCTTCAAGAAAATTGCTAAGGGTACCAAGATTAATTGCCAAAATCACTTTGCTTTTAGATTCACTTATTTTGTCATCAGCAAAATCATCCATAATTTGCCTTAATGTATAAGTTGCTGGTTTATCTATGTATAAACTCGCAGTTGAGTCATTATGTACATAAAACTTTTCCATCATTTCTGGATATTTATATTTACAATATGAAAGCATATGAGATTTTCCATCTCCTACACTTCCACAAAGTAAGATTAATTCTGCATCATCAGAATTATAAGTTTCTTTCAAAATAGAAACAAATTTATCCTGTACTGGTCTTTCAACATGCATATACAATGTATATGGATCCACAGAACTTAAGTCCGCAGATACAACAGCATCCTTTGAAGACTCTCTTAATCTAGATAAAGTACTTACAAAACATTTTTGGTTATCTGTCGTTAATTGTATATCCATAATCTTCTCCTATGATTTTATAAATGTCGATTTCAAACCATCTAACAGCTTATCTAAAACTATTCGTTGATTATCATCAGAAAAATACTCTTCTAAAAACCTATTATAACAATTTTTAACTATATCAATATCTTGTTGATCTTTTTCTTTTTTTAAGTCTTTATATACGTCCATTCCTTCAATGTGTGATATTATTATTTTTACATGTTTAGGCATATCCTGCTTATAATAATCTGATATAAGTTCTATCTTCCTTACCACATCATAGTCAATCAAAATATCATTGTTCAGTTCTCGATTTATTATTAAATAATTAATCAATTTATTTTTTCTATCTGACTGTCCTGTAAAAGAAATTTCTTTAGTTTCATTAGATTTTGTAACCCATTTGATTTTTGTATTTCTATTGTCAGGTATTATAAAATGTTCTAATGAATATGTCTGCTCTCCATGATTATGATAAGTCATATTAAATCTGTTTTCATTTATTTCAAAACAGTCCATAATAGTATATAAATTCGCTAAAACATCAAACGAACCATACTTTTCTGGGATTTTGACATTTTCCACCTGATTCCTTCTTAGAGTTTTTACTATATCAATCACATTTCTAATTTGAATATTTTCTTTCATCGCATTATATAGAGAATGGTCAATGTTCTTTTTTGATTTTTTTGAAGGAGACAATGTAAACAGGAATGAATATATGTATAAATTTGCAGTTATTGTCATAAAATCCTTCATATGTATGTCTACATTATTAGATTTATCCATAACAAAATAAAGAAACCAATTTAACGGTACCTTTTGATACTGCGCCGATTTTATTTCCATAGCATACAATAAATAGTCCTTCACATTTGTTACTAATTTCAGGCTCGCTGTTTTATATGAATTACTGTCTACACAAATATCTTCAAACATGTATGTATCTTTTTGAATCTGTTCATAAAAATATGACACTCTTTCCCCATATTCTACCATCTGTGTTAATATTCTATTAACATCATCCATGTTTTTATCTTCTAGGAAATGTCTTCCATCTGGAGATAAGTTTTCTGTCATATTTTCGTTTTCTGTCACTAACAAATATGTATAAATATATTCATCCAAGCTATAATTTTTACCCGAAAAATTTTTAAACGATATATAGGCCTTTTTTAATCTTATCCATAAATGTTTCAAATCATCTTGAAGTGATTTATTATATATTTTAAAACAATATCCCTTAAATATTGATGCATTGTCTAATCTCTTTGACTTTTCATTTATATCAAGAAATATCTGCTCAACAGCATCAGAATTTGTTGACTCAATCTCCTTAATCAATACCAATAATGTGCAATTTTGAAGTTTTTCTCTGAACTCCTTAAACCTATTGTCCTTTGACAAAATCTTGCTAATCTCAGAATATGCTGTCTCAAATGCATCACGCTGTCTATATACATCATTTTCATTCTTAATATTTATTTCCAAAAGACCATTTTTACTATCATCAATAATATAATTTCCAACTGAATCATTCCTTAGTCTTATGTTCATTTCTTTATCAAATACATAACCTTTAAGAACACTTTGCTCTATTGGCGCATCTTTATAATGATTATATATGCTTATCCATGACAATAATATTGTTGTCAATCGTTGCTGTCCATCAGCCACTTCATAGCAATCTTCTTTCTCATCAAGAATGATTGTTCCTAAAAATTTATCTCTATTCAAAATATCAAAAACAAGATCATCTACATTTGTTATATCCCATTCATATTCTCTTTGGTATAGTGGAATCTTTAATGACTTTTCATTTTTCCAAATTGAATTAGATATCGAATTTAAAAATATTTCCCCAACTGATGCTACAAATGCTTTCATTTTTTCTCCTAACTGTACTTTTCTCTTGACTTTATGTTCTTTTATATTCCTTTTTTCTGCATTGGCATATTTATCACTTGAATTTGAATATTTTTTCTATAAGTAAAAGCTTACTTTTCTCTCTTTTATTATTTCTTCTAGATGTCATCATCAAAATACTCTTCTCCAATTTTATAAACTGTATAATTATGAATCGGCACTACTCCAACTTCATATTGAATCATTAATTTAGCTAATTCATGCCCATTTATCAGTCTTAATGGTTTTGTATTTGAACCGTTTTGAACTTCGCGAACAAATGCTTTCGCTTCCCTAGTAAAATCCGAAGTAGTAATAAAAACTCCTTTTTGGGCTTTATGCATTGCTCCTACAAACGCTTGCGTATCACGCGAACTCACATTACGTCCTAAAGCATATCTCTTTGCCTGAATGTAAATTTTACTTAGTCCAAGCTTATCTTCGTTGATTATTCCATCCACGCCTCCATCATGTGATTTGCCAACAACACATCCTGAAGATTGATCATATCCATACCCCATTTTCATAAGTAAATCTACAACAAGTCTCTCAAAAAATTCCGGTTTACACTTAAGTATTCTTTCAATAATATTATCCTCTAACTCATTTATGTGCTGTTCATATGCCTTATCCATTTTTTCTTCTGCTAACATTTCGTTTTCTATATCTGCTTCAAAAAATTGCATTTGAGACTTTGCAACATCTTGCTTTTTTTTATCAATTAATGCATAGTAATTTGTTTTTCCTACGCGTTTCTTCAAATAAAAAAATTTAATTGGTGAAGCAGATGGGAAATCTAAATCTCTACAATGTATTCTTAATTTTCCATGTACTACCGCCTCTGGAGATTTTGCGCCAAAAGTATATAACCCTCTATTTACAATTTCTTTATATATCTCCTGCGATGTCATTCCATTTTCCTTATCTTGAAGAACTCTTTTAATTGCTTCTACAATAGTAATCTTATCTTTCATAAAATGCCAACCTATATGTTTTCCAACACTTTCAAAAAACAGCTAATATCTTTTTCTGTAGTATACTTATTAATCGAAACTCTAAGTACTTTTGTAGTCATTTCTTTCATCCCCAATGCCTGAATAACATAAGATGGTTCTCCTGCACTACAAGCCGAACCGGTCGATAATGCTACTTCATTACTTATTTTCTTTATAAATCTTTCGTTATGAAAATCTGTTTTATCAACAACTAAACTGATGATGCCTGGAATTCGTTTTGACGGATTTACTGTCGTATATATTCCGTCCATTGTTCTAATTCCATTAATCAACATATCATCTAAATGTTTTATATGTGCCTCATTCTTCTTTAAATCTCTGAATGCTATTTCAGCAGCTTTTCCAAATCCTACAATATTATGAACTGCATGTGTTCCAGCACGAAATCCAAATTCTTGCTCTCCACCATGCATGAATGCTGTAATGGGTTCAATGCCATATGCATCCGATTTCATGAATGCTGCTCCAATTCCTTTAGGACCATATATCTTATGGGCAGAACATGATGCGTAATCAATTCCCATTTTCTTAACGTCTATTTCTATCTTTCCCAGTGCCTGTGTTAAGTCAGAATGAAGTGCTATATTGTTCTTCTTACATATTTCCGATACTGACTCCACATCACTTATTGTTCCTATTTCATTATTCACATAAAGCATTGATACAAGTGCTGTATTATCCTTTATGGCTGATAATATTTGATTAGTACTAATTTCTCCATCTGGCGTTACCCCTACGAATGATGCTTCAAAACCTCTATTAACTTTTCTTTTTTCTCCAAATAAAGAAATTGTCGGGTCATTATTAGAATATAATTCTCCATTTAAATATTTACAAGTATTTAAAGTTGCCTTATGTTCCACAAGCGATGTAATTACATGATTTTTTCCATCACCGTAATATTTTCTATAATCCAAATATCCTTTTATAATAAAATTAGTGCTTTCTGTTGCACCTGCTGTGAATATTATCTCCTCTAACTTAGCACCAATGAGCTTTGCAACTTGTTTTCTTGCCTCTTCAACCGCATTCTTTGCATTTGTTGCTTTACAGTAATACTTGCTTGAAGGATTTCCATATTCTTCTTTTAGATATGGAAGCATTGCATCCAGCACTTCCTCATCTACAGGCGAAGTTGCACTATTATCTAAATAAATCATTTGTTACACCTATCTTTCTAAACTGTGTCTCCCACTCCAAGTGTTTGTAGAACATACTTATCAACACTTCCGGCATGGTTGTACATATCCATTAACAATTCACTGCCACGATCAATATGCGCTTTAACATATTTAGGAAAGAACTCTTCGTCAGACAAATTTCTTCCCTCAACTTGTTCAATAAGCATCTTAAAAAATACTTCATTATCTCCTGTTATTGTTTGACGATTTAAGTCCAGTCCATCTGAATCAGACAAGAAATTGGATACTGAAGTATTTTCTTTTAATGACCATGCAATAGCATGCTTTACAAGCGTATATGGCTTATAATTTGTTCTCGATTCTAACTCCTCAAATATTTCTTGAGTTCTTTTTGATGTTTTAAGTCTAAATATCATTTGTTACACCTCAAAAAAGTAGTGATTTTCTATAGATGTTCTATTTTGATTCTCATCATTTAAAAGCATGTATTCTTTGGAAATGTACGGTTTTAGAATTCCATAATACTCCTCGTTTATTTCTTCATCTGTAGAAAGAATAATTACTTGCTTGCTTATATTAGGAAAGAATTTTTCCGAAATTTCCTTTCTATGATTTGCATCAATTCTTGCATATGGCGTATCAATAATAAAAGGAATATCTTGACCCGATATCATAATAATCGCCCAATACAATGCCAAGATAAATATCTGTCTTTCTCCTTTGGACAACCTGTTTAACTCAATTTTCTTGAATAGTTCTATTGATGTTAATAAATTATTATCCTTTTCTAACAGTTCTTTTACTTCAGTAATACTATTAGTTGCATATGTTTCAAACAATTTTCTTGTTCCCTGTTCACCTATCAATTCGCAAAATCCAACTGTGCCTAAATTCTTAATTAAATACAGAATCTCATCTATGCCATAAGTTTCATCTTGATAAAGATTGAACTGAAAATCTTCTGTTATCTCAATATGTGTAATTAAATTATTTTTCCTATAAATATGTTTAAGGTTCTGAACAATAAGTTCTTCTAATTGTTTGCGTAAAGTAAGCGTCTTTTGCTTGAGTAACTGTTCCATTATAGACGACAAGCCTGAACTAAGCTTGTATACATTTCCATTCTTTGTATTCTCCTTTATACTCTGGAATATACGATCTTTTATTTGTTTCTGGACTTCCAAATCATGAACTGCTTCTCCATATTCTTTTTGAGCCATAAAATATTTAGCACTTACATCTTCCTTTTTCTTTAATAAATAATTTTCTTTTTCTGCAAATCTAATTGCGTCCTCCTCGCACATAGCACCTTTAAGTATTCTATTTATTTCGGCTGTCATATTAGCAGATTCGATTCGATCATTTACAACATGAATCATTTCATCCTTATTGAAATTTTCGATAGATGATATCATTCCATGTGCATAATTCATTTCTGCTCTAGATAGATCAAAAAGAACAGATCTATTGTCGCAATCTACTTCAGGCTTAAATTTGCTCAGAAGCATTGTCAGTATTTTTTCTGCTACTTGTTTATCGGTTATTCCTTCTCCTTCTAACAAACACTCAATATCTGTCTGCGCCAACTTTTCAGAAATATACTGAAATATTTCACCCTGTTCTTCAAAAGCTAATTGATTTTTCATTTCCACAGATATATCAGCCACAATCAAAAAAGGCATTATTCCTTCGACAAATAACTTGATTTTTGCAGCAGCTTCTGCTTTTCTAGCTTCAGCGTTTTTGAACTTTGTTTCTAATTCTCTTCTGTCTTTTACCGTTATTCCTCCAGCATTCTTAAATGCTGTGCCTAACTCAGTAAACTGAACCTCTATATCATTAAGGCTTGTCAGTGCATCTTTTATGTCTTTCTTTAGGCTAGCTTCTCTTTCTTCAAGTCTTTCTACCTCTCTTTTTGCAGCCTCATACTCAATATATAAATTATTGTTATCTGAATCTCCTGTTTTTGAAACATACCCACTCGTATATTTTCTTATAATTTCAAATACATCCATTCCACACAATGTAAATACTGCATTCTTAACATATGTGTTATACGAACTTGATGAAAAAATATTGCCTACTTCTTCTCCATCAAATAAGAAAAATTCAAATAAGTCTGGTGGAACAATACTTTGTAAATAGTTTTGGAAATATGAAAGTTCTTGTTCTGGCAACTTTTCTCCATCCCTTTCAACATAATAATCTTCACTCAACTTTTTTCTTGTATAATTCCATTTTCTAGTTATTACATACTCCCTAATCTCGCGCTCAATCTTTAGAGAAATTGTAATCTGAACCTCTGTTTTAACTTTATCTTGTTGAAAGGCTTTGGTATTTATAAGATCTTTTATCTTAGCAATGTAGTACGAATTTGTTCCTACATATCCATATGCCAAGGGTCCATATAATGCAACTTTTATAGCAGTAAACAATGATGTTTTTCCTGCTCCATTCTTTCCTCCAATAAGCACAATGTTTTTCTTATCTGATTCGCAACTAAAATCAAAAACATTTTCGCCTTCATAGGAGCTGAAATTATATAATTTTATTCTCTCTATCTTCATTTTCAATTTCCTTTAAGATTTTATAATGAAGCCATTGCTGATTAAGTAAACGATCAATTCCTTCTTTCATAATTCTCTGATTAGAATAGTTCTTGTTATGATATACCGATAAAATCACATTTCTAACCAAATCAAATGGAACCTCATTCTCTTTTGCAAGTTTCTCTAATTCTTGCACTGTTTCTTCATCAATTAATGGTTTCTTGTATTCATACCATGGCAAACGTTCCCCAGTGATTTCTTCATAGAGTTCCACCAAAGTTCTTCTGGAAAAATCTAATTCATTATCCCAAATTTCATCAATTGCCTTTAACTCTGCCATAGTAATCAATTCATAATTCATTTTTTTCTGAGTTTTAATAAGTTCTGAAAGTATCTGTTTTCTAGCTTCCCAAGTAAAAGGACCATATCCAATATTTCCATCTTTATCTTCGTATATAGTTCCATTTCTCTTACGCTTTTCACGCTTATTAGGATCATCGCGTATAGAAATTAACCATTTTCTGAATTCTGCTAACGGAATAAGTTCTCTATGACCACTCTTGATAAATCCGTTGAGTGATTTATCTTCTTTTACAACCGTACACACCCAACAGCCGAAACGTGAATTACCACAGCTCTGTGTTTGTCCACCTGCATGAATACCTGCAAAAGGACATTCTCCACTATCTGCATCAGCATACAAACTAACCAATTCAGAATTATCAGTTCCCCAAGGCGTTTTTCCTCCATCCAATCGCAACAAGACATCCCAGACATCATCCGTAGTTAATTCTACTATCGGATTGTATACATATGCTTCTTGAATAGTTTCATGTCTATTTAAGAGCCGATTTGATAACTCCCTTCCTTCTATTCGTCTCTTTCGTGCAATACTCTCAGCTTTTCTTACTCCCAAAAGAACAACTACTTCTTGTGATTCCTGTTTGATTACTTCTCGAATGTAATCTGCACTAGGATTAATCTTTAACTTATCCGTGCACCATCTAAATGTACCATTCATTCTTGGAGTAGGATATCCTTTTCCAATAACATTTGCCCAAAAAGAATTATTTGCTGGTGGTGTCACCATCACAGATTTAATAGGTAATCCATCTCTTTCTGCAGATTTTCCTAACGCCTCATTCATCCTACTTAAGTATATTTTAATTAACGGATTTTCAATTAGCGTGTCAGATGAAACTATGTAAACATTTTTAAATCGTTCTTCTGGTCTCAATTCCAATAACATCTTATACACAAGTTCAACTACTGTTGTGGAATCTTTTCCTCCACTATAACCAATCACCCATGGTCGTTTATCTGATTGATACACATACTTAATTTCTTCTAGCAATTCTTCTAATGTATTCTCATTAAAGTAACTATTTTGCTTCATTGTTTTCCCTGATGTTGAGCAACTTGATCAACCAAGCTTAAGCTCAATTCCTTTCCTGTATCATCCAATTTCTCGATAATATTCATTATTTTTTGTTCAATGCCATTTTCTTCTCTAGGCGTAACTTGTCGCGCTATTAATTCATCAAGCGACATACCATATAAATCTGCCAATCCACGCAAAACATTTATATCCGGAGATGAAGCATTTCTTTCTATATTGCTGATTACTTGCTGAGAGACATTGAGCTTATCCGCAATATCCTTCTGTTTATACCCCTGTTCTTTTCTTACTTTTGCTAATCTTTCTCCAATTTCCATATGCCATTTTTCCTCACGAACGGTCTTAAAATTGATAAATGAGCATATATGCCCATTTGCACTATACAATATTTTATTGTTTTTTTCTAGTTGACTAACAGAATATTTGTATTATATATTATATACAAATATTCCGTTAGTAGTCTATGCATGTGAAAGGAGAAAAACAAAAATGTATTGTAAAACATGTGGTAAAGAAATTACTTCTTCAAACGCTTATCTTCCTGATTCTAGATTTTGTTTGTCTTGTGGAACCAAGAAATCTGAATTTATTGCCTATAGAAAAAAAACATTAAAATCGCTTAGGCAAATGAATTTAGACTCAAAAATAATCCAAACAAAATATCTAATAAAACAAGCCGTAAATGAATTCGGCATTGAACATGTATATATATCCTATTCAGGCGGGAAAGATTCAACTGTTCTTTCCCACATAGCAAAGCAGTTATATCCAGATATTCTTCATCTCTTTTCAAACACAACAAACGAATATCCGGAAACCATTCAGCATGTTAAATGGGAAGCCGAAAAAAACGGAACAAACTTAATCACTGTTATTCCCAAAGATCCATCTGGTAAAGTTTGGACATTTAAGCGAGTAGTTGAATACTACGGCTACCCCATGTTCTCGAAACGTGTTGCTAATGCCATCAGGACATATCAGCATGCTCTTTCTGCAACTACCAAGCAACACTCTATCGACTATATGAATCGAAATTTTAAAAAATATACTAAATATAAAGATCTGCCAATATCTGATAAATGTTGTGATAAATTAAAAAAAGAGCCATTACGTAAAAAAGCAAAAGAACTAGGTCTTGAATGCTCTATACTTGGCATACTTGCTTCCGAAAGCTACCAACGAGAAAAGGATTGGCTAGAATATGGTTGCAATGTTTTCCATGAAAGAAAAGAAAATCAAAGTCGCCCTCTTTCCTTTTGGACGGAAAAAGACATTGATGAATATATAAAAATTCATAATGTCAAAATTTCTCAGCTTTATCAAATAGGATATTCCCGTAATGGCTGTATGTACTGTGGTTTTGGCGTCCAAATGGAATCCGGTAAAAACAGATTCCAGAAACTTTCAGAAACTCATCCTGTCCAGTATTCATACTTTATAGAAAACTTTGGCAATCTAGTACTCCAATTTGATGTCCAAATTGCATAGGTCAAATCACCGAAAACTAACTAAATTGTTTCATCTCACATAACAGGTAGTTTTTTTTGCATATCTCCCTCTTTCCCTTGGGAGAAATGTAGATTCACTCAACTGACTACAACCTAAAAAAATATCCGCAACCGGACATTTCCTAACTTGTCTGGCTACGGATATTATTATTTTCTATCTTTATTTTCTTCCCTAGAAATCCACCTCGGTATCATAGTAGCAGCATTTCAGCAGCTTCTCCATCTCTTCCTGGCTCGGCTGTCTAGGATTGGAACCGGTACATGCATCTAAAATCGCATTGGCAGCGATCTCCGGCAGTCTCTCTAAGAACACCTCTTCCGGAACAAAGCCCTGCTCTGCCGGGTAGCTGTCTGCGCCGTAATTTTTGATGCAGTGTGGAATCTTAAGGTCATCATTCATCTTGCGCAAGTATGCAATGAGTAACGCAACTTTCTCATCTAAGCTGTCTCCGCCAAGTCCCATGAAATCTGCGATATCGCCGTAACGTTTCTTCGCTGTCTCATCTTTAGCATTGAATGCGATAACTTTTGGCAGATACATGGCGTTTGCAGCACCATGGATAATATGAGCACCATAATCTGCAAATGCAGCTCCTGTCTTATGTGCCATGGAATGAACGATACCAAGCAGAGCGTTGGAGAATGCCATTCCGGCAAGACACTGCGCATTGTGCATGGAATCTCTCTTAGCCATATCTCCGTTGTAGGAATCAACCAGATCATTCTGGATCATTTTGATCGCATGTAACGCCAGTGGATCGGTAAAGTCACAGTTAGCGGTAGAAACATATGCCTCGATCGCATGTGTCATAGCATCCATTCCAGTATGTGCAACTAATTTCTGTGGCATTGTCTCTGCAAGATCCGGATCAACGATTGCCACATCCGGTGTAATCTCAAAATCTGCGATCGGATATTTGATACCTTTTTCATAATCGGTAATAATTGAAAATGCCGTCACCTCTGTCGCTGTTCCTGATGTGGAAGAGATTGCGCAGAAATGAGCTTTCTTTCTAAGCGCCGGGATGCCAAATACTTTACACATATCCTCGAACGTGATATCCGGGTACTCATATTTGATCCACATCGCTTTTGCTGCATCGATCGGGGATCCGCCGCCCATCGCAATGATCCAGTCCGGTTCAAATTCCATCATTGCTTTTGCACCTTTCATCACGGTTTCCACAGAAGGATCCGGTTCGATGCCTTCAAACAACTGAACTTCCATTCCGGCTTCTTTCAGGTACTGTTCTGCCCTGTCGAGAAATCCAAACCGCTTCATAGAGCCGCCGCCAACACAGATCATTGCCTTTTTTCCTTTGAATGTCTTTAATGCCTCCAGAGCACCTTTTCCATGGTATAAATCTCTTGGTAACGTAAATCTTGCCATTGTAAAAACCCTCCTATAAAATATGTATGTGCTTGTTTTGATTGTTATATTCTTAACAATCAGACCGTCTGTATTACCTCGTGATTTCATCACTTGTGCTTATTATACCATACACCTTATTTTATAAAAGGGTTTTTATACATTATTCACAAATTATTTCATGTATTTTTTGACAAACAAATTTCTAATACAGTTTTAATCCACTGCGCACCGGTTCACTTGTCAGATCCACACCCAGCTTCTTAAAAATTTTAATATCCACTTCAGAGAGCATTACGGAAGTGTGCACCTGGCATCCCCGAAGTGCCGGAAGCTGCTCTAATGCTTTCTTTGCGTTTTCATTGGTCACCGCAGCGAGCGAAAGGGCGATCAATACCTCATCGGTATGAAGTCTTGGATTCTTTCCACCGAGGAAACGGACTTTCAGATCCTGGATCGGTTCGATCGCTTCCGGGCGGATGAGTTTCTCATCATGCTCAATGCCAGCCAGATATTTTAATGCGTTCAGGAGCAATGCTGCAGACGCACCGAGAAAATCTGATGTCTTGGACGTAATGATACAGCCATCGGAAAGTTCGATCGCTGCAGTTGGAACGCCAAGTTCCTCTGCACGTTTTTTTGCAGCGACTGTGACATGTCTGTCGTCCGTTGTGATCTTCGCCTGTTTCATCAGAAGTTCGATCTTGTAAACTTCATTTTCCGTCGCTTCCTCTTTGACCAGTTTGTTTACCGCTGTGTAATAACGTCTTATGATCTCCATTTTGGAGGCTTCACAGCATGCCTCGTCATCGATGATACAGTTTCCGGCCATGTTGACACCCATATCAGTCGGTGATTTATAATAAGTATTTTCTCCGTAAATCCCTTCAAAAATAGCGTTCAAAACCGGGAAGATCTCAATGTCACGGTTGTAGTTGACCGTCGTTTTTCCATAAGCTTCCAGATGGAACGGGTCGATCATGTTCACGTCATTCAAGTCTGCGGTAGCCGCCTCATAAGCTAAGTTTACCGGATGTTTTAATGGAAGATTCCAGATTGGGAATGTCTCAAATTTTGCATATCCGGCTTTTGTTCCACGGATATTCTCATGATAAAGCTGGGAGAGGCAGGTTGCCATTTTTCCACTTCCCGGTCCCGGTGCAGTGATGACGACTAATGGTCTGGTCGTCTCGATATAGTCATTCTTGCCGAATCCGTTCTCACTGACGATCAGCGGAATGTTTGCCGGATAGCCCTCGATCTTATAATGCTGATATACTTTAATGCCTCTTTTTTCCAGTTTTTCACGGAACTGTACGGCACCGCTCTGTCCTGCAAACTGCGTGATGACAACGCTTCCCACATACAGACCCTTTTTCTCAAACTCTCCGATCAGCCGGACAACATCCACATCATAAGTAATTCCAAGATCCCCGCGGACTTTGTTCTTCTCAATATCTGCCGCACTGATCACGATCACGATCTCTGCCACATCCGCAAGCTGCATAAGCATCTGGAGTTTACTGTCCGGTGCAAATCCCGGCAATACTCTGGATGCGTGATAATCGTCAAATAATTTTCCGCCAAATTCCAGATAAAGCTTGTCCCCAAACTGGTTGATCCGCTCTTTGATGTGCTCCGACTGAATTTTTAAGTACCTGTCATTGTCAAATCCTATTCTCATCCCTGATATCCCCTTATTTTTCATTTACTTTTTTATTTACAAACATAAAGAATATTATACAATAAAACCGGCACAAAATATACTCGAAATTTTCAATTTCCATCACAAATTTTAACGTACCATTTGAAAATTATTTTTGCAGATTTCATAAATAAGGCTGACCCTTTCCGGATCAGCCTTATCATTAAATTCCCAATAACTGCTTTTTCTTCGCTGCAAATTCTTCTTCTGTGATGACTCCTGCATCCAAAAGACCTTTGTACTTCTGCAGCTGTTCGATCGTATCGCTCTCAGAAGATTGCTTCTGCTCTTCCAAAGATCCGGTCTCCTGCTTTGCAGCCTGTTTTTTTTCTCCCGCTGTCATCTCTTTGACATTCGGATTCATCAGGTGTGCCAGATTGAGCGCCAGCGTGTGCAGACTCTCTGTTTTATCCTCATAGCAGCTCAAAAACGCCTCGACACTTGGACTGTCACTGTCAAAGGAAACTCCTGTCCAATCCCACATAATATTATCCCAGTAAGGATGGTCAAACGTCAGCTCCACATGGAAGGTATCTGCCGGAGAAGCCACGTCAAAAGATGGTCTTGGATGATACTCATGATAATGGTTATCATCTTTGTCATTTTCCTCATGCATCCGCTCCAGCCGCTCAAACATTTCATATTCCCTCATCTGCATCTGAAACTGTGCGATCTGCGGCTCCAGCTGCTTTACTTTTTCCGGAACTTTACTGTCGTAATGCTTTAATTCCTGATGATTTCCCTCAAATAAAACCCGGCTGTCCTCTAAAATACGGAAAGACTTTAAATTGTCCGCCTGAAATGCGAGCGAATCTTTGTCACAGTTCACACGGAAAAGTCCATGGAAAATATCTAATACCAGATCTCCACCAAACAGTCCAAAATTAAACGAATAGTTTTCCTCGAACTGATCTCTCAATGCCTGATTATCTTCGTAAAACTGGATGTACTGCTTAAAATCATCGATGGTCATCCGATCTGTCCTGCCTTTTGGCAGATAGATTTTTTTATCGCACTCCTTACAGATCGGTGTGTCCTGTATTTTTGTTGCAAGCAGCCGCGGTGTCGGATTCCCGCAGACCGGACATAATTTTTTATTATTACTGAATAATCCCATATTAATCCCCTTTCTGTGACAGATATTCTCTTTTATGAAAGCCAAGAATACCTGCAATTACATTTGTAGGAAACATACCAAGCGCACTGTTTAACTTTGTCACTGAATCGTTGTAGATCAAACGGCTGGTATATACCATGCGCCCATAACATTCCACCGCATCCATACATTTGGTATAGTTTTTGTCTGCGCAGAGCAGTGGATTGCGTTCTGCTGCCAGACGGATGCTTTTTACGGTTTCCTCTATCACCTGCTCCTGCTCTGATACCTCCTCAGGTGCGGAGCGAGCAGTGATCACACTTCGTCTGGCTGCTGCACGCTCCATCAGCGGCTGTATGTCATCTGCTGCATATCCTTTCATAAGATCAAGCACTGCAAATAGTGCATCAAAACGTGAGGAAATCTGCACTCCGATCTGATTCATGGCATTTTGGATATTTCCGTCCATCACCGCAAACTTCCGCTGCACGGAGATGATCCAGAGAACAAGTAAAAGCAGGATCAAACCAATAATGACCAAGATTTCCATACTTAACATTTTTTCTTCTTAATCCTCCCTTCTTTTGTGTGCTTATTTTGGCTTTCTCCTTTGTCTGAATCTACAATACACGATTTTCCCAAAAAAATGGACGCACTGTCATGAATCGACCGTAAAATGTATTGAATCGACCATATCCATTCTTACTATTAACGTAGTTTATTCTATCAAAGAAAAAACAGACCGTCATAAGACAGCCTGCTCTCCATTAAACGCATATTCCATATATGTATTTTTGATTTCCGAACATTTTCCATGCGGAATTGGGATTTCCGCATCATTTACCATTTTGATGGAACGGCTGGAAATATTCTGGATATACTCCATATTCACAAGGAAGGATCGGTGGGGACGGAAAAAATTGCTGTACTGCATCAGCTGTCCTGCCAGATCATCCAGACTCCCTGCGCTTTCCAGAACTACTCCGTTTTCCAGATGAAATAAAAGTTTTCGTCCCAGCACCTCGCAGTATTCCAGCTGCTGCAGATCGATCCTCGTAATACCGTCTTTACTGCGCAGGATCAGGCTGTTCTTCTTTTTCTTCTCACACTCCGCCAGCACCGCATCCATCAGCCGGAAAAAGCTTTCCTCCCAGATCGGTTTCAATTGGTAAAAATAAGCTCCAACCGAATAAGATTCCACCGCAAACTCCGGGGATGAGGTCAGAAAAATAATTTTCATATTCGTGTCATACTGCCGGATCTCTTTTGCCACATCCATGCCATTCTGCCCCGGCATCACGACATCGAGAAATAATATATCCGGTCTTATGCCCTTCTCAATCTCCGTCAGCAGTTCAAACGGACTCTGGAATGCTGCATAGGTAATATCCTCATTCCGTTCTACCCGGTAGCGGTCTAATAATTCGTTCATCTGATGAAGCACTTCCATATCATCATCACAAAACGCGATCTTTATCATAAAATTTTCTTTTCTCCTGCGTAATTATAATATTTCCATACCTCTTGTGATCCATTTTACTGTCACAGGAAGCCTGCAAAATGTTTTTTCCACATATTATTATACTTCACAGAAGGGAAAATGAAAAGCCAATGTCCGCTACCTCCGCAGATCCTCAAATGCTCCATACACATCCAGCGTTCCATACCCCCACGACGGATTCGGATAACTCCTGTCATCCGCCCGGTCTGCGCCGCGGATCAGCATATTTTTGATATCCGCAGAGGACATGAAAATCTGATTTCTTTTTACCAGTCCCCATTCCATGATCTGCGCACATGCCCCGGCTGTGATCGCTGCCGCCGCACTCGTCCCGGTCATGGTCACAAAGCGGTTCCGCAGTCCCGGTCCATACACATTCACCGCCGGGGCACAGAAATCCGGCTTTACCTCACCGGAAAGTGTAAATCCCCTGCCCGAGTCCAGATACAGACCGCCATTTGCCACATTGTAGCCGCCCGTGCTTATGACCTGCCCTGCGTTACCCGGCACGGTGATCGTATGATTCGGATTTGACCGCAGGAAAAAAACATTTCCACTCGTAAAATTCCGCATGGGAAGCCACATATTGTAATCCCCTGTCACAATGCTCTGCGGATACACGTTGATCGTCCAGATCCCCTGCGCTGCGTTTGAAAAACGTAAATAAATAAGCTGGTTTCCCTGCCGCCTGCCCGTCAGCCGGTAGTCGATGCTGACTCTTGTCTGCTCGAAAATAAAGACAAACTCCTGTCTTCCACCGCTCCGATAAGGCACTTTTGGCAGCACTTCCCCGGTGGGCGAGCTGACCGATACCGCATAAAGCTCCGGCGCATTTGCCCACATCTCAATGAAAAAACCCGGCATATTTTCCTCCACCGAGACTTCCACCGATTCGTACTCCATGTCCGGCTGTATTTTTCCAAGAAAATGATGTCTTGCATTCGCCTCGTTTCCTACTGCTGCCACACTGCATCTTTTCCGCCTTCTGGATACAATATCCAGATAAGTTGCCAGTTGTCCGTCCTTGCCACGGTTTCCCATGTTGCTTCCTAGTGCAATGCAGATCACAAGCGGCATATCCCGCTCCTTTGCCAGCCGGTCCAGATAGCTGACTGCCATCATGATATCATTCTCCTGATACGCCGGAACAGAATCCGGTATAAAATAAAATTCCCGCAGATAAGTTTTTGCCTCTTTCAGTTTTACGACTGCGATCTCGGAAAACGGCGCCGCCCCGATAAAATTATCTTCCACATCCTCGCTTCCACATGCCACCCCGGCCACAAAGGTTCCATGTCCATTGGTATCCATGGACGGAACGGTTTCCAGCGGATTTTCTGCCCGGAGTGCGGCATTGATCTGCTCTGTCTTATACTCGGAACCATATGCGATCCCCTCCGGCTTTGTTCCATCCCGGATCGTCTGATCCCAGATGCGGTAAATCCTTGTTGTCCCATCAGAATACTGAAATACCGGATTTCGGTAATCGATCCCGGTATCGATAAATCCGATCATCACGCCCTGCCCTTTCAGTGCGAGTGCCGGCTGCTGCTGTAATTTTAATATCCCCGAAACCTCAAGCGCCGTCTCATCCAGAAGTCCATAGCACTTTGGAACAGAAGCATAGGAATCTGCCGGAAAATCAAATATCCGGAAAAAACTCCTCGGATAAAAATAAGTATCTTTTTCCTCATCGATCCGCTGGATACAATCACTTGAAAGGTCAATCACATCCAAAACATCTTTCGATATGATAAAATCCACATAATCATTGGAATAAATCTTTTCTTCACAGTCAGACATAAAAAACTCCGCACACCTATCTTTACAATAAATGCCGGAGTTTTGTCTTTTATTCCTTTAAATTGCTGGCTTTTCTTCGATCGCTGCACAGCCGCGCATCGTAATGAGCGGACCGCCCTTTTTCTCTACATAATCTTTTGTGATCGTTACCATGCCGATATTGTCATCCTTCGGGATCTCATACATGATATCTAACATAAAATCTTCGATAATAGAGCGGAGAGCACGCGCTCCTACCTTTTTCTCTTTTGCTTCCTTTGCGATAGAATGAAGCGCATCCTCGTCAAATACAAGCTTTACCTCATCCATGGCAAGCAGCTTCTCATACTGCCTGATGATTGCATTCTTCGGCTCTTTTAAAATACGCACGAGCATATCTTCCGTCAGCGCCTCCAATGTGAACATGACCGGCAGACGTCCTAAAAATTCCGGGATCATACCAAATTTGCGCACATCTTCTGTCGTCACTTTTGCAAGCAGGTTCTCGTCATTGTCATATTTGTCCTTCAGGTCTGCCTTAAATCCAATGGAAGCTTCCTTATTCAGACGCTCCTTAATGATATCCTCAAGATCCGGGAACGCTCCTCCGCATATAAAAAGAATGTTCTTCGTGTTGACCATCGTCATCGGAACCATCGCATTTTTACTGCTTGCCCCTACCGGCACTTCCACTTCCGCACCCTCTAACAGCTTTAACATTCCCTGCTGGACAGATTCTCCGCTGACATCGCGCTGGTTTGTGTTGCGCTTCTTTGCAATCTTATCGATCTCATCGATAAAGATGATGCCGTGCTCTGCGCGCTCCACATCATTGTCAGCAGCCGCTAACAGTTTGCTGACTACACTCTCGATATCGTCACCGATATAACCGGCTTCTGTCAGGGAAGTTGCGTCCGTGATGGCAAGCGGCACATCTAATAATCTTGCCAGTGTCTTGACCAGATACGTCTTACCACTTCCGGTCGGTCCGATCATGAGCATGTTGGATTTCTCGATCTCCACACCGTCCTGCACATCGGAGGCAATTCTCTTGTAATGATTGTAAACTGCTACAGACATGACTTTTTTTGCATGTTCCTGTCCAACCACATACTCATCCAGCGACGCTTTGATCTTATGTGGAGCCGGGATCGCATGAATATCGATCTCCGGCTTTCTCTCCTCTTTTGGTTTCTTTTTCCTGATCTTCTGGCTGTTTGGCATACCGCCCATCATATTTTGCAGATCAGAGAGATTGATCATGCTGATATTAGGCATCTTATCTAGATTCATATTATTAAAACTTCCCATGTTCATCATATCACCCATTGGGAATCCTGTGCCATTCATGCTGTCGAACGTTCTCTGCATACAGTCATGACAGATGGAAATGCTGTTTGGGATCCTGATCATTTTTCCGGCTATATGCTCCGGCCTGTGACAGATGTAGCAGATCTCCTCGTACTCATCATCCTTCTTCTCATCACTCTCCTGTGCATCTGCCGTGGTGTTCACCACTTCCGCACTCTCTGCTTCCGTTGTATGTAAATTATTGTCAGAGGCTGCCGGCTCTTTGTTCTCTTCTCCGTCGATCACCTCTCTGAAATCATTATCTGACATTGAACTCTCCTTAATATCCCTGAAATTGCTTTCTGTTTTCGTCGCCCTCAAAAAATGCGATGGGTTTATTATAATTCAAATAAAAATGAATCACAACTAATTTGGCAAGATTTCATTTTTATTTAAGATATTTTCTTTGAAAAACATACTAATATTTGACCTTCCTAATTTTATGGGTTAGAATACAGCTATACACAAAAAAACCTTCGGAAAGGTGACTCATGTATACAAAAGAAACCTCTTTTAGCAGACGAATGAAACAGGCAGAACAGCATGCTGCCTCACTGCTGCAGCAAATTCTGATCTTCGTTTTGATTTTCCTTGTCATTTTTATGATGGTGCAGATCCAGAATCTACATGGAACTGCCCACGTGGTAAACTATGCCGGTCTTGTGCGCGGAGCCACGCAGCGTGAAGTCAAGCTTGAGATTACCGGAACTGCAGATGACATGCAGATCGAGTATCTGGATAAAATTTTGTCCGGTTTAAAATATGAAGATGGAAATTATAATCTGGTAAGCCTGAAAGATCCTGCTTACCAGCAGTGTCTGGACAATCAGATTGAATATTGGGAACTACTGAAAGAAGAGATTTATACTGTTCGTGAAAAGGGCTATGAAAACACCAATGTTGTCTCAATGAGTGAAACTTATTTTGAATATGCCGACGAGACGGTGACTGCTGCCGAACAGTACTCGGAAAAGATTGCCGCACGTATCCGGCTGACCGAGATTATTTCTGCGCTTGATATACTATTGTTAATCTTTTTGATCGTCCAGCAGCAGATCCAGCACATTCAGGCTGTCAGGGAAAATTATATTTTATCCAAGAAAGCCTACCTGGATGTGCACACCGGACTTCCAAACAAAAGCCGCTGTGAAGACCTTTTGAACTCTTCCGGTTTTATCACTGAGCCGCTGTGTTTTGTTATGTTCGACTTAAATAATTTAAAAGAAGTGAACGATACCCTTGGACACGCTGCCGGGGATTCGATGATCGCCAATTTTGCCCACATTTTAAGAAAGGTAGTTCCTGAAAAAGATTTTGTCGGCAGATACGGCGGTGACGAATTTATCGCTATTTTGTATGACACCACCTCCGGGCAGGCAGACGAACTATTGGAAAAACTACATGCTACGATCAAACAGTATCATTCCAGCAATATGCCGGATGCGATCAGTTACGCCTATGGTTACAGCTACTCCATGAATTACAAAGATTGTACGCTCCGCAATCTGCTTGACAAAGCAGACCATGAAATGTATCTGAATAAACAGGCACAAAAAAAGAAACGATAAGCCGTTTCTTTTTTTGTATTTCTCTATCATTTACGGATTTGCAGTTCCATTTCCGGCATTCCCACCGGTTCCGTTGGTATTCTCTGCATCTCCGCCGGTTGCATCGTTTGTGAGATCATTCACACCATTTTCCACACCATCGATCACATCTTTGCCGGCATCGCCAACACCGTCCACCACATCCTCGATCACGTTGCCGTTTTCATCCACACGGTTGTTATCCTTGTCCTTATCCTCTGTGGTGTCAATATTATTTTTGTCATTGCCTGTGGTAGTGTCCGCATTGTTATTCAGACGGTTTTCCGTGCTTGTGTTTGTACCGTTTGTGCCATTATTTTTATCGTTTGCATTGTTATTTCCGCAGCCTGCGACAGCACTCAACGATAACATAAGCATCATTCCAGCCAAAAGTAATTTCCACTTTCTCATAGTCATTTCTCCTTTTCTTTTACAGAGTATATTTTCTCTGTTCTTCAAAAATAGTATGACCATCGATTTTTTTCTTATACATATTCTGTAAAAAAATTTAATTTTGTGGATAATACCCCAGTTCTCTTGATAATTCTTCCTGTACCTTTTTCACATCCACGGCAAGTTCTTCCACGCGCTCTCTCGTCATACGGCTGACCGGTCCGGAAATGCTGAATGCATATTTCACTTCCTTGCTGTAACCATGCAGGCAGGCAGCGATACAGCGCACGCCCTCCTCGTTCTCCTCGTCGTCTAACGCATAACCGTTCTTACGGACTTCCTCTAACACCTGCATCATCTCGTCAATGTCAGTGATCGTCTTATCCGTTTTCTTCTCGATAATGCTCTCGTTCCAGATCTGTTTTACTTCTTTCTCCGGAAGCGTTGCCATGATTGCCTTGCCCACGCCGGAACAATACATCGGATGCACCATGCCGACGTGTGATACCATGCGGATCGTGCCAACTTTTGCTTCTATTTTATAGATGTACAAAATGTTGTTGCCTTCCCGCTGTACAAGATGCACTGCCTCCCCACTGATATCGGACAGGCGCTCCATATAAGGTTTTGCGATCTGTAAAATGTCGGTACGCTCTAAGATTTTTCCCGCCATGCTCACGATTTTGTAAGAAAGCATGTATTTCTGCGTTGTCTCGTCCTGTTTTGCATACCCCATATAGATCAAGGACATTAATAAGCGGTGGACCGTACTTTTGTGAAGTCCGAGTTCTGTGCTGATCTCCATTAACCCCATCTCGCCATGCTCTGCTAACATCTCAAGCACCTGGAAAATTCGTTCTGCAGACTGCACCGGATTTTTTGTTTCTTTTTCTTCTGCCATCGTAGGTGTCCCTTTCTTCCTGTTCACAATATAATTCTGTAAAACCAAAAAAAAACTCTGGATTTACCTATATGTTTCATATTTCAGATTCTCGTTTCATATTGTGGAACTTTCTTTTTTCTCATATTAACAGCTACTATTAGAAATGTCAAGGGAATTGAGTTGGAACTATTGACATCCGTTTTTCTGATGTTATAATAAAACCGTACCGTTTTATGGAACATTGTTTCGTATAATGGAACTTTATATAAGAACACAATCATCCAAAACATGGATGAGAAAATAAGAATGATAAGGAGAATCATCATGAACAAAGTATTAGAAGAGATTTCCAAAATTGGTATTGTACCTGTTATCGCCCTGGATCACGTAGAGGACGCTGCTCCTTTAGCAAAAGCATTATGTGACGGAGGACTTCCTTGTGCAGAGGTTACATTCCGTACTGCTGCCGCTGAGGAATCTATCCGTATTATGGCTGAGCAGTTCCCGGAAATGTTAGTAGGTGCCGGAACCGTTCTTACTACAGAGCAGGTTGACCGCGCTGTAAACGCCGGAGCAAAATTCATTGTAAGTCCTGGCTTAAATCCAAAAGTAGTGAAATACTGTGTAGAAAAAGGAATTCCGGTTACTCCTGGATGCTCTAACCCAAGTGACGTTGAAGTTGCTATTGAACTTGGTCTTGATGTTGTAAAATTCTTCCCTGCAGAGGCAGCCGGCGGATTAAACATGATCAAATCCATGGCAGCTCCTTATGTAAATATGAAATTCATGCCAACCGGCGGAATCAATGCGAAGAACCTTACAAATTACCTTGATTTCAACAAAATCATCGCATGTGGCGGTTCCTGGATGGTAAGCAAAGACCTTGTTGCTGCAAAAGACTGGGCTGGTATCACAGCACTCACAAAAGAAGCAGTTTCTACCATGTTAGGTTTCAAACTTCTTCACGTTGGTGTAAACAATGCATCTGAGGAAGCTGCTGCTTCTGATTCTGCAAAATTCGCTACATTACTTGGACAGGATGTAAAAGTTGGAAACAGCTCTATGTTTGTTGGTTCTCTTATCGAAATGATGAAAAATCCAGGACGTGGAACCTGTGGTCATATTGCAATCCAGACAAACTATCTTGCACGTGCAATGTACCACTTAGAGAAACGTGGTTTTGTATTTGATGAGTCTTCTTTCAAATATGATGCAAAAGGAAATATCACTGTTGCTTACTTAAAAGATGAAATCGCCGGTTTCGCTGTACATTTCAACCAGAAATAAGACAGGAGACAGATTATGACAGATCAGAATTGTGCTTATTGTATGGAAGGTGACTTAGTTGCCCAGTTTGGCATTAAAATCTGTGAACTTCCATCCTCCAAAGTTTATTTATTTAAAGAACAAAGCCATAAAGGACGTGTGATCGTTGCCCATAAGAAACACGTCAGTGAGATTGTAGAGTTGACTGCCGAAGAACGCGCTGCTTACATGGAAGATATCAACCATGTAGCAGAGGCTCTTCACAAGGCATTCCATCCTCAGAAGATCAACTATGGTGCCTATGGTGACACCGGACATCATCTTCACTTCCATCTTGTACCAAAATACACAGATGGCTATGAATGGGGTGGCGTTTTTGCCATGAATCCGGGTGAAAAATTCTTGTCAGATGCAGAATATGCTTCCCTGATTGAAGAAATCCGCAAGTATTTATAACCAGAGTTTAACTTATGAACTGCCACTTGCAGGTGGTGTTACGGATTTCCGCAGGTTATGTCAATTGCATGCCAACAAAGTGTATAGAACTATAAAAAATAGAACTGTTTGTTTTCAGGAGCGCTTCCGCTTGTTGTCGCTGGCAACGGTACTAAGAAAGTATCCATCGTGATTTCAAAATCCAATTGACATTGTCTTTTGAAATCGCAATGTCTACTTTCTAAGGACCGGCCGCTCCCAAAATCCTGAAAACAAATCAGTTCTATTTTTTATTAAGCCAAGACTGTGTGGCATGCAATATCCAGATTGTGAAAATCCGTCAATCCAGAATACAAGCGGCAGAACCCAAAGATGAAACTCCGAGAGTTCCCTAACGTAAATTGCAGATTTTGTGGTGCGATTCATGATGTTGATTGGGCAAATATAAGCGTCCTCTCACAAGTCATTCACAGCGTAAATGAAAGAAAAACGGTACAGACAAATATGATTTCCTTTGTGAGCCATGGAGATAAGACTCTTTAGAGGCTTATCGGAATGCCTGGCGAACAGGAACATCATATTTCGTCTGTACCGTTTTTCTTTTCATAAACCTATAAAATCACGACTTGCGAGAGGACGCTTATATCTGCCACCTCACAGCCTATAAAAGCACCACAAAATCTGCTGCTCTATGGTAAGTTAAACTCCGGTTTAATGCAATCATACCCCTGTTTCATCAGCCATTCATTTACCTCTTTATTCGGTGCCCGAGAATCAATGTTAACCCATGTCTTATTTTCACTATCTTATCATATTTCATGTGCCGTTTCCTATTATCTGATGATTTCTACATGCTGAAACTTTCATTTTACACGATTGGATTCACTGGCACTGGTCTGTGCTTTGCAGTATAATAATCACAATCAATTCGAATAACACTAACAATTGAAACCAATTTTTCATTAAACTCAAAATCTTTACCCGTTTGTGTTTTCATCAATACACTTAATGCCTTGATTTTTTCCTGCGGCACTTCCACAATCTTTGCCGTTCCAAATCCATCAAAAGAATAGTAGCTGCATCCATATTGGCAGGCAACTTTACCTGAAAATGGTTGTACGTCGCACTCAATCTGAACGCAACAATCAGAATTATTTCTGATAATGTCAAGCTTACGCCCCTCTAACGCCCCATGCAAATAAAATACAAGCTTATCACCTTCCAAAATATAGCCGTAGTTCATGGGAACTATATATGGCTTTCCCTGATCTACCAAACCGAGGTGCAAAACCTTGCCCGTATCAAGAATATGTATTATTTCATTGCTATCTGTTACTTCTCTATCTCTTCTTCGCATAAAAATCCTTACTTTTTTCCTTTCCGCTCTTTCTTATAGCTGTCTTCTTCCCGAACATCACTTTGATCCCTACTGCCGAATGTTACAAACTTGAAGTTAACTAATACAACAGTTTAAATCACTATTAGCTACAATATTTCCAGAAAATTCATCATAGGTTTGTGTAAACACAAAGAAACGGCGGCTCTGAAAATCAAAGCCGCCGTTTCAAATGGGCGTGTCAAATTGTCTGCTCTACGACAGCTTTTTTTCTTTTGCCGTCGCGCGGCAGAGTATTATTCAATATTTAATTCAATGTTTCCAGTGAAATTCTCACATTCAATGCCGATATAGTTTCCACCTTCAGGAAGTGTAATTGTATCACTATAAGTTCCGGTTGCTTCAATCAAAGTGACTGCTTCATCAGATCCAGAAATCCAGAATACTTTTGCAGTACCTTCCGTAATCTCCAAGGTGCAATCAATGGACAGCTCCTTACCGGATTCTCTCTTTATGGAAGTTCCTCCGAACAAATACTCTGTACCTGAAAAATCCTCATAGTTGGCTGTATAGCTTCCTGTATAATCATCAATTCCTTTTTCTTTCGTACCTTGTAAGGATGAATTTCCGGTAAGTGCTATGGAACCAGCAGACTGAACAATATTGTTATACTGATCGAGAA
>OCAA01000307.1_pt1 | contig 52156 bp, 32 predicted proteins | sample 1538241 | NCBI WGS metagenome assembly OCAA01 (sample SAMEA2580241, study PRJEB22360) | human gut metagenome | biome: human gut; feature: human-associated habitat; material: faeces | place: Denmark | collected 2008/2010
CAAAGATAAAGAAGCGGAAATCGACAAACGGGGAAACTACTCTGCTGAAGAACTCTCTGAATATATTTCTATTCTGAGAGAAGGCGGAGAAATCAGTCCTAAAGAATTTCCGGTCTATCTATCCACTTTTATTACTGATTATCTGAATACTCCGGCTGAAAGTACGGTTTTGCACGAAGATCATCTGGCTGCTCTATATTATGAGTATGCGATGAACTGTGGGAATAAGTTCGTTTCTGCCTGGTTTGAATTCAACCTGAACATCAATAATATTCTTGTTGCATTTACTAGCCGTAAATTTAAATGGGATATTGCTTCCAACGTTGTGGGAAATACGGAAGTATGCGAAGCATTGCGTACATCGAGTGCCCGCGATTTCGGATTGTCTGGTGAGGTGGATGTGTTTGAATCGTTAGTGAAAATCAGTGAGATTACAGAACTGGTGGAGCGTGAGAAGAAGTTGGATGCTTTGCGGTGGAATTGGATGGAGGATGCTATTTTCTTCGACTATTTCACTATCGAACGTATTTTCGCTTTCCTGCTGAAGCTGGAAATGATTGAACGGTGGATTTCACTGGATAAGGAAAGAGGTAATCAGTTGTTCAGAAGCATTATCGAATCGCTGAAGAACGAAGTGCAGATTCCTGCAGAATTCAGATAATAAAATAAAAAAAATATATGGCAACAAAAGGAACTGTTAGTGGCGTTATTGCCAACATGGTGACCCTCGTCGTTGATGGACCGGTAGCTCAGAATGAGATTTGTTATATCTCGACCGGTGGCGATAAGTTGATGGCGGAGGTGATTAAGGTTGTAGGTTCACATGTATATGTCCAGGTGTTTGAAAGCACACGTGGACTGAAAGTGGGCGCCGAAGCCGAATTTACAGGACACATGCTTGAGGTGACATTAGGCCCGGGTATGCTATCGAAAAACTATGATGGTCTGCAAAATGACCTCGACAAGATGGATGGAGTTTTCCTCAAAAGAGGACAATATACATATCCGTTGGATAAAGAACGTGTATGGCACTTTGTACCCTTGGCGAATGTAGGCGACAAAGTGCAGGCTTCTGCATGGTTGGGACAGGTGGATGAAAACTTCCAGCCGTTGAAAATTATGGCTCCGTTCACTATGAAAGGAACGGCTACCGTAAAAACAATCATGCCGGAAGGTGATTATAAGATAGAAGATACAATTGCTATCCTGACAGACGAAGAAGGAAATGATATTCCTGTGACTATGATTCAGAGATGGCCCGTGAAACGTGCGATGACGAATTATAAGGAGAAACCGCGTCCTTTCAAATTGTTGGAGACTGGTGTACGTGTGATTGATACGCTGAATCCGATTGTGGAAGGTGGTACGGGATTTATCCCCGGTCCGTTCGGTACTGGTAAAACAGTGCTTCAGCACGCTATCTCTAAACAGGCGGAAGCGGATATCGTTATCATTGCGGCTTGTGGTGAACGTGCTAATGAGGTGGTGGAAATCTTTACTGAGTTCCCCGAACTGGTAGACCCGCATACGGGACGTAAGTTGATGGAACGTACTATCATCATTGCGAATACTTCCAACATGCCGGTAGCTGCCCGTGAAGCATCTGTATATACAGCAATGACACTGGCGGAATATTACCGTTCCATGGGATTGAAAGTCTTGTTGATGGCGGATTCTACTTCCCGTTGGGCACAGGCTTTGCGTGAGATGTCCAACCGTATGGAAGAATTGCCTGGGCCGGATGCTTTCCCGATGGATATTTCGGCTATTATCTCCAACTTCTACGGTCGTGCGGGATATGTAAAACTAAGTAATGACGAAACGGGTTCTATTACGTTTATCGGTACGGTATCTCCTGCGGGTGGTAACTTGAAGGAGCCGGTGACTGAAAATACGAAGAAAGTAGCCCGTTGTTTCTATGCTTTGGAACAGGATCGTGCGGATAAGAAACGTTATCCGGCAGTGAATCCGATTGATTCTTATTCAAAATATATCGAATACCCGGAATTTGAGGAGTATATCAAAGGTCATATCAACGATGAATGGATTGGAAAGGTAAACGAACTGAAAACCCGTTTACAGCGCGGTAAGGAAATTGCCGAACAGATCAATATCCTCGGTGATGATGGTGTACCGGTAGAATATCATGTGATTTTCTGGAAATCAGAATTGATTGACTTTGTTATTCTGCAACAGGATGCTTTTGATGAAATTGATGCGGTAACTCCGATGGAACGTCAGGAAGATATTCTGAACATGATAATCGACATCTGTCATACGGAATTTGACTTTGATAACTTCAACGAAGTAATGGATTACTTCAAGAAGATGATTAATGTCTGTAAGCAGATGAACTACTCGAAGTTTAAATCGGAACAGTATGAAGGATTCCAGAAACAACTGAAGGAATTGATTGCCGAAAGAAGTGTCAATTCATAATCTTTAATTTATAATTTTAATTATCAAAGATGGCAACAAAAGCTTTTCAAAAGATATATACCAAGATTACTCAGATTACCAAGGCTACTTGTTCGCTGAAAGCGACAGGAGTAGGGTATGACGAGCTTGCCACTGTGGACGGTAAACTGGCACAGGTGGTTAAGATTGCCGGTGACGATGTCACTTTGCAGGTATTTGAAGGTACGGAGGGGATTCCGACCAATGCCGAAGTAGTATTCCTCGGCAAATCGCCTACATTGAAAGTGAGTGAGCAGCTGGCCGGACGTTTCTTCAACGCTTTCGGTGATCCGATTGATGGAGGTCCAGACATTGAAGGACAGGAAGTGGAAATTGGCGGTCCGTCTGTGAACCCGGTTCGACGTAAACAGCCGTCGGAACTGATTGCAACGGGTATTGCCGGTATCGACTTGAACAATACACTGGTATCGGGTCAGAAGATTCCGTTCTTTGCCGACCCCGACCAGCCTTTTAATCAGGTAATGGCAAACGTAGCTTTACGTGCTGAAACGGATAAGATTATCCTCGGAGGTATGGGTATGACGAATGACGACTACCTGTACTTTAAGAATGTGTTCTCTAATGCAGGTGCGCTGGACCGTATCGTGAGTTTCATGAATACGACCGAAAATCCTCCGGTAGAACGTTTGTTGATTCCGGACATGGCATTGACTGCTGCAGAGTATTTTGCAGTAAATAATAATGAAAAAGTGCTGGTACTATTGACGGATATGACGAGCTATGCGGATGCGTTGGCAATCGTATCTAACCGTATGGACCAGATTCCTTCGAAAGACTCTATGCCGGGATCGCTTTACTCGGATTTGGCAAAGATTTACGAAAAGGCGGTGCAGTTCCCTTCCGGTGGTTCAATCACTATTATTGCGGTGACTACTTTGTCCGGTGGAGATATTACGCACGCTGTACCTGATAATACGGGTTACATCACTGAAGGTCAGTTGTTCCTGCGTCGTGATAGTGATATCGGTAAGGTAATTGTTGACCCGTTCCGTTCATTGTCTCGTTTGAAACAGCTGGTAACCGGTAAGAAGACACGTAAGGACCATCCGCAAGTGATGAATGCCGCTGTACGTCTGTATGCCGATGCCGCTAACGCTAAGACGAAGATGGAAAATGGTTTTGACCTGACCAACTACGACGAACGTACGTTGGCTTTTGCGAAGGACTATTCCAATCAGTTGTTGGCTATTGATGTCAATCTTGATACTACTGAAATGCTGGACGTTGCCTGGGGCTTGTTCGGTAAATATTTCCGTCCGGAAGAAGTGAATATCAAGAAAGACTTGGTGGATCAATACTGGCCGAAATAAAATAATTAGACAATTAGACGATTTGCTATTAGGATGATAGTGGACGGATTATATATGTTTATAAGAAGTAATTTCAATCGTCTGATCGTAAATTGTTAAATTAGTAAATCAACGAGATGGCTATAAAGTTTCAATATAACAAAACCTCTCTTCAGCAGCTCGAAAAGCAACTGAAAGTGCGGGTGCGTACGCTTCCTATTATTAAGAATAAGGAAAGCGCCCTCCGCATGGAAGTGAAACGCTGTAAAACGGAAGCTGCCGATCTGGAGGATAGGCTCGAACAACAAATTCAAGCCTATGAAGCCATGTTCGCCCTTTGGAATGAGTTTGACGCTTCATTAATAAAGGTGAATGATGTTCATCTTGGCGTGAAAAAGATTGCAGGTGTGCGCGTACCGTTGCTCGAAAATGTAGAATTCGAGATACGTCCGTACAGTATGTTTAATGCTCCCAAATGGTATGCCGACGGTATCCATCTATTGGAAGAGCTGGCTCATACGGCAATTGAACGTGAATTTATGCTCGCCAAGCTGAACTTGTTAGAACATGCAAGGAAAAAGACCACTCAAAAGGTGAACCTTTTTGAGAAGGTGCAGATACCGGGTTATCAGGATGCATTGCGAAAGATCAAACGATTCATGGAAGATGAAGAAAACTTGTCGAAATCTTCGCAAAAGATCATGAAGTCCCATCAAGAAAAAAGGAAGGAGGTAGAGGCATGATTACAAAAATGAAGAAACTCACATTCCTGGTTTATCACAAAGAGTATGAAGAATTCCTGAACAGTCTGCGTGAACTTGGGGTAGTCCATATTGTGGAGAAACAACAGGGGGCTGCTGATAACACGGAGTTGCAGGAGAATATTCGTCTTTCCAATCGCTTGGCGGCTACCTTGAAGTTGCTTCAGAATCAGAAGCATGAAAAGAATGCTGTAATTGCTACGGAAGGTGGAACGGCTGCCCGTGGTATGCAAGTGCTGGACGAAGTGGATGCCCTGCAAACAGAGCATGGAAAGCTGTTGCAGCAGTTGCAAAGCTATGCCAAAGAGAAAGAAGCGCTGGAAGCCTGGGGTAACTTTGAACCGGATAATGTTCAGAAGCTGAAAAATGCCGGTTATGTAATCGGTTTTTATAGCTGTTCGGAAGGAAATTACAAGGAAGAGTGGGAAACGGAATACAATGCAATGATTGTGAACCGTATCTCTTCTAAAGTATTCTTCGTGACTCTGACGAAAGGCGGGCAGGAAGTGGATTTGGATGTAGAACAGGCGAAATTACCTGCATACTCTTTGGCACACCTTGAAACGCTTTACAATACGACCGAACAGGCCGTTGAAGAGAATGAAAAGAAGCTGGTTACGTTTTCCGAAACAGAAATTCCTTCCTTGAAGGCTGCTCTGAAAGAGTTGCAAAGCCAGATTGAGTTCTCTAAGGTGGTGTTAAGTTCCGAACAGACTGCCGGTGACAAACTGATGTTAATTGAAGGATGGGCACCTGCATTCAGTCAAGTGGAAATAGAGGCTTACTTGAATGACGCACATGTATATTATGAGATTACCGATCCGATGCCGGGCGATAATGTTCCTATTCGATTGAATAATAAGGGATTCTTTGCCTGGTTCGAACCGATCTGTAAGTTGTATATGCTTCCGAAGTATAATGAATTGGACTTGACTCCGTTCTTTGCCCCGTTCTTTATGGTCTTTTTCGGACTTTGTCTGGGAGATTCCGGATATGGGGTGTTCCTGTTCCTGGGAGCTACGGGCTATCGGTTGATGGCGAAGAAAGTGACTCCGTCAATGAAGTCGATCATTTCATTGATACAGGTATTGGCTGCTTCAACATTCTTCTGCGGTTTGCTGACAGGTACGTTCTTCGGAGCGAATATCTACGATTTGAACTGGCCGATTGTTCAACGTCTGAAACATGCCGTCTTGATGGATAACAATGATATGTTCCAATTATCGTTGATATTGGGAGCTATTCAGATACTATTCGGTATGGTGTTGAAGGCGGTGAATCAGACCATTCAGTTTGGTTTCAAATATGCAGTGGCAACTATCGGCTGGATCATCCTGCTGGTTTCCATGGCAGTTTCGGCTTTGTTGCCGGAGGTAATGCCGATGGGAAGTACAGTGCATTTGGTTATTCTGGGTGTTTCGGCTGCTATGATCTTCCTTTATAACAGTCCGGGAAAGAATGTTTTCCTGAATATCGGACTGGGATTATGGGATTCATATAATATGGTCACCGGTTTGCTTGGCGATGTATTGTCTTACGTTCGTCTGTTTGCCCTCGGACTTTCCGGAGGTATTTTGGCGGGAGTATTCAACAGCCTGGCAGTAGGTATGAGTCCGGATAATGTAATAGCAGGCCCGATTGTTATGGTACTGATTTTCGTTATCGGTCATGCCATCAATATCTTTATGAATGTGCTGGGTGCAATGGTTCACCCGATGCGTCTGACGTTCGTTGAGTTCTTCAAGAACTCCGGATATGAAGGAGGCGGTAAAGAGTACAAACCGTTCAGAAATTGAAAATTTGAAGATTAAGAATTAGAAATTGAGAATTAATATTTTAAGAATTAAACAATAAAAAATAGAATAAGATTATGGAAATGAATTTGTTTATCGCCTACATTGGCATCGCGATTATGGTTGGTTTGTCGGGCATCGGTAGTGCTTACGGAGTAACTATTGCAGGTAATGCTGCTATCGGAGCATTGAAGAAGAATGATAGTGCATTCGGTAACTTCCTGGTATTGACAGCTCTTCCGGGTACACAGGGTCTTTATGGTTTTGCAGGTTATTTCATGTTTCAGACAATCTTCGGTATTTTGACTCCTGAAATTACACCTATCCAGGCATCAGCAGTGCTTGGTGCAGGTATTGCTCTGGGATTGGTTGCTTTATTCTCCGCTATCCGTCAGGGACAAGTTTGTGCAAACGGTATCGCAGCAATCGGACAGGGACACAATGTATTTAGCAATACGTTGATTCTTGCCGTATTCCCCGAACTCTATGCAATCGTTGCTTTGGCTGCAACCTTCTTGATTGGTAGCGCACTCGTTGCATAATTTTTAGCAAGAATATTTCCTATAAAGGACTTTCAATCCCCTTGTACATGCTGCTTTGCATGTGCAAGGGGATATTCTTTTTTCATTGTTAGACAACGTTTCTTTCCTCTTCTTAACTCATATTTTTTGTATAAAGTATTATTTTTCAAAGAATAATGTGTACTTTTGCACTCGCATACTAAAAAGAGTTTTAATATATTATATGGTAAAAGATTTATTAACCCCCGATTATATCTTCGAGTCCAGCTGGGAAGTATGTAATAAAGTGGGAGGGATATATACCGTCTTGTCGACACGGGCAAATACATTACAGGAAAAATTCCGCGACAGAATTTTCTTCATAGGTCCTGATGTGTGGCAAGGAAAGGAGAACCCTCTATTCATCGAGTCGGATAACCTATGTGCTGCCTGGAAAGAGCATGCGCTTGAGAAAGACGAACTTTCTGTCCGTGTGGGACGATGGAATATCCCCGGTGAACCCATAGTCATTCTTGTTGATTTCCAACCTTTTTTTGAAAAGAAAGACGATATATACACAGAAATGTGGAATCGTTATCAAGTAGATTCGTTGCACGCCTATGGCGATTACGACGAGGCTTCTATGTTTTCCTATGCCGCAGGAAGAGTGGTGGAGAGTTTCTATCGCTACAACCTGACGGAAACGGATAAGGTGGTATATCAGGCACATGAATGGATGACTGGAATGGGAGCACTTTATGTACAGGAAGCTGTGCCGGAGGTTGCTACTATTTTTACGACCCATGCTACGTCTATCGGTCGTTCCATTGCCGGCAATAATAAGCCGTTGTATGACTATCTGTTTGCTTATAATGGCGACCAGATGGCGCAGGAACTGAACATGCAATCGAAACACTCGATTGAGAAACAGACTGCACATTATGTAGACTGTTTTACTACGGTGAGTGAAATAACCAATAATGAATGCAAGGAATTACTGGATAAACCGGCAGATGTTGTTTTGATGAACGGTTTTGAAGATGATTTTGTGCCGAAAGGAAGCACGTTTACCGGCAAGCGTAAGCGCGCACGTACCTTGATGCTTAGTGTTGCCAATAAATTATTGGGAACAAATCTGGGTGATGATACATTAATTGTCGGAACCAGTGGGCGATATGAGTTTAAGAATAAAGGTATTGATGTTTTTTTGGAATCATTAAACCGCTTGAACAGGGATAAGAAACTGCATAAGAATGTGTTGGCATTCATCAATGTACCCGGTTGGGTGGGAGAGCCTCGCGAGGATTTGCAGGCACGTTTGAAGAGCAAAGATAAGTTCGACACTCCCCTCGAAGTACCGTTTATCACTCATTGGCTGCATAATATGACTCATGACCAGGTGTTGGACATGTTGAAATATCTGGGAATGGGCAATCGTCCGGAAGATAAGGTAAAGGTGATTTTTGTTCCTTGTTATCTGGATGGTCGTGATGGTATCATGAATAAAGAATATTATGATATATTGCTGGGGCAGGATTTGAGTGTCTATGCTTCTTATTACGAACCGTGGGGATATACTCCGCTGGAAAGTGTAGCTTTCCATGTGCCGACAATCACTACGGATCTGGCAGGATTCGGACTTTGGGTAAACAGCCTGAAGAACCAGCATGGCATTAATGATGGAGTGGAAGTGCTGCATCGTTCGGACTATAATTATTCGGAAGTGGCGGATGGTATCAAAGATACGATTACGTTGTTTGCGGATAAGACTGATAAAGAGGTGAAGGAAATCCGTAAGCGTGCTGCTGAAGTTGCAGAGCAGGCTTTATGGAAGCACTTTATACAATATTATTATGAAGCTTATGATATCGCTTTGCGTAAGGCAAGGATACGTCAGTTGAGTTAAGAAAGAAATTATTTATCAATAAGTAAACGAAAACATTATGAAAATCAAAGTTAGTAATGTGAATACTCCCAACTGGAAAGAGGTTACTGTGAAATCACGTATACCGGAAGAGTTGGAGAAGTTGTCTGAAATCGCACGCAACATTTGGTGGGCATGGAATTTTGAAGCGACTGAACTGTTTAGAGATCTAGATCCGGAACTTTGGAAAGAATGTGGACAGAATCCAGTACTGTTGTTGGAACGTATGAGCTATGAAAAGCTGGAAGCGCTGGCAAAAGACAAAGTGATTCTGAGAAGAATGAATGAAGTTTATACGAAATTCAGAAATTACATGGATGTGAAGCCGGATGAGCAACGCCCATCTATAGCTTATTTCAGTATGGAATATGGCTTGAGCAGCGTCCTGAAAATATATTCAGGTGGTCTGGGTGTATTGGCTGGTGACTATCTGAAAGAAGCTTCCGACAGCAATGTTGATTTGTGTGCGGTAGGTTTCTTGTATCGTTACGGTTACTTTACTCAAACGTTGTCTATGGATGGACAGCAGATTGCCAACTACGAAGCGCAAAACTTCGGTCAACTGCCTATTGAACGTGTAATGGATGCCAATGGTCAGCCGTTGATCGTTGACGTTCCTTATCTTGATTATTTTGTTCATGCAAACGTATGGCGTGTGAATGTTGGACGTATTTCTTTGTATCTGCTTGATACGGATAATGAAATGAACAGCGAATTCGACCGTCCTATCACTCACCAGCTTTATGGTGGTGACTGGGAAAACCGTTTGAAACAGGAAATCTTGTTGGGTATCGGTGGTATCCTGACTCTGAAAGCTCTGGGTATCAAGAAAGATGTTTATCACTGTAATGAAGGACATGCTGCATTGATTAATGTTCAGCGTATCTGCGACTATGTAGCTACTGGATTGACTTTCGACCAGGCTATTGAGTTGGTTCGCGCTTCTTCTCTTTATACTGTTCATACTCCGGTGCCTGCAGGTCACGACTATTTTGACGAAGGTTTGTTCGGCAAATATATGGGTGGTTATCCTTCCAGAATGGGTATCTCATGGGATGACTTGATGGATCTAGGACGTAACAATCCGGGCGACAAGGGCGAACGTTTCTGTATGTCTGTTTTTGCTTGTAACACTTCACAGGAAGTGAACGGTGTGAGCTGGCTGCACGGAAAAGTATCTCAAGAAATGTTCTCTTCTATCTGGAAAGGTTACTTCCCGGAAGAAAGCCATGTAGGATATGTAACGAATGGTGTTCACTTCCCGACTTGGAGTGCAACAGAATGGAAAGAACTTTACTTTAAATATTTCAACGAAAACTTCTGGTTCGATCAATCTAATCCTAAGATTTGGGAAGCTATCTACAATGTGCCCGATGAAGAGATTTGGAAGACTCGCATGACAATGAAGAATAAGTTGGTTGACTATATCCGTAAGTCATTCCGCGATACATGGTTGAAGAATCAGGGAGATCCTTCCCGTATCGTTTCACTGATGGATAAGATCAATCCGAATGCATTGCTGATTGGTTTCGGCCGTCGTTTTGCTACTTACAAACGTGCACACTTGCTGTTCACCGACTTGGATCGTCTTTCTAAGATCGTGAACAATCCTGATTATCCGGTACAATTCCTGTTTACAGGTAAAGCTCATCCGCACGATGGTGCAGGTCAGGGTTTGATTAAGCGTATTATCGAGATCTCTCGTCGTCCGGAATTCCTGGGTAAGATTATCTTCCTCGAAAATTACGATATGCAATTGGCTCGTCGTTTGGTTTCAGGCGTTGATATTTGGTTGAATACTCCGACTCGTCCGTTGGAAGCATCCGGTACATCGGGTGAAAAGGCTTTGATGAACGGTGTTGTTAACTTCTCCGTATTAGACGGATGGTGGCTGGAAGGTTACCGTGAGGGTGCAGGCTGGGCGTTGACAGAAAAACGTACTTATCAGAACCAAGAACATCAGGATCAGTTGGATGCTGCTACTATTTACAGTATTCTTGAAACTGAAATCCTTCCGTTGTATTATGCACGTAATAAGAAGGGATATTCTGAAGGCTGGATCAAAGTGGTGAAAAATTCTATCGCACAGATCGCTCCTCATTATACAATGAAGCGTCAGTTGGATGATTACTATAGCAAATTCTATTGCAAACTGGCAAAACGTTTCCAGACTTTGGCTGCTAACGATAATGCAAAAGCAAAAGAAATCGCAGCTTGGAAAGAAGATGTGGTTGCTAAATGGGATTCTATTGAAATCGTATCTTGTGACAAGGTAGAAGAGCTGAAGAATGGTGATATCGAAAGCGGAAAAGAATATACTATTACTTACGTTATCGATGAAAAAGGCTTGAATGATGCAGTGGGACTTGAATTGGTTACTACTTACACAACTGCAGACGGAAAACAACATGTTTATTCTGTAGAACCGTTCAGTGTAGTCAAGAAGGAAGGCGACTTGTATACATTCCAGGTTAAACACAGCTTGTCAAATGCAGGTAGTTTCAAGGTGTCTTACCGTATGTTCCCGAAGAATCCGGAACTTCCACACCGTCAGGACTTCTGCTACGTACGTTGGTTTATCTAATTGCTTGAGTAAAAGTAGGGGAGTATATCTCCCTCACTTTTATACATACATTCAGCCCCTGTATTCTTTGAGAATGACAGGGGCTGAATTTTTTATCTGTTTGGAGAGTGAGGCGTAAAGTCTCGCAAATAAAAAAGACTGTCTCATTTTCTATTTGAGACAGTCTTGTATAAATTTCAAGGCCTTTGGAAAAGCCTTTCTTTGGATTTGTTATTTTACAGCTTCTGCAATTTTAGCTTGAAGTTCTTCTCCGTGCAGACCGCGAGCAATAATCTTACCGCTACCATCGATCAATACAGTGTGAGGAATGCTGTTTACAGCATAAAGCTGTGCACCTTCACTTTGCCAGAATTTCAGGTCGGACATTTGCGGCCAAGTCATGTCTAGCTTCTTGATTGCTTCTTTCCATGCAGCACCATCCTGATCGAGAGATACACCTACGATTTCGAAGTTTTTGCCTTTGTACTTAGCGTATGTTTCTACCAGGTTAGGCATTTCGCGACGGCAAGGACCGCACCAGCTAGCCCAGAAGTCAACCAATACCACTTTTCCTTTGCCTACATAATCAGACAATTTCACTGTCTTTCCTTCCGGAGTCTGCATTTCGAAATCAACAAATTGAGTACCTACAGCAGTCTTTTTCTGCTTGTCAGTCATCTCTTTGATTCTTACGATTGTTTCGTCATTCTGGAAATTAGCAGGGATTTGTTGCAACAAAGCTTCATTTTCGTCAGTAGAGTTATTGTAGAAAGTTTGTTTAAACAAGAATACTCCAACTGGATTGGCGATATTCTTCTTAACACCTTCTTTGATTGCTTTGTCATACTGTTCTTCCAGTTGAGCACCCTCTTTTTGTTTGGCTTCTTTCTGCTCATCACTTAAAGAAGTGTCGCCCATTGCTTCATAAACAGCATTCATTTTCTTGCTAATGTCATTGATTTGAGCTCTGATTTCCTGGTATGCATCGTTGTTGGGAGTACCGGTCACAGCGTCATTATCCTTGGTCAGAGTAACGTTGATTTTTCCGTTTTCGAGGAAGAAGTCAATCATCAGTGGTTCTCCGTTCACCTCGCAAGTGACATAACGGCTAACCACAGAATCTTGTGTGCCTTCAAAGGTAAAAGTACCTTTGGTGATAACGGCTGTATCTAGTTTGGTCAGATTTCTGCCATTGGCTTCCTGAAGATAAACGGTGTCACCATCGCTTGCACCTTCTACTGTACCTGTAATAGTGTATCCGGCTTTGTTTCCGCCAGTACAAGCTACCATGCTTAACGCTGCCGTTGCAATAACTAAATAAGTAAACTTTTTCATGCTTTTGTAAAATTGGTGAATAAATATTTATGCAAAGATAGATTTTTTTTCTGTCGGGCATCGAAAAACACTGTTATATTAGATTAACACGTAGGTGGAAACCGCAGAAATGTGTACCTTTGCAGCCCAAACTTTAGTATGAATATGCAAGAAGATAAATCCATCATTGAGGTGAGCCATGTATCGAAGTACTTTGGCGATAAAACAGCATTGGATGATGTGACTCTGAACGTGAAAAAGGGCGAGTTTGTGACTATCCTTGGTCCTTCCGGTTGCGGTAAAACCACGTTGTTGCGTCTCATTGCTGGTTTTCAGACGGCTTCGGAAGGCGAGATCCGAATTTCGGGGATGGAAATAACGCAAACCCCTCCCCACAAGCGTCCCGTGAATACGGTATTTCAGAAATATGCCTTATTCCCGCACTTGAATGTATATGACAACATTGCTTTCGGTCTGAAACTTAAAAAGACACCGAAACAAACCATTGAGAAGAAAGTGAAAGCTGCTTTAAAAATGGTAGGTATGACGGACTATGAATACCGCGATGTGGATTCTCTTTCCGGCGGTCAGCAACAACGTGTAGCCATTGCCCGTGCCATTGTGAATGAGCCGGAAGTGTTGCTTCTGGATGAACCGCTGGCAGCGCTCGACCTGAAAATGCGTAAGGATATGCAAATGGAGCTCAAAGAAATGCATAAATCTTTGGGTATAACGTTTGTTTATGTCACTCACGATCAGGAAGAGGCACTTACGTTGAGTGATACGATTGTCGTGATGAGTGAAGGAAGGATTCAGCAGATCGGTACGCCGATTGATATATACAATGAACCTATCAACTCTTTTGTTGCCGACTTTATTGGAGAAAGTAATATCCTCAATGGTACCATGATTCATGATAAGCTGGTACGCTTCTGCGGTACGGAGTTTGAATGTGTGGATGAAGGATTTGGTGAAAATGTCCCGGTAGATGTAGTTATCCGTCCGGAAGATCTTTATATTTTCCCCGTTTCTGAAATGGCACAGTTGGTAGGCGTGGTAGAGACTTCTATTTTCAAAGGTGTACATTATGAAATGACTGTGATGTGCGGCGGATATGAGTTTCTAGTGCAGGATTACCATCATTTTGAAGTAGGAGCGGAAGTCGGACTGCTGGTGAAGCCGTTTGATATTCATATTATGAAGAAAGAGCGTATCTGCAATACGTTTGAAGGAAAATTGTTAGATGCTACTCATGTGGAATTTCTGGGCTGTAACTTTGAATGTACTTCGGTGGAAGATATAGCTGCCGATACGAATGTCAAAGTGGAAGTAGACTTTGAAAAAGTGATTCTTCAGGATAATGAAGAAGACGGAACGCTGACAGGTGAGGTGAAATTCATCCTTTACAAGGGTGACCATTATCATCTGACTGTATTGTCAGATTGGGATGAGAATGTATTTGTAGATACGAACGATGTATGGGACGATGGAGACCGTGTGGGTATTACCATTCCTCCAGATGCCATTCGTATAATTAAAATAACCGATTAACAGGAAAGGAAGTGAATAAGAGGTTTATAGTCTTTTTGTCATCGCGTAAGAGTTGGACTCTCCCTTACATTATTTTTTCGGCGATCTTTGTGATTATACCGCTGTTTTTAATTGTCGTATATGCCTTTACCGATGATAGTGGTCATTTGACACTCGCCAATTTTCAGAAGTTCTTCGAACATCCCGAAGCAATCAATACCTTTGTATATTCTATCGGCATTGCTATCATTACCACCCTTGTTTGTATTTTGCTGGGTTATCCTGCAGCATGGATATTGAGTAACAGTAAGCTGAACCATTCCAAGACGATGGTCGTACTGTTTATCCTGCCGATGTGGGTAAATATTCTTGTGCGTACCCTTGCCACTGTTGCCTTGTTCGACTTTTTTAGTGTACCGTTGGGCGAGGGAGCATTGATATTCGGTATGGTATATAACTTTATCCCCTTTATGATTTATCCTATTTACAACACGTTGCAGAAGATGGATCATAGTTATATTGAAGCTGCACAAGATTTGGGAGCCAATCCGCTGCAAGTCTTTCTGAAAGCAGTTCTTCCGCTTTCCATGCCGGGAGTAATGAGTGGGATTATGATGGTGTTCATGCCGACTATATCGACATTTGCCATTGCCGAGTTGCTGACGATGAATAATATCAAACTCTTTGGTACGACGATTCAGGAAAATATCAATAACAGCATGTGGAACTATGGAGCGGCACTTTCGCTTATTATGTTGCTGCTGATTGCTGCTACTTCTTTGTTTAGTACAGATGATAAGGATAATTCAAACGAAGGAGGCGGGCTATGGTAAGAAAGATAGTTGCACAGACTTATTTGTGGATATTGCTATTCTTGCTTTATTCTCCTATCGTAATCATTGTGATCTATTCATTTACAGAAGCGAAAGTATTGGGTAACTGGACAGGATTTTCTACCAAACTTTATTCTTCGCTATTCACTACCGGTGCTCATCATTCGTTGATGAATGCATTGATTAACACGATTACTATCGCCCTGTTGGCTGCAACCGCATCTACATTATTGGGAAGCATTGCTGCTATCGGTATATTCAACCTAAAAGCCCGTTCGCGCAAAGCGATTGGATTTGTGAACAGTATTCCAATTCTGAATGGTGATATAATCACCGGTATATCCCTGTTTCTTCTGTTTGTATCCTTGGGAATCACACAAGGATACACAACCGTAGTGCTTGCTCATATCACTTTCTGCACGCCTTACGTTGTGTTGAGCGTTCTACCTCGCCTGAAGCAGATGAATCCGAATATCTATGAAGCTGCCCTTGATTTGGGAGCAACTCCCATGCAAGCCTTGTGGAAAGTCATTGTGCCGGAGATTCGTCCGGGAATGATTAGTGGCTTTATGCTTGCATTGACATTGTCTATTGATGATTTTGCCGTAACGGTATTTACCATCGGCAACCAAGGTCTGGAGACGCTTTCTACTTATATTTATGCTGATGCCCGCAAAGGTGGTCTGACACCGGAGCTTCGTCCGCTTTCCGCCATTATTTTTGTTGTGGTGTTGGCGCTGCTTATTGTAATCAATTACCGGGCAGGGAAAGTGAAGGAAAAATAATTATTCAATATGCCAATGCGCTGATATGCTGATTGCATGGCGGGACGTTTTCAGTATTGGCATATTTGCACATTGTAAAATTATTAATTATGAAAAAAATAATTCCTACTATCCTGTTGTTGCTGAGTTTGACGGGATGTTATAATTCCGGTGAGCCTCGCGAACGGGTTCTCAAAATCTATAACTGGGCGGATTATATTGGGGAAGGTGTGCTCGAGGATTTTCAAGCATATTATAAGGAACAGACAGGCGAAAATATCCGCATTGTTTATCAGACATTTGACATTAACGAGATAATGTTGACTAAGATAGAGAAGGGACATGAGGATTTCGACGTGGTTTGCCCTTCGGAATACATTATTGAGCGTATGTTGAAGAAGCACCTGCTTCTGCCTATTGATACGAACTTTGCCCATTCTCCCAACTATATGAAAAATGTGGCTCCGTTCATACGGGAGCAGATTAATAAATTGAGTCAGCCGGGTGAAGAGGCCAGCCGTTATGCGGTATGCTATATGTGGGGAACTGCGGGACTTCTTTATAACCGGGCTTATGTTCCTGATTCGGTCGCTGCATCCTGGGATTGTCTTTGGGATAAGAAGTATGCCGGCAAAATCCTGATGAAAGATAGTTACCGCGACGCTTACGGTACAGCTATTATTTATGCGCATGCCAAGGAACTGGAAGAGGGGACTGTGACGGTGGAAGAGCTGATGAACGACTATTCTCCACAGACTATGGAGCTTGCGGAAAAATATTTGAAAGCCCTGAAACCGAATATAGCAGGCTGGGAAGCCGATTTCGGCAAGGAGATGATGACGAAGAACAAGGCTTGGCTGAATATGACCTGGAGTGGTGACGCGATATGGGCGATTGAAGAAGCCGATGCAGTAGGTGTGGATTTGGATTATGAAGTTCCGAAGGAAGGAAGTAATATATGGTATGATGGTTGGGTGATTCCGAAATATGCAAGGAATCCGGAAGCAGCCAGCTATTTTGTCAACTTCATGTGTCGTCCGGACATTGCTCTGAGAAATATGGACTTTTGCGGATATGTAAGTTCGATTGCTACCCCGGAGATTCTGGAAGAGAAGATAGACACGACACTTACTTATTTTTCCGATCTTAGTTATTTCTTCGGACCGGGCGCCGATAGCATACAAATTGACAAGATACAATATCCCGACCGCAAAGTGGTGGAACGATGCGCTATGATCCGTGATTTCGGTGATAAGACGAAAGAGGTTCTTGACATTTGGTCGCGTATTAAGGGGGATAATTTAGGAGTAGGCATTACTATTCTCATCTTTGTTGTCGTTGCTTTGATGAGCGGCTGGATGATATATAAAAGATGGCAACGCTACAGCCGTCAAAAACAGCAAAGGCGCAGAAGCAGAAGAAAAAAGGTAAAGCGGAATTAATTCATTTGATACATCATAAAAAATAAAGCTCGGTAAATATTCTGCTTACCGAGCTTTATTTTTTATGGTGCCATTATCTCCGTTTCATACTGCGAAGTGCGTCTTTAGTCTCCTTGTCTACACGAAGGGATTCGATAGTTTTCTGCAATGACTTATTATAAGTCCAATTATCCAGCTTGCTCTGTTTCAAGTATTCCATTGTCTTTTCGGGGAATTTGATGAAACAGATGGATATCATCCAGGCCATAGCCATACGTGCATAATAAGCATCGTGGCTGAACGTGTCTGCGTATGCCAGCAATGCGTCGATGTGCCCTTCATCTACATAATGGAAAAGCATCACAATCCCGAAGCGGATTTCAAACTCTTTGGGAGATGTGAGGTAAGGCTGGATAAACTGCCATACAGTTTCTTTTCCTTTTTTCGCGGCAGTTTTCAGTTCGCCGCAAAAGATGTCGCATACAGCCCAGTTGTCGATACGTGGAACGAACATGCTTATGTGTTTCATTCGTTCGTCCAGTTCCATTTTAGCTAATCCGATAACCATTCCCTGAAGCATTGTCTCTTCATAAAACTTAGTATCGGTTGCTTCCACAAACATACGCCAGTCATCTCTCTTTGCGACTTCTTTAGCCAATATCCGTAGTTGCGGAATACGTACGCCAAGGATATTCCCGACTCCGGGAACCAGGGCAGAATGAAATTCCTGATACTTGGAGTCTACTAAATCCTGCAATTCTTTTCGAATGTTTTCTGTTGTTGTCATTTTGTATAGTTGGTTTCTTCACAAAGGTATAAAAAAAGAACATGTCTTGCGCGCGGACATGCTCCATTTTCGTTTTTTTTCAGCGAAAGGTTTGTATGTTACTTCTTGACCATGCTGAAAGTGAATGTTGTAATGGGGAAATCGTTTAAGTCCGTTTCTCCGACTTTTACTCCTGTTGCTTTGATAATGAATGCCAGTTTTTTGCCGTCATAAGCGTAAACACCCTTCTTTTCAGCTTCAATAGTTACTGTTATAAGAATTTCAGCCGGTTCTTGTCCTTCTTCTTGTACTTGGGTCGGTGCGGTGTATTTTATTTCAAGTGGTTCAGGTTTTAGTTGAAGTAAGATGTTTGATTTACTTTCATCAAAGGTCGGTGTATAAGGAATGTTATAGTTAATATCGCCCAAATTTTCGATGATAGCTCCGGCATTTTCTTCATCAACGATGCTTTTAATCAGGTCGTCAACTGGAAGTTTCTTAATCGTAATCTGATTGTCTTTTACTTCGGCAGTAACTTCGGCTCCTGCCGGTTCTTCTCCCTCTTTTGCATTTGCCTGGGGACTGACGGGGTCGGATTCCGTCAGCATTGTGCCGGAATAATTACCATCAACGTCTTTAAGGGAATATACAGGAATGTCCGAATCGTCGTCACTGTTACATGCAGCAAAAGAAGTAACTATGCTCAGTGCCATTGCCAATAAGACAAAGCGATTAAAACAACAAACTTTTTTCATTTTAGTTAAAGTTTTCATACTGTTAAAAATTAGATTATTAATTCTCAAAATTAAGGTGTACGTACATAATGTAAATGCTACGATTGATAAAATACTGCATCGAGAAATATGAAAAGAAAGGATTTTTTGTGTAAGCGTTATAATGAAGATCCCTGTTGATGGGATCTTCGGGTATATGGCTTCGTATTTGTTTTATTGTTTTTTCATGATAGACTCGCTTGGCGTTATTCCAAAATACTCTTTGTATTTATGACGGAAGTTTTTGAGGCTCTTCAACCCGATCATTTCGGGAAGAACATTGACTGGGTATTTCCCGCTTTCCAATAGCTCACGTGCTTTTTCCATACGAATCCGGTAAATCAAGTACTTGGGCGCTTCTCCTGTCAGTGCTTTCCATTTAGTAAAGAAAGCGGTTCTGCTCATATATTGTTCTGAGGCGATTTCATCTATTGTCAGATTTTCTTTATCTATATTTCTTAGAATAAACTCCTTTACCTGATTGATAAAGTCGTAATTGTTCTCATCTAAAATTTTGTCTTTCTCAACTTCCAAAAACTTCTTTCCAAATATTCTTTCTAGGAATGATTTTCTGAGGAAACGGTTGTTTCTGATAAGGACATTCATTTCTATTTTTAAATCTTCGACGTGAAAAGGTATATATAAGAATATGTCAGCCAGGGAGCTTTCCCTTTTGCTACGTTGTCCTATATCTATATGTGAGCCGTAGAGGATAATAGGGATAACGGATGTTTCTCCTGATGTTTTTAGTCTCGATGATAGTTCGTTGCCGTACATTCCATGGAGCATAATGTCGCAAATCACTAAATCCGGGTATTCCTTTTTTATACATTCTAAAGCGTCTAAACCATTCTCGAAACTTTTTACGATAAAATCCTTTGATAAACGTTTTTCCAGGTACAACCTGAATTCTTTATTACTGTCAGCGAGAACGACCAACGGTTTTGCGGAATTTCTCTTTTGTGAATCCTTGCCGAATAAGGTATCTATTTTTTCTTCTGCCGGATTTGTCTCGATTTGTATGGCGGTATGTTGGTGAACATTTTCGGGCGAATCTTTTGAAGGGAATTTTAGAGCAATAGTGTGGTGGGAATGGTTAACTAGAATCTTTCCGTTGCACATCTTTATCAACCTTTTGCAGAATATATTTTTTGCAAAATTGTATTCGAGTTCTTCTTTTCGTTTGAATAATTGCCAACTTTTACATTTATAGCATTGAAGTAATTTATTGTTTTCGAAATCAGTTATTTTTATTTGCCAGTTTTGGGCATTAGAGGTGATTAGCAGGGTAATCGTTTTTTTTTGTTCGGTATGGTCTATGGCGTTTTTTATGAATTTGTCGATGACCGGAGATATTTTGCTTTGGTCGAACCAGGCGCTGGCGTAATTAAAGTCTGTTTTAATGTTCAGTCCTATCAGTTTGTTGGCGGCATGCGCTTTTAGGGTATCAATCCTGTTTTTAATAAATATTCCCAGTTCATATTCTGATGAATCCAACTTTTCAGAATTTGCAAACAATTGCTTTAAGTCCATCAACCTGGTTAAATGTACGTTGAGGTAATCTATGTTTTGGATAGCTAATGATAGCTCTTTCCTAATATTTTCGGGGTAAATATCACATGCTATTTTCAATGGGGTATGAACCAGTGTAAGCGGAGTACGGATGCTCTCGAAAGAGTCTATAAAATATTGGCTTCCTTCTTTGAGAAGATTTTTTTCTTTCTGTATCGTAATGATATGAGTTATAATCCAATAAATAGAGATTCCTCCAGCCAGGAGTATTGAGGTAAAGTTTAATTGATAAAGAATGAGTACTGCTATGGCACTGGAAAGGAGGGGCGACGTTTGTATTAAATATTTCATATTAATTAATTTTTAAGTGACGTCACTCAGATGAAATATACCCATTTCTTTCGTTTGAGAAAAAAGAGGAAATTCACTATCCTAATATTTTACATCATTTTTTGAGAAATGGTGAATATCCCCTAAGCAACAATAATTAGTCAGTTTTATTGGTTGAACATTATTTTGTCTACTGTAGATGTGTAGGGGAGCGTATTGTATATTGGGTATTATTGAGGAATGTCTCATTTAATACCATTTTGCATTTCCTCATATGTATAAACTGAAAAGATAATGAAGATTAGGCTTTTTATAAGAAGGAATGATTGGTATATTTCTACGAAGTAAAAATAATGATAAGTTCTAATAAGTGGATGATGATGTTAGTCTTGAATGTTGATTTGTTACTGTTTGGTGTTATTGATGCGTAAGATGGTGCGATAATGTTGTGATTTGTTGGCAATTATTGGTTTGTTTGTCGGTAAAATTGCAAAAGAGATGTACCATTTTTCCATTAAATACATCTCTTCTTTATTAAGGCAATAGTAATATTGGATTTTCTCGCTTTTAAATATTTCTCAATGTTTCACTTGGAGCTATGCCGAAGTGTTTCTTATATTTATTGCGGAAGTTCTTTACATCTTTTAGTCCGACCATTTCAGGTATCTCCTGTATGCGATATTTTCCGCTTTCCAATAGTTCGTGTGCTTTTTCCATACGAATCCGGGTCATTAATTCTATGGGAGCTTCCCCTGTCAGGGATTTCCATTTAGTGAAAAACTTAGTCCGGCTCATGCCTGTTTCACTGGCAATATGGCTTATCTTTAGTGATTCTTTATCCAAGTTGTCCAATATAATTTTTTTTACCTTGTTGATGAGTTGGTAGTTATCCTCTTCCGGCATTTCTTCGATATCTGTTTCCAGAAACTTCTCTCCGAATATTTTCTGTAAGAGTGACTTTCTAAGAAAGCGGTAGTTTTTGATAAGAACAGATATCTCGATTTTTAAGTTTTCGATATTAAATGGCATATGCAAGAATGTATCGGCTAAAGAAGCATTTCTTTTATAGTCTTGGTTCATATCAATAGGAGAGCCATATAGGATAATTGGGATAATAGAAGTGTCACAGGAGGTTTTTAATCTTGATGAAAGTTCATCTCCGCTCATTCCGCGAAGTTCCGTATCGCAAATCACTAAATCAGGATGTTCCTCTTTTATGCTGGTCAGAGCCTGAGAGCCATCTCTAAAACTGTTAATTATATAATCTTCTGATAAACACACTTCCAGATAATAACGAAAATCATCATTGCTGTCGACTATAACGATTACCGGCTTGTCAGAGCATCTTTTTTTAGAAGTGCTTTGGAATAAAATATCTATTTTTTCATTTTCAAAATTCTTTGCGATGCGTATGGCAGTATATTTCGTATCTGTTTCCTGAGAGCATTTCACAGGAAACTTCAGTGAGATTGTATGGTTTACTTGATTCATAATAATTTTGCCATTGCATAGTTGGGTTAACTTATTAAACAAGAGGTCTTTTGCGGATTTACATTCCAGTTCTGTTTTGTACCTATGCAGCCAATGTCTATTCGTTTTATAAATCTTGGTCAGTTTATCATTTTCCGGATGAGCTGTCTTTATTTCCCAGTATTCATGGTTTAGGGAAATTAATAAAGTAATATTGGTTTCCGGCTCTGCATGGTCGATAGCGTTTGCTATGAACTTTTCGATTACAAAAGAGATTTTACTTTGGTCAAACCAAGCACTGGCGTAATTGAATTCTATTTTAACTTCTAATTTCGTATGTTTATCTGATGCGTAACTCTGTAGAGAGTGAACTTTGTTCCTCAAGAAGTTCCCCAATTCATATTCGGCAATATTCAGTTTACCTGACTGAATATGCAGATGTTTTAATCCCATTAACTTGGTCAAATGTTCATTGAGATAATCTGTGTTATGAATAGCCAATGATAATTCTTTTCTGATACTTTCGGGACAAGTATTATTACAGATATTTCGCAAAGGGGTATGTACTAATGTTATCGGATTGCGAATGTCTTGAAAGCAATCTATGAAATACTGATTCTCTTCTTCTAGAAGTTCTTTTTCTTTTTGTATTGTTGACAAATAAGATAAAAATAAATAAAGTGACATACTCACTGCTATCAACAATAAAACAGGGATAATACATGTTTTGATGACTGTGGGTGTTATGACGAAAGTTGTAAATGCTATTGCTATTAAAAGTTTCATGTTATTATATTTTTAGTAACATTACTTGGTAGAATAGCCTATCCTTTCTCTTTGAAAAAAACAAAGAGCCATACTGCAACTATGATTTCACAGTTGTGCATCCATAAACTTAAATAATACGATATCAGAATTATTTGTTCTTTGGGGGACAATATTCAGAGGTGAATACTATTTGTAGGGGTTAAATTCTAATGTTTTAAATTTTATGATAAGGAAGGCTTTCCCTCCAAGTAACAATGATTAATTTGATTTATTTTTTTTGTTTTCAGGCATGATGAATCAGCCTGATATGTGGATATCGGAAAAAGGGGGTGATCTAGGTTTAAATAGAGTGCTATCGGAATATATCTCAATAGCTGTTTGCTTGTGTTTTATCATATACAAATAATCAAGTAATATAAATGTCTTTCCTTCTTGTTGATAGGAAATTGTATTTACGAAGTAAATGTAGCAAATAGTAAGAATAAATCAATTATTTTATTTGTATAAATAGTGAGTTTTTATTAATAGATCTGCTTTTTATGACTAACTGTAAGTAAAAGTTGTATAAAATATTTCAATTGTTATATTTTCTATTTGTATATGAAGGATAATTATTTTGAATGTATGATTTGTGGAAGAAGTCTAATTGTTAAAATAAAGTGTGAAATATTGATAATATATTGATGGTGTCTTTTTTCTTTGGTAGTTACTTCCAGTCTGTTACTATTGAGTAACTGCCGGGATACAGAAGTGCGTTAAGCTTGTTGCATAAGTCTGTTCATGCGAATGCACCTTGTTTTTCCTCGTATAATATTTAAGATAAGAATAAAAATGTGGCAGTGTTAAAAGTTTGAAGTGCTTCACTTCTTCATTAGGAGATATATTAAAATAAGAGTCGTATGATTTTCTCACACGACTCTTGTTTGTAATTCAATATATATATAGGCTTTGATTGTTTATAACTTTTCAATTTCCTCCGGTGATAGTCCGGTAGCTTTATGGATGGCTGTTATGTCTACTCCTAATGACTTTAAATTATTAGCAATTTCTAATCTTTCTTCCATTTTTCCTTCCATACGTCCTTCCAGCTTTGCTCCATCCAATACATCGTTTTGTATCATGATGGCACTTAGATGTTCGTCGTAGGCATGTTGTTCTTCTTTGGACATATTATAATAAATCAGTTTTCGGCGTGCTTCTTCCAATCCGGGAGCTTTTGTGTCGGGGCGAATACAACCGGTTTTCAGATATTCAATCCACTCTTCCAATGGAGTGACGGCTACTTTATCGAATTCATTCACACGAATCAAGAAATACTCCGGAAAGATTTCTGCAGGAATTTTATGGACAATGGCGTCTTTTTCTTTGGTGGTCACTTCCAGTCTATCTCCTGTGTGTACTCCGATAAAGTGGTTTTGACCATGATACAAATAATCTTTTCCCTTGCCGATATCGAAGTACAGAATACTGATGGAGTAAATCTTTTTCACGGCATAGTAGCGTTCGCCTAAAGAAATATGTTCTGTGATTGCTTTTGCCACTCCGTATAAGATACGTTCCAGATAATAGAGTTCCCGTGTGTTTTGGATTTCTACAATAATGATTTCATCCTTACTGTTTCTGGCTTTGATATCTACCCGGTTGAATTTATCATCGATTGTTTGTTGGTTACTTTCACTTTCCAAGATCTCTATGATTTTTACGTTTTCACCGAGAAGAACGGTCAGGAAACCTTCCAATACGCCGAAATTTGCTTTTTGGCGGAGAAGTCTTTTCACAGCCCAGTCAAAGCGTATATATTTGTCTTGTTGTTCCATTTCAATTTAATTTTTAGGTTATTGCAAAGCTACGACTTTTTTTAGATAATGACTACTCTTTGACTTTATATTTTTTGTGAAATAAATCTATGCTTACTTTTACAAAATCCAGATAGAATATTACTTAGTTTATCAGAAAGTTGTTTATAACTTCCGGATTTCTTCAAGTGTCAAGCCGGTAGCCTTCTGGATAGCGGGCATATCAAGCCCCATTGCCTTTAGGTTTTGGGCTATCCCGATACGCTTTTACGCTATCCTCATATTCTCTCAACTGTTTTGGGGTGAAACGGGTTATCGAAGCGGCTTCGAACAAACGGTTGAAGACTCGTTCCTGCAATGCAGCCGGACGCTCCAGCAGGCGAGAGAGATTTTTCAGGACGAAAACCCATTTCTCAAATAATGTTTCCAGTTCATGTTCTGTCTTGGTGAACTTGGGGAGTTCCAGATAAATGAATGTAAGTTTGTTGTAGAATATTTTTCACCGCTTTCCGTTTCACAATACACGTCAAAGATGCCGTAGTGTACACTGTTTAGATAAATGATGTCTTTGATGATATGTGTTCCATGGAAAATCGCATTCAGAAAGCCGATTAGCAGTTCTTTGTTCATAGGCGTTCCGAAAAGATAGTTGAATCCGAAATCGGTTCTCGGGTCAATATATAGTTCTTTCCATTCATTTTTATATAGATAAGATTTATTCTGCTGTTGTTGAGTAGTATAAGCGGTATTGTAGAAAGTGCAGTTTTCTTCTGATAAAAAGTGAAAAGACTATAGGTGATTTCTGTAAACTTATAGAAAATAAGAAGGTATTTAAGGATTAAGATGATTGTTTTAAAAAGGAAGACCGGGCACTCCTTTATTATAGAACGGTGCCCGGAATTTTCCTACTTGATTATTCTTTGTTTTTCTGCGTTACTTCGATGCCGGACGGCCATACGGCTTTGGAGTGGGCGATGGCGTTATTGCCGTGCCCGGTATAGTCTTTCGCAATATCACCTTCTCCTTCGTTAAATTTCCAGTATGCACACAGACCGGGTGTTGTAGGTTCTACACTGTACATATTCTGATAGATTTCTTCTTGTGTACGGGCTACGTTCCATATACGTACTTCGCAGATTTCACCGTCAAGTTGGCGGAGCATTACGTCGGGTTCATCATAAGAGTGCCCAATTTTGAACATGTAGGCCTGCTTGGTTCGGTCTTGTTTACCCAGGTCAATCGGCGTGCCGTTGCCATATTCTTCGATGCGGCTTTGTTCCTTGCCGTCCACGTACATAATAGCGGTTTTCTTTTCGGTGTCGTAGACTACGGCTACATGATACCACTCGTTGGTTTGCAAGAGCTTGTTGTTGCTGGGATTCGGGAATTTCACGTCACCGGGACTGGAGAACTGTAACTGCTGACGTGGGAAACCGGCGTCTCCGATGCGGAACAGGCAGTATTGTTCGATACCCATGATAGTGGAAATATCCCTTTCGAACTTGTTCACACGGATAATGGCTTCGAATGTCAGTTGTGCCATGTTGTTCATTACTGTGGCGCTAGGGCTTCCGAAATCGAAGCCGGGCACTTCGAAGTAATTGTCTTTCAAACTGACGGCAGTAGTGATGGCGCTTGAACGGCGTATCACATAACAGATTGTTTTGGAACCTCCCAGGATACCCATGCCGTTTGATGTCTGGTCGATGGTTACGGGCAACAGATAGCCGGCGTCCACTTCCAGGTCAGTGAGGGATGAGAAATCAATGGTGACAGGTTCGGAAGTGATTTCACCTTTTGGGATGACAGTTTGCTGTGCCGATAACTTGTAATGTTTGGCGTCGAGCATTGTGAAATTGCCTCCTAGACGTGCATTGTACGTGCCTGCAAGCGAAGGTTCCACTTTGAAACCCACATTGATGTCAGCGTCTGCAGGGAATGCCAGTACAGCCGAGATTTCCTTTTTCCCGGTTGCTATCGTTTGGTTGAAAGTAAAACTGCTGACATCTTCCAGTTCCGCAGCATCAATGTAGACAACGTTGTCGAAAGGAGAGGTGTTGCTGTAATCTTTGTTGTCGCAGCTTACTGCCGACAGCAACGCAGCCAGGGTGATGCCTGCAAAAGAGGCAATCGATGAAGCGCTCCGAAGGATTTTTTTTGTTTTCATGCGATTCTTGTTTTTAAAGTAATTAGATTAATATATAGGGTGATTTTTATTTCGTTCTCTATAAGTGATTCGTTTTAATATGAAACTAGAGGTTCCATAGTCAGGCTGATTAATAGTCGATATATTTATATTGTCAAAGTTCATTATGTCCGATTTATGATTGATAATTCCTATTGCTTGTTTTTTCCGGAAAGAATGTTTTTTGATTGCCGGGTAGCTTGATAAGAAAGAGCGGGGAGTGCTACTATAAGAGTGTTAGCTCTCAACGAACACTCCCTGTCTTTTTCTTTATCTGGTGCAATGCCTGCTTTTGCATACTTTTAAAGAGTCATTGCGCCGGATTGTGTTATACCTTAATTAATAGTTCTTCGCATGTGAAGTACCGGTATAACTTACTGTCTTTCCTCCCCATACATATGGAGCGAAACAATTCATAGTTCCTGAACAATCATAATTGCGCAAGTTGAATGACATAACAGCACCATATCCGGTATAACTGCTTGCACAATTTCCAATTTGACTGCAAGATGGATAACCACTAGTATAGTGTAATGACAGTTTCGCCCATTTGCTCTTTGAAAGTCCTGACGGTGGAGTAGAACTGCAACCGAAATTCGGCCACATGTAGCTAATTGCATTCATAGTAGTCTGATTGAAACCTGTATAACCACCGTAATGGAATACTGTAATCAACTTGTCTGGTAACAATTCGCGTACTTTCTGAATGAGCAAGCCAAAGTTGCTACTACTTGGAGTAGGAGTACCGGATATCTTTCCATATTCAGCGTATTCATCATCGAAATCCACCCCGTCCAAACCATAGGTTGTGACACAGTTGGCTACTTGGTATGCGAAATCATTGAGCAGTGAATCTCCCGCAGCTATATCTTCATTAGTAAGATTAGCAAAACCGACGCCAGTGTGGTCGCCGAGCAATCCGAGTAATACCTTAATTCCTTTATTCTGCAACGGCTTCACTAATGTGTTGACATTATTCAGAATATAGGTTTGGTTAGGGTTGTGATACAGTTGCACTGATGATGCGGTTCCTCGGATATTGGAAGCGAACAGAATCACATGATCAATCACTTCTTCGTGAGGATTCGTGCCGGTGAAATAATATTCACCTGCATTCAACGGGTTTATATCGTTTGTTTCGATATAAGCAGTGAATTTAGGTGTCTTTGTTCCTACAGTACGTGTGGTAATACCTTGAGAAGCATCTTGTACTTCATTTACGGTGTTGTCATTGCTGCAACTTGCAACAACGAAGCTTGCAGCCATAGCTACAATTACTAAGAAAAATCGATTTAATTTTTTCATCTTCTTTTCAATTAGAAGGTTAATATTAAATTCAAGAAATAGTCAAACAACATTGATATGGAAAATAACTGTAGACTTCGGAGATGTACTATTTTACCTCCTTTCTTACTGTCTTTTTTAACGTTCAGACATCAATACATACTCTTGGCTCTCATTTATGTTCCTATGTTCTCTTGACATTTTTATTTTTTGTTTTTACCAGTCTTTGGCATATACATTATATGTTTGATTGAGCATATAGTATAAATATGAGGCATCATATATATAATCTCCATTTACATATCCTTCAGGCCCCCATGGCAATGTTCCCCATTTCTTACCGTCACTCATGAAAAAACCTATTTGGAAAATTGTGCCAAGCATAGCGCCTTCATATTGATTTTGTTCATTGGCTGTGAGGTCATTTCCAAATACAAGTATGTTATTGTTTCTCTCTTTTTCTTTTTTCCACATCACAAGTTTCTTAGAAGAAGCATCTCCAAGCTGGGAAGCACTTCCTGGATAACAGGGAATATTCACCTTCCCATAATATTCGGATGCTAATCCTGCAATAGGCTTACGGGTATATTGGCTGTAAGACTGTTCAGATTCCCATGGTTCGATGATTTGCACTTCTTCTTCTTCGCTCACATATCCGTGCCATGCGTAGTCAATGTATCTGCCTACTTCAATTCCGCCACATGCATTGACATCGTAGAAGTATTCGGTAGGGTCACCTTTGTCTACTAAAGTGAGTAACTTCTCATCGGGCAGGGCTTCATGCAGTGCTTTAATCAACTTGGGGTAGGAAGTCGTATTTATCGCAGGCATGCCTTCTTTGCCATAACCGCTGTCTCTGTCCCAAAGGTTTACTCCGTCCAGTTGGTAAAGTTCTATCACATCTTTTACCTGATTACTGAAATCGGCTATCTGCGCATCATTCATATTGCAGAATCCCAGTCCTTTGCCGCCACCTTCAATGCAGATACATACCTTTCGACCGTGCTCTTGAAGTCGGCGGATATATTTATCGGCATTTTCAAGTACGTAACGTATATCGCTGCTTAGGTTGAGCAAGGCACGTTTGGTTGCGGAATTGTAGTCTACAGTTACAATTCTTAGATTGACGATATCACCTATCGTATATAATGTTTCAAACCAATCTTCTGCATTTGTTTTATTGATTCCATATACGTCAGCTATCAACGGTTGATATTTTTCTGTATTAACATAAAATACAGTAAACAAATCTGGTAACATTGATGGCATTTCCATTGGTGCATAGGGATCATAAGGATAGATGGTCGTTAGTTTTTCTCTAATACTTACTCCATAATAGAGTACCTGTTTTTCGCTTTGAGCCTGCACTCCAGTCGGAGCTTCTTTTATGGTGAGCGGAAGTAAATATACAGTTTCGGCTTCCAATCCTTGTGTGGAAATCGTTATTTTTATCTTGTCGGATGTCTGTTTTCCGGTAGCAACAGTCAATTTTCCTCCGCCTTCGAATTGTACGTTGGCAGCCGGTAATGCTTTTAGTTTGGTCTGGTTCGTTTTATTATAGGTATCTACGAGTTTTTCATCAGCTATGGCGGTTACTGTGACGGCAGTTACTGCCGGTTTGGTCAGCGTATAGTAAATAGCGTCGCTGGCGGATACTTCATCTTTTGACAGTCTGATGACAAGTTTGTTTGTCAATGACTTTGCGCTGTACAATATTCCCCCTGTATTGTTCATCGTCGTTTCATCGGGCAGTTTGCCTGCTGCGACTGGGATAGGATCTTCGGTACATCCCGCCATTGCTGCCAATAGCAACGGAAACAAGATATATTTGATAGTATATTTTTTCATAACAGTATATTTTTTAGTTTGACGGATTCATCGACTGGATAGCAGTGCGGGTGATTGCATAATGCATCTTCGTCTGGTAATAATCGTCACCCACGGAATAAATGGCGAGTCCTCCTAGAGGGCCAAGTGAAGCGACGCGGTCGGTCATGATAGTCACGGCGTCTTGTTTCACGTTGGTTTCGTCGGTCATCTGGTTATTGATTTTTGCTGCCAGCAGCAGTTTGTCTTTGGATAATGCCTTGTTGTCGAGCAGTCCTGCTACTAGTAGTTTCAGGGTAGTGATATTATTAATATCAACGGTGTTCAGCACGATATAATCCAGTTTTTCAATATCGGCGGTTTCTACAAAAGCAGGGTCGCCTTCCAGTATCAATATCTTGTTACCGCTTGCTGCTGCAGAGAGTTTGGCAACAATCAAGCGGGCGGCTTCTTTGCGTGCGGCCAGTTCGGCTTCCGTTCCGCTATAGAGCGGGCTACCCGTGAAAACAAATCCGTTCAGGTTCAGCTCGTCAGCCGTAGCTATAGCCTTGTCAAGAAAAGCACCAAGCTTGCCGGCATCGGAAAGGGTGGCTATTTGTGAAGCATAGTCTATGCGGTAAAGTACTTTGGTACTTTTTTCCTGTAATAAAGGGATGTCTTCACGGTCATAGTCGGTGATGTTTTCCGAATTGGCCAGTACTACCATATCCAGTGAATCGGGTAGTGAACGAAGATAAGCGCCTTCGTTCTTGGATTGTTCCACACCATTGTCGAAACTCCCGTATGTAATGTAGTGCGGGCGTTCCTGCTTGTAAATGCGCAGGGACTCCATATAGCGTGCCCAAAGTTCGGGGTTCTGCTCTTTCGCAGGTTTGGGAGCAATATCTACGGATTCTATATCTTTCCAGTCGCTGCATGAAGCGGTCAGCAAGAGAGCCAGCAACAAGAATAGTCCGGTGCATAACCTGTTGGTTAAAGTTTTCATATTCATATCTTTTTATGTATATAGTTTAAGTTTCATTCTTTTTATTCCGGTCGGGGAAATTTCTCCCGTTTACGGGTTGCGGGGTTTCTTGTCCCACCATAAAGGAGTAGCTCCATTATCTTCACCGCCCAGCATATTGACAGCTTCCGTGATATATGGATTGTTGGAATACTCACGCGGCGGATACCATAAACGACGGATTTTGGCAACCTCATCGTTAATGACGCCGCTGCTGTTGTTCACTTCCACGGGCAATAGCTTGGGGTAATCCGTGCGGCGGTATTCGCTCCATGCTTCTACAGTGCACGGGAACATGGCAATCCATTTCTGGGTGATAATACGTTCGAGATTGGCTTCGAATTTATCGTCACCATCCTGCCACGCAATGGTAATATTGCTTGCCGGAGCAGCAACCGAATAGGTTTTCATCGGGTCTTTGTAAGCTTGCGGCTTATCTGTGGCATTGGCGGCGTAGGTGTCGGCACCGGTAAGTCCGTACTGGTCGAAAGAGAGCGCTATGGCTTGTTCATACAGTGTTTTGGCGTCTCCGCCCATACTCCATCCCCGCAGAGCGCCTTCCGCGCGCAAGAAAGTCACTTCTGCTGCGTTCATCCACAAATAAGGGCTTTCGGTGGCGATAACCGGTTTGCAGTAACGGTCTTTCACTTTATCCTTATTGGCTACGTTAATGCCGATACGGACACCGGCGTAGCCGTCAACCTGAACTGTTTGTCCTCCGACTTTATTTTCCAGTTTCACGGTAGTAAACATCTTTGGCCGGCGGGGATCATTGTAACCATTCATATAGCAAATGATATCGGCACCCACACGGTGGTCGCTCCAGCCATTGAAAATCATGGAAGCACGATTCTCTTCTACCGTCAGCCAGGCGTTGTCCGCATTAGAGGTGATGACGCCTGCGGTTACGGCAGTTTCGGCAACCTGCCGGGCTGTGGTGGGATCAACGTAGGACATTCGGATGGCCATACGCAATTTCAAGGAGTTGGCATATTTGTACCATTTGCTTATATCTCCGTAGTAGACGTCGTCGAATTTGCGGAAAGCTTCAGTATCTAATGTGAGATTATCTTTTAATACGGCATTTGCTTCGTCCAGTTCTTTCAACATTTGCGTATAAACGTCTTTCTGTGAGTCGTAGGATACGGCGAGTGATATGCCGCCTTGTTCGTCCACTATCTTGCTGTAGGGGATAGGGCCGTACATGTCTGTCATGCGGTGCATGATAGCTACACGCAAGAGCTTGGCAAGTGCCAGTGCGACGGGGTCGTCACTCTGATCCAGCAGGTCGCGGTAGAGCGGGTAGGTTTCTGTGAAGATGTCAGAAAAAGTCTTGTCCTGCCAGTCGACGGACGGATTGTAAGTCTCGAACTTCGTTGTCCATGGGTTGATGGCTCCGAAATATCCCGCATACGGGCCGGCTGCCAATGCTTCGATAAACTGGTAGAGATGTTCTTTGGTGGGAACAACAAGTCCTTGCAGGCCTCTCAATGTGGCTCCCAAATTATAGTTTTCACGTCCCAGTTCATTCTTGTCCACTTCATAATCCTTGCGGTTGATGTCGTCGAAGTTGCCCGTACAGGCAGTGCCACCGACAATTAATAGGGCAAGAGAGAACATCTTCAGGATTGATGTCACTTGTTTCATAATATTTGATTTAGTTCATTAGAAGTTTATTTTCACATTGAAGCCAATGTTTCGGGTACTTGGCAACATAAAGTAGTCGATTCCCTGATAGTAGTTGTCTGTTGTGGCTACTGATTCGGGGTCGAAAGGAGCTTTATTATAAATCATCCATAGGTTACGTCCGATTACGGATACCTGGATGTCGCATACATTGCCCAGCCATTTGCGTGGGATGGTATAGCCGATACTTGCTTCTTGCAGGCGTACGTTGGTGGCACTGTAAGTGTAGTACTGCGGGAGTCCGCTTTCACTGCCGATTTTCGTAAAGTAATTCTCTGCATCCACCAATGTGCGCCCGTTCACCAGTACGCCGCCATTGTCTCGTGCCAGAGCCGAACGTTCCGATACGCCATATTGATCCATGGCTGCTTCCGTGGCAGAATATACGATACCGCCGATACGTGCCGTGAAGAGTGCGTTCAGGCTGATGCCTTTCCAGGAGAAACGGTTGTTCCATGCCAGGTTGGCTTTGGGGAACACACTGCCAAGTTTGATGTCCGGCAGGTTGTTCTCAATGTTTACTGCGCCCGTAGGGTCTATGTCTATCATGCCGTTATCGTCACGTTTCAAGTCGGATTGCGTATAAAGGTCGCCCAGTGTACCGCCTTCTTTCAGGATAAAGCGTGCTTTTCCAAGTCCGCCTACGTCCAGGCGGTCTTTGTTGATCAGTTCGCCGGTTTCGGGGTGTACGTAGTTTCTGACCAGTTCCTTGATCTTATTTTTATTATGGCTCAGGGTGAAGTTACTTTCCCATCGGAAATTGTTGTTCCAGGTATGTCCGTAACCCAGTGAAAGTTCCAGTCCGGTATTGCGCACGTAACCTGTCTGCAAGTAAATGGTAGTGTAACCGGAAGAGACGGAAATCTGCGGGTCAAATGTTTGGTTGAACGTATTGGCCAGATACCATGACAGGCCGAGGTTGAAGTCTTTGAAAAGGCGCATGTCCAACCCCAGTTCCCATGAATTGGTACGTTCGGGTTTCAGATCACCGATAGGGTAGTGGGTCTTGGGTTTCCAGCTTTGAGTAGTTTCGTTATACTCGTAGGTAGGGGATGTCAGGTTGCGCGGGTAAGGCATACCGACGGAACTGAATGAACCGCGTACTTTCATATAGTCAATGAAACTTGGCATTTGTACCATTTCGGAGATAATGCCTGAAAGACCTACTGACGGATAGAAGAATGAAGAGGTAGATGAATTGGCGAGTTGGGAAGCCCAATCGTTACGTCCGGTCAGTGTCAGGTAGAGCATGCTCTTCCACCCGACTTCCACACTGGCAAAGACTGATTGCGTCTGTTCCTGCCATTCGTCCTGGCGCGCTTTTTTCTTGGCATTATCGAGGTCGAACACGTTGAATACGTTAGGTATTCCTTTCTCACGTATCGGGCCGCGGTAGCTCAATTCTTCGTATTTGTTGTTCACAATGCTGGCACCTACGTTTGCCACCAGGGAGTAGTCGCCGAAACGCTTGTTGATATTGGCTAGTACGTCGGCATACGTCTGGGTTTCATCCGGTTTGGCGATGGTATAATGTCCCTGTGTGCTTTCTTCGGTAATAGTGGCATTGGAACTGGCATACAATTTCTGTTCGTACTTGGTGTGAGAGTTATCTACGCGTACACGACCTGCAATATTCAGCCAGTCGGTGATGTCGTAGCTCAATTGTGCAGAGAGCATATAACGTTTCTTCTGGTTGAGGCGCAGGTTGCGATATGCAATCCAGTATGGGTTTTGCATACGTAGGTCACCTTCACCTTGCGGCCAGAACATCGTATTGATTTTACGTGCCGGATCCCAGCGCTCAAATACTTTGATAAGGCTGAAATCGTCACTGCGGGGAAAGAGGTAGACAGGTACAATCGGATTAGAGTAGACGCCCTGATTGGTCATGTTACGGTCGTTTTGTATGATGTAACTGGCGCCTACGTCAAGCTTCATCCGGTCGTTCAGGAAGTTGGTCGTATTGCGGAACGTAAAGTTGAAACGGTTATAACGGTTATTGGGCACAATGCCTTGGGAATTAACCGATGCGGCCGAAAAGAAAGTCTGGTTCTTGTCCGTTCCGGTAGAAAGAGTGACAGAGTTAGTAAAAATCAATCCTGTATCAAAGAATTCTTTCGGTTCGAAACCGGTGCGTGCAGCGTTGTTCAAAAGCGGCCCCCAACTTAAGGTTGTGGTGCCTCCTGTCTTGCCACGAGTTCCTGTTCCGTAGCGATTCTGGAATTCTGGAAGTGCAAATGGTTTTGAGAATTCCGTATTGCTGTTGACTGACACTTGTAATTTACCTACCTCTCCGCGTTTCGTCGTAATAACGATAGCTCCGTTTGCGGCATTGCTACCATAGAGGGCGGCTGCGGCTGCACCTGTCAGCACGGAAATACTCTCTATATCGTCGGGGTTGAGGTCGGCAATACTTTCTGTCTTGCCCCGCGAATCGAATTCCGTTCCACCACCACCGCCGAAGTTGAACATCGGGATACCGTCGATTACATACAGTGCATTGCTGCTTTGTTCGATAGATTTCGTACCGCGCATCACTACTTTACTGGCACCACCCACACCGGAAGAACTGCTGTTGATATTGACACCTGCTACCTTTCCGTTCAGGCTGTTGATGAAGTTGGCATCTTTGATACCGGAAATGGCATCGGCTTTGACTTGTTGCACATTATAACTCAATGCCTTTTGCTCACGCTTGATACCGAGGGCGGTGACAACGACTTCATTTAGTTGTCTGGTGTCGCTCATTAGTTTTACTGTGTAGACGTTTTTCTCGGTAATTTTCACCGTTTGGGGGGTATATCCTACATAAGTGAAGCTTAATATACTGCCTTGTGGAGCTGTTATTGAGAAATTACCATCCATGTCGGTGATAGCCCCTTCGGAGCTTCCTTCCACTTTGATGTTTACTCCGATGAGAGGTTCATTACTTTCGTCAACAACCTTTCCTGTCACTTTTCTGACAGGTATGTCTTTTGGCTTGTTGTCCTGAATAATCATAATGTATTTCCCTTTGAACTGATAAGTGAACCCGCTACCTTTGAGTATTTGTGCAAGGGCGTTCTCTATTGTTGCAGCTCGTAGGTCGAGATTTAAGACCGGCTTGTTTTTTAATTGGGAATCGTTGAATCCGACAGAGTAGTCGGATTGTCTTTCTACTTCTTTTAGTGCCTCTATTATAGATATGTTTTTCTTTTGAATCGTAATCTTGGCACTGCTTTGCGCAAAGGTGGATGTCTGCATCAGTAACAAACAGAAAAAAAGTATAAAACTTCTTCCCTTTGCTGTTTGGTTTACTATAAATTCATAAATTTGTAGCATTTTCTTAGTATTAGGTTATTAAACTAATTTAAATCACACTAGTTAGAGTAAAACTCTAATATTGAGAATCTTGATTTCATATCCGGGATAGAGTTCGGGCTCTGTTCCGGATACTTTTTTGCATGTTTGTAAAAGGTTAAAAAGGATTTGTCATATTGTTGCTTGTTTTTACTGTGTTTTGATTCCGGGGTTATTTGTTATTTGGGAATCAGGAAACAGCGATCCTCTTTTATTTTATAATCCATTTGACCTGCTACATTTACTATCACATCCATAACTTCCGACAGTGTAGCCTGGTCTTTGAAGCGGAAACTATATTTGTCTTCTTTCAGGTTCTTGAGTTGATATATAAATGTGTACGGGTATTTGCGTTCGAGCACTGTGATGATATCTTTGATACTCATTTCTCTGAACACAAGCTCGCCACGTTGCCAGGCTGTTACGTCTCTCATATCAGGGGTGCTCAAACTATGTCGGTAGGTTTGTCTGTTATACGCCAATTGTTCGTCGGGCTTTAGTATGACTTGCGAATTCAGCTTGTTGTATTCTACGAGTACACTTCCTGAAATCAGAGTAGCCGCTATTATCGGATTCTCCGGATAGGCCGACACATTGAATTCTGTTCCCAATGCTGTTACCTGAAAATCGTTCGACTTGACGATAAACGGATGCTTCTTGTCCGGCTTCACTTTGAAATTGGCCTCACCGATCAGGAATACACTACGGTCTTTACCCGTAAATTCCTGCGGATATAAAAGGGTGCTTTGTGAATTCAGTTGCACTTTAGTGCCGTCGGGCAAGGTAAGGGTACGCATTTCTGCTGTCGGAATGTATTGCTGCAATAAATTAGGTTCCGCATCTTTTCCTATGGTGGAAAGATAAACGGAAGAAGCAGCTACTATAAAGAATACGGCTGCGGCTGCCTGCCAAATATGAATCGGGCGGATTCTGCGTTCTTTCCGTACGGAAGGAATGCCTGCATTCTTTCTTAATTGCACGTATGAACGGTGCATGCTTGGGGCAGGTTCCTGCTTTAAAGCTTCTTCCCAAAGTTTTTGTAATGCTTCGTCTTTTTCGGAAAGGTGCTCCTTGGCTATCAACCATCTGTAGAATTCTTGCTCGGTAGATTTCGGATATTCATATCCGGTAAATAAGGTCAGTATTTTCTGAAAATAATTCTTCATTTATGCTATTTATTATAGGTGTTACATAAATAGCACACTTGAAGCGGACGGACTACTTACACGAAATGGAAAAAAAATGCAATGAAAATAATTTTTTTTAATTCGAGCATGGTACGGTATATCTGATGCTCTACTGTACGGACGGAAATATTCAGTTTCTCGGCAATCTCTTGATTGCTCATATTTTTAAAGCGGCTTAACACAAAGATTTCTCTGCGACGTTCAGGAAGGCGGCTTAGGACAAGGCGTACCAATAATTCCGCTTCCTTATAATAGATGGGTTCGAGGGGGTCGTCTGTCTGGAAGAGTTCTTCGATGAGGCTTTTCTCGATGACACTTTCTTGATATTCTTCTACTATTCTCTTGTGTTTGATGAAGTTGATGGTAATGTGTTTGGTCATGGCAAAGATATAGTTGGCTATCTCTGCGCTATCCCGGTTTGTCCATATTTGGGGGTGTGTCCATAATTTGGTGAAAACGTCCTGGGTAATATCTTCCGCGTCCGCTTCGGATTTCAGGAGCATAAGAGCGAAGTATTTCACCGCCGAATAGTATCCGGAAAAAATTGTTTCGAATTGATGTGATAAGAGTATGTCGTCTCGGTTTTGGGGCATTGAGTTAACAAATTATTAGAAATCGAATGACAAATGTAGACAAATAAATTAAGATACAAAGAAAAAAAGAATTGTTTCTTAAAAAAGGAAAAATAAAATAGTGACGCTATCCGCTGCGGATGGCGTCACTATATGAGTGGGATAGTGACGGTATCACGAGTGGATAGCGTCACTATTTTTAAGTCTGTTTTTCTACCCGTTTCTTTTCACTGTGCGGTAGCCATAGCCGATAATCACAAGGAAGCAGATAAAAGGCAGAATGAATGAAGCGTTGGCTGCCGGCAACCAGCCGATTTCTTTCATGTCAATAATGCTTGCCTGCAACGGGGGAAGAATAGAGCCGCCAAGGATAGCCATGATAAGTCCGGCTGCTCCGAATTTGGCATCGTCTCCAAGACCTTTTAAAGCAATACCATAAATAGTGGGGAACATTAAAGACATGCAAGCGGATACGGCTACCAGGCAATATAATCCGTAGATATTTTGAAGGAAGATAGTGCCTAAAGTGAAAATACCTCCGAAAATCGCCAGAATCATCAATAATTTTCCTGCATTCAGATAGCGAAGAATGAAGGTGCAGATGAAACGGCTGATACAGAAGATAACCATCGCTATGATGTTGTATTGTTGAGAGAGTACTTCCGCGCTCTTCTCATCCATGCCGAATTCCGGTGACGTAAACAGGCGTGTGCCATATTGGATAATGAAAGTCCAACACATGATTTGCGCGCCTACGTAGAAGAATTGGGCAATCACACCTTCGCGATAGCGTGTCTGGGTGAAAATACGTTTTAATGTCGGGAAGAAATCTATTTTGTGATTCTGGTCTCCGTTCTTCGGCATTTTTACGAACCGTATTATGAGCAGCATTGCTACGATAATCAGTCCAATGATAAGATAAGGGGCAATTAGAACGGCGAGGTCGCTTTCCTTGATTGCTTGAAATTCACTGTCATTGAGCAGGGCACGGTCGACTGTATCCATCGGATGTAGCTTCGCTTGAATGAACTGCATGGCTACATACATTCCGAGAAGTGACCCCATCGGATTGAAAGACTGTGCAAGGTTCAAACGCCGGGTAGCTGTTTCTTCCGTTCCCATAGAAAGAATATACGGGTTACAGCTTGTCTCGAGGAAGGAGAGTCCGCAGGTAAGGATAAAGTAGGCTATCAGAAACGGGTAATATTCTCCCGTCATTTTAGCGGGGAAGAATAAGAAGGCGCCGAAAGCATACAAGCCAAGCCCTAAAAGAACACCGGCTTTATAAGAATATTTGCGGATGAACATGGCGGCAGGAAAAGCCATTGCAAAATATCCGCCATAGAAAGCTACCTGTACCAATGCACCATCGGTAGCGCTCATACGGAAGATTTTAGAAAATGCCTTCACCATCGGATTGGTAATATCGTTTGCAAATCCCCATAGCGCAAAACAAGAGGTAATGAGAATAAAGGGGATAAGATAACTGATGCCATCTTTTGAAATGATGGACTGCTTGGTGTGTTTCATGGTCGTTTGGGGTATTTTTTAGATATTATACAAATGGAACATTCTCTCCATCGGTTTCCATTTCTCTGCGGAACTCATTCCGGGAGCGGCTTGTTGGAAGATGGCCATATATTCTTCCCACTCCTGTTGGCGGGGAAGCGTGTTCAGGCGTTCCATTGCTGTGTCCCAGTCAAAATCAAGGGGAGTTTCGACAATCATAAACAGTCGTGTTCCCAAGATATAAATTTCCATTTCCAGAATACCGACTTCCCGGATACCGGCTAGGATTTCGGGCCATGCTTCCGTCTGGCTATGTCTTTTCCTATATTCAGCGATCAGTTCCGGAGAATCGCGTAAATCGAGGGTTTGGCAATATCGTTTGACGGGAACGTCATAAGATTGAACCTGATAACCGGTTTGGGGTGTTTCCATATACTTTTATTTTTTAGGGTAATATACTTGTGGTGTAACGCTACGGGTTACAATCTCTCTCAATTCACGGAGATCGGCTATTTCTCCTTTTGCCATAGCCTGTGTCAGAATGTTTCCCATTGCAGTGGCTTCTACCGGACCTGCATAAACGGGAATACCGAGTTCGTCAGCTGTCAGTTGGTTGAGTAATTGGTTTTGTGATCCTCCGCCGATGATGTTTAGCTGACGAATCGGAGAGGGGAGACAATGGTTGAGCTGTTCCACCGCCTGCCGATATTTGAAAGCTAATGACTGGAGTACACATCGCACGGTTTCTGCTTTGTTTTTCGGCACTTGCAAAGCATGATGCCGGCAATAATGAATAAGAGCGTTTTCCATATTTTCCGGATTCATGAATGTTGCGTCATCCACAGGGATAATGGTTGCAATCTGTGCTTCGGCAGCTTGCGGGATGATTATATCATAATCTTGTTCTTCACCACATGCTTTCCATTCACTCATCAAGCGTTGCAAAATCCATAATCCTGTTATATTCTGTAGGAAACGGATTTTGCCGTCTACGCCTCCTTCATTGGTGAATTGAGCTTTTCTTGCTTCTTCCGTCAATATGGGTTCATCCACTTCCACTCCCAGTAGCGACCAAGTGCCGGAACTAAGGAAAGCGATAGGACTTTCTACGGCAGGAACAGCGGCGACGGCACTGGCTGTGTCGTGTGAGCCGACAGCAATAACGTCTACGGTATCCAGTCCTGTTTCGCGGGCAATATCCTCTTTCAGAGTCCCCCTGATTGTTCCGGGGAGAATAATCTCGCCGAACAGATGTTCGGGAAGACCTAAGGCGCGTATGGTATCCACTGACCAGTTTCGCGATTGGGCATCGAGTAGTTCGGAGGTGGAGGCAATGCAATATTCATTATTGGCTACTCCTGTCAGGAAATAGCTGAAGAGGTCGGGCATGAATAACAGTTGCCGGGCAACTTCCAACTGCGCATCTTGATGCTGTTTCATGCTGTAAAGTTGAAACAGCGTATTGATAGCCATCACCTGAATACCGGTGTCGGCATAGTGTTGGCGTTCATCCAATAGCTTGAATACTTCTTCCGGTATTCCTTCTGTTCTTGCGTCCCGATAACAGACTGGATTTCCTAACAGGTTTCCATGTTTGTCAATCAGTCCGAAATCCACTCCCCAGGTGTCAATGCCAATACTTTTTACGGTATATCCTTTTTGTGCAGCCAGTTTCAGTCCGGTCTTCATATCTTCGAACAGTGCCGGGAAATCCCAGTAGATATGATTTCCTAGTTTGACCTGTCGGTTGCAAAAGCGGTATACCTCTTCCAACTCCAGTTTGCCATGGTGAAGGAAGCCGGCGATAATCCGTCCACTTCCGCCTCCGAAGTCTGCTGCTAAATAAGTGTGTTTGATGGTATCTTTCATGGTATATTGCCCGGATATTAGTTGGTTTTCTTTCCTAATACGTAGATTTCCAGGTCTTCAATTTCTGCCGGTGTGAGTACTGAATAATCACCGCCGGATTGAACGATGATGCGGCAAGCCATTTCAAAGAAGGTAGCCCGTTCGTATACTTGATCGAAGTCTTTTCCGCATACCACTTGCCCGTGGTTGGTCAGTAAAACCGAGTTATGCTTTAACATGGCTTCTACCACAGCTTTTGCCAGTTCCGGTGAGCCGGGACGATAATACGGAATCACAGGTATTTCCGAACCTACATGACAGGGAATTTCTGCTGTTACATTGAAGTTTGTCGGTTTGTTCTTCATGCAGGAGACAGCCGTGGCATATTCTGATTGGAAGTGGAGAACGACATTGACGTCCGGACGTTCGCGGAGAATACCCAAGTGGAAAGTGCTCTCCATTGAAGGTTTTACACCGTTAGTCGGTGTTCCGCTGGCGATATTGCAGATGGAAACTTTTTCTTTGTAAAGGGTAGGAACCCAGGAGCCTGTACCGGAAATCAGTGCTTCTTCACCGATTCGCCAGGAAAGGTTGCCGCTACTGCAAAGCATCAACTTTGCATCCCCGTAACGGTGTGCTTGTTCGATGAACTGTTCGATATGTTCGTTGGTAATCATAATTGCAAAGATAAAAAAATTAGAATTAAGTGAGTCGAAATTGCTTTTATTTAGACATAAGAACAAAAGAACATAAGGTCTGCGCTAATAGAATTATTTATAGCTGTTTATTGAAGTTGTTTTATCTTTTGTCCTTATGTTCTTTTGTCTGAATTAAAATTATTTGTAGATAGGACCGTAAGTTGCGCAAGCTCTGTAATCCGCTCCTTCTTTATCCATGCCGAAGGCATTCCAAGCTGCCGGACGGAATATTTCGTTGTCTTCTACGTTGTGCATACATACCGGGATGCGGAGCATGGAAGCAAGAGTAATTAAGTCCTGGCCGATGTGTCCATAGCTGATGGCGCCATGATTGGCTCCCCAGTTATTCATGACTGAATATACGTCTTTGAAAGCCGGTTTATCACACAAACGGGGCACAAACCAGGTGGTAGGCCATGTCGGGTCTGTACGCATATTGAGTTTCTGATGGATTTCCGGATCGATTTCCACTGTCCATCCTTCTGAAATTTGCAGGACAGGGCCTAAGCCTTTAATCAGGTTCAGACGCATCATGGTTACAGGCATTCCACCTTTTGACAGGAAGTTGGACGAGAAGCCGCCACCACGGAAGTAGTCACGATCTGCCGGATACCAGGTTGTTGCTTGTAGACAGTTCTCTACATCAGCATCCGTCAGGTTCCAAGGTTCTTTCATAACCGGATTACCTTTTGCATCTAATGATTGGCCGGAACCGTCGAGAGTCGTTGCACCGGAATTGATAAGATGGATGATACCGTTTGCTGCCAATCCGCTCAACTCTTTGCCGGTTACACGTTTCACGGCTTCAGGACTCCAGTAAGTACGTACGTCGGAGAATATTTGTGCACGGTTGGTCAATAGATGTCCGAACAACATGGCTACACCGTTACAGGCATCGTTCTCGGTAGCTACGACAAATGCTTCACGAATACCGTTCCAGTCAAAAGAAGTATTGAGCAGAGCTTCCGGATAGTCACCGTTAGGATAGAAGTCTGTCCATTGGCGTTGTCCCTGGAAACCGGCTGCAATGGCATTGTGTCCCAAGGCCTCTTCCTTGAATCCCATTTCTTTCAATTTGGGGTTTCCAGTCATCAAGTCGCGCATGATAATCGTCATCTTTACAATGAATTCCCAATCAGCATCTTTCTGTTCACGGGTTTTACGTTTTTCAGGACGATTCTTGAAGTCTTCACCTTCGTTTGTCTTGCAATTTTCTTCAGTCCAGGCCATGGCTTTGGCGTATTCTTCGTGGTCATAGATGCCTTCGTCCATTCGACGGATGATTTCTGTGAGGTCTATTGACTCATTACGCATTCCCAGATACTCCTGGAAGAAATCAGGATTAACGATAGAACCGGCGATCCCCATAGATACACTACCCATTGACAGGTAAGATTTGCCTCTCATCGTAGCTACTGCCTGTGCAGCGCGTGCAAAACGAAGAATCTTTTCCGATACATCTTCAGGGATTGTATTATCGTCCAGATCCTGAACATCACGTCCGTAGATACCGAATGCAGGAAGACCTTTTTGTGCATGTCCTGCCAATACCGCTGCCAAATATACAGCTCCCGGACGTTCTGTACCGTTAAATCCCCAAACAGCTTTTGGATAATGAGGATTCATATCCATTGTTTCTGCGCCGTAGCACCAACAGGAAGTAACGGTAATGGTAGAACCGACCCCTTCTCTTTCAAACTTCTCCGCACAAGCAGCGCTTTCGGCTACGCGTCCGATCGTGCTATCGGCAATGACACACTCCACCGGACTTCCATCACCGTTTTTCAGGTTGCTGCTGATTAACTCGGCTACTGCTTTTGCTAAATTCATTGTTTTCTCTTCAAGGCTTTCGCGAACGCCACCCTGGCGACCATCAATTGTGGGACGAATCCCGATTTTCGGATACTTTTTCATGGTTTCTATCTATTAAAGGATTAATTAATATCTGTGCTGAACTGTGCTGATGTCTTCGCAAAAAAAATTAAAGCGACTTTCGAAGTCTTACTTCCGTCGGCAAGAACTTCTGCACCGGTACATTATTGAGAACAAAATTGGCCGCTTCATTTCCCATCATTTCCCAATCAATACTCAATGAGGTTATTCCTTCGTCAATCACTTCGTAGGAAGGAATATCATTATACGCTAACAGACCGAAATCTTTTCCGCATTTCAGCCCTTCCAATCTTCCTTGTTTCACCACTTTTACTACATCTTGTTGCTTGATGGCGATATAGGCAACTCCCTTACGTACGATCAGATTCTCAATATCCTCCTGTATTTCACAGAGGAATCCTTGCTCCTGACAGAAACGGGTAAAATACACCTTACTGCTTTGGGGATGTTTCAGGCTTTTGGGAAACAAAAAAACGAGCTGGTGATAGTTCTTCAATCTTTCCTTGAGCAGATTCAATGCCTGATAGAAAGATTCATCAAAATCCTGGCAGATATATGAATACTTTTCTTTTTCAAATTTGCCGAAATCGAGAAGTAATAATCTTGAAGGATTAATTTTATTAAGAACAGTGCTGAATTTCTCGTTATCGAAATTCATCACGATGTATTTGTTGTATTTTCCGATAGATTCCCGGAGGATCGTATTGAACAATCGTTCGTTGTATTGATGAAACAATAAGTCCACCTTATAGTTAATGGGCAGATGTCTGACGAAACTATTGTATAAAGCTTCTTTGAAAGGAGTATATTGGTCGAGCAGTAGTAAGACATTGGTCACCTGGCTCGTCACATAATAGCCCTTGCCGGGAGTGGAGTCGATCAGTCCTCGTTCGCGTAAATCAAGGAAAGCCTTGAAAACGGTGTCGCGTGATACTCCGTATTGAGCACTCAACTGATTGATGGAAGGCAAAGAATCTCCTTCAAGAAATTCTTTTCTGGAAATCGCCTGGCTAAGTGCGTCCGCTAGTTGCGTAACCTTGCTTGCCTGTTGTCCGAATGTTGCCTTTTTATCAATTCGTTTCATATTCGAAAAATAAATAACACTATGCTGAACTATGCTGATGCAAAGAAAGGCATTTTATTCTGAACGGAATAAATAATTTGATATGTTTTATAGCAGAAAACAATAAAAAAATCCCCTCCGGCGGACCGGAGAGGATTTATAGCTTTTCCTGATTTCTTGTTCGGAATCTGCTGAAATTTATTCAGCAGCAGCTTCTGTTGCAGGAGCTTCTTCTGCAGGTGCTTCAGCAGCAGCTTTTTCAGCAGCTTCAGCAGCTTTCTTTTCAGCGAGTGCTTTTGCTTTCACTTCGTTGATTTTCTTTTCTGCTTCCAGACGTGCTTTAGCTTCAGCTTTCTTAGCTTCGTCTTGTTTAGCTTTCAAAGTAGCCAAACCTGACTGTTTGTTGTTTTTCCAAGCTTCAAATTTAGCTTCTGCTTCTGCTTCTCCGAATGCGCCTTTTGCTACACCGCCCAGAAGATGTTTCTTCATGTAAACTCCTTCACGAGAAAGAATGTTACGTACAGTGTCACTTGGTTGTGCACCTTTCAGTACCCATGCCAATGCAGCGTCGAAATTCAAATCTACTGTAGCAGGATTGGTGTTAGGGTTGTAAGTACCAATCTTCTCAATAAATTTACCATCACGTGGTGCTCTGCTGTCTGCAATTACAATTGAATAGAACGCGTAACTTTTACGTCCGTGTCTCTGCAATCTGATTCTAGTTGCCATTTTAAATAATTGTTTTTAATGATTGATTTGAATTATGCTATTATCTCGTAATAGCGGGCACAAAGATACGGCTTTTCTTTTGATTGACAAACATTTCGCATCTTTTTTACGAATACCGTTTCGGATAGCGGAACAAAATTGCTAGCAGGGCGCATGCTCCCATTGTAAACGGATAGTAGAGATTTCCGATGATACTGATGGGGGAGATACTGGCAAGTCCCGCTGCAATCAGCATCTGCGCTCCGTATGGAATAATCCCTTGTATCAGGCAGGAGAAAGTATCGAGGATACTGGCTGTTTTTCTTCGGTCGAGATGGAATTTCACGGCAATATCTTTGGCAATCGGTCCTGTTGTTATAATGGCAATCGTGTTGTTGGCTGTACATAAGTTGGCGATACTTACCAGGGCTGCGATGCTTAGTTCGGCTCCTCTTTTACCATTGACGTGGCGGGTGAGTTTCCGTATAATGAAATCGATACCACCGTTATAACGGATTGTTTCGAGCATCCCTCCGGCCAGCAGAGTGATAATAATCAGTTCTCCCATTCCTGTAATTCCCGTTCCCATGGCACCAAACCAGTCGAAAATTCCAAAGCTGCCGGTCGCGATGCCAATGATGCCACTTGTCAATATACCTATTATGAGTACGAGCATCACGTTCATTCCGGCGATGGCTGTTCCTAATACTATTATATAAGGTATAACTTTGATCCATTCAATGGTCTGTGTTTGGGCGGGAGCTGTAATGGATAGTCCCTGAAATATGTAAATTCCCAACACAATGATGGCTGCCGGTACGACAATCATAGAATTTACACGGAATTTATCGCGCATTACACATTCCTGGGTTTTTGTCGAAGCGATGGTGGTGTCGGAGATAAAAGATAAGTTGTCTCCGAAAAAAGAACCGCCTACTACGACGGCTACCATAAAGGGGAGAGCTATTTCAGTTTTTTCTGCTAGTCCTACGGCAACGGGAGTAAGGGCGACGATAGTTCCTACGCTGGTTCCGATGGATAAAGAGATGAAACAGGCGGCAATGAAGATGCCTGCCAGTAACAGGTTATCCGGCAGAATATGCAGTGTCAGATTGACAGTGGCATCGATTGCTCCCATTTGTTTCGCACTATGAGCAAAGGCTCCGGCAAGAATGAATATCCATATCATCAGGAGGATATTTTTATTGGCAGCTCCCACGGAGAACTGATAGATGCGTTGGTCTAGTTTCAATCCTTTGGTAATAGCAATGGCGTAGCAGGAAGAAACAAGGAAAGCCACCGTGATAGGCACTTTATAAAAGTCGTTGACAAGAATGGAAGTTACCAGGTAAAGGCATAAGAATACGAGCAACGGACTTAATGCCCACCAACTTCCGGTGCGGTTTTTATGTATTTTTTCTTCAGTCATAAATGGAATATGTAGATATTCGTTTTTTGCTTTCGATTCTCTGTCTCTTAAAGTAAAATAATACGCTTTTGCATGATTTCCGTCAGTTGTGCTTTCAACAGGCGGGCATTGATCGGTTTAGGCATATAACCGTCAAAACCGCTTTCCATCACCCGTTGTTCATCCGAAGCGTATGCAAAAGCCGTAATGGCGATAATAGGTACCTTGGCAGAATATTTGCGTATTTCTTTAGTTGCCTCGTAACCGTCCATGACCGGCATATTGATGTCCATCAATATAATCTGCGGATTATATTGCTTGAACATTTCCACCGCCTCTTGTCCATCCCAGGCATGAATTAATTGATACTCTCCCTTTAGTATGGATGCGAACAGTTTGTAGTTACTTTCATTATCCTCGGCAATCAGAATGGTAAACTTGTTTTTTTCTATACTTATCGGCTGAATTTCCTCTTTTTTTATGCTTTCTTCTACGGCTATTGCGGCTTTATATGGCAGCGTGAACCAGAATGTTGAGCCTTTGCCCTCTTCCGAGTCTACTCCGATGGTACCTCCCATGTGTTCTACCAGAGTCTGGCAGATAGAAAGTCCCAGGCCGGTGCCTTGTTCGAAACTATTTAATTTGACGAAGCGTCCGAAAATGCTCTTTTGCTTGTCTTTGGGAATGCCACAGCCAGTATCGCTGACATAAAAATAGATCTCTTTGCCGCGGAGTTCATAACCAAAACGAATGTATCCTTCAGTGGTGAATTTGATGGCATTACTTATCAGGTTGATGAGCAATTGTGACAGCCTGTTCTTCTCTGTATGGATAAAGCAATTTTTCTCTGCCAGATGGCAGGTTAGCTGTACTTTTTCAGATTTTATTTTTAATTGTAATGAGCTCGTTAACTCGTTCAGCATTTTGTTCAAGTCTATGTTGGAATATTGAAATTCCAATGTTCCGGCTTCAATCTTTGATAAATCAAGAATGTCACTGATTAATTGCAATAACAAGGTATTATTGTTTTCAATGATGCTCACATATTCCTGCTTTTCCTCTTCCTCGTCTGTTGAAGCCAATATGCCGGAGAAACCGACAATAGCGTTGAGGGGAGTACGGATTTCATGGCTCATATTGGCGAGGAAGGCAGACTTCAGACGATTGGATTCTTCTGCCCGGTCTCTGGCTGTGGTCAATTCCATTTCCATCTTTTTCCGTGTGGTGATGACTAGTGAAGAACCGACCAGGGTGAGCGGCTTGCCGTTTTCGTCACGGGTCTCTACAGCGGCTTGAGCTTCCACCCATTCGATTCTGTGAATGTTATTCTGTACATTGATAACCCGGTATTCTTCCCTGACTTTATCCGATCGCCCTTCTATCAGGTCATCATAGGCTTTTTCTACCCGTTTACGGTCTTCTTTGAATATCTTTGAGAAATATTGGGAATCGGGCACTGCCAATTGTTCTTCATTCACGTCTTTATCGTTTGTGCTAAGCTCAATAGGCCTATTGATGTCGCAAAGTATGGTTTTGCTTCGCAAATCCCATTTCCAGGGCACGATATTGGCTACGTCCAGTGCCATTGCCAGTTTATTGTTGGTAGCACTTAGTTTTTGTTGTGCTTTGTGTAGTTCGGTGCTGTCCAGGCAGAAAATATCGACAATATTGTTGTGGTGAGTTCCTTTTAGTACTACATCATAGAAGGTGTCTATCTGTTTGAAATAATAGGGGAAAGTGATAGCCTTGTTTTCCGCAAGTGACATTTTGGTGAAATGCAGGAACTCCGGCATGGATTCAGGGAATATTTCACTGGCTTTCTTGCCTACTACATCTTCTTTACGGAAGAAACTTTTCTCGAAATGAGCGTTGACATTCCGGTATACAAGTTCTATCGGAGTGCCTTCTTCATTCATGATTAACTCTTCTTGCATATACAATATAGGCATATTGTTAATCAGGTTTTTGTAAGAAGTCATTGTGTCAATCTCTTTCTGTTGTATTTTCTTGAGCTTATTCAGATGACTGATGCGGTATTGGAAGAATAGGGCAAGCAGTATGAAGCAGACTATGGTTCCTAAAATAAAGTATCCGTACTGTTCCCAAAACGTAGGCGGCTTGTTAAAGAAAATAGTGCCCGGGGGACATAAGTATGGCGACATTCCTTTACGTAGCAAAACATTGTAGTTGATAGTCGGAGCGGCATCTGAAGGCTCGTAAAAAGGTATCTCGGATGCTTGTTTGCCATTCAATATTGATTGGATCGTTTGTATGATTTTCTGGCTGTATGCATGTTGATCGTAGATGTATCCGCCAATTATTCCTCCTGCGTTGTCCTTGATTGTCATCATCCCAAGGCTGAACAGAGGTGCGGAAGTCGTTGAGACTAACAGGTGTGAATTTGTAACTAGCGAGGTGTTGCCGGCAAAGGTGTGTTTGTAAAACCATGAAGAGAAAAGTATTCCTGTTGTTTTAGGATCAACGGTGTAAAGGGTGTCCAGCAAATGATTGGTTTGCATCTTCCGGGGCGATATGAATTGATAATTGATGTCGGGATGGCTCTTTTTCAATTCTTGTTTGATAACCATATTGTAAGTCTGGTTGTTTTGCCGTTCATCACCGATAAATATGAAATTTTTAATATCGGGAGTCATTCGGCAAATCAGGTCTATATTTTCTTTAATATAGAAATTGGAATGTAGGAAAGTGAGATTGTAAGGCTGCGCCATATCTGCAATCGGGGTTCTTGCAGTCAACTCAACAGGCTTCTTTTGGAGATAAAATTCCTTCGGGCCGATGTAATCTTCTTCAGCACATAGTATAATCGGAATATTTCCCCACATCTTTCTGAAGTCGTCCCGTAATATCATGCTGGAGTTTCCGAGTAATATCAACATACGCGGAGAATGTCGCTTGTATTTTTCCAGAACTGCCTGTCTGAATTCATTCAAAGTGGAGTCTGTGTCCATCATTAGCATGTTCATGTGTTCGGTATAGAGTGCTAATTGAGGCGAATTCTGGGCATATTCGGTAATTGCTGAAATCATTCTGAAGCTCCAGGGAGCTGCTTCTGTATATGAATTAATGATTAAAAGATAATTCGATGAGTTCACTGAATCTTTTTGAGCTAGAATCGGTGATATGTAGGAAAATGCTAATAGGCAGAAAGACAAAAATAATTTTATTATATATGAGTTAATTATTTTGGTTTGAAAAAGAGTTGTCATTTAAATTTAATTTTCTGGTGGCTTATTAAGTTTATGCATTGGCAAAAGTATTAATAATAAATGAATTAAACTTGATTTTGACCATAAAAAATGAATGAAAAAAAGACTTCAGGTCTTTTTCTGATTAACGGGCTTTTTATTCAATTTTATAGGGGTACGCTTTGGTAGGGATGAGTAAACCAAAAACGCGAGCCGGTTCCCATCTCGGATTCCACTCCAATAGTGCCGCCGAGATGTTCGATAATGCTCCTGCAAATAGACAGCCCTAAGCCTGTGCCTTTTGAGAATGAATTGAGTTTCACAAAGCGGTCGAATACCCGGTCTACTTTGTCCGGTTCAATCCCCATTCCTGTATCAGCTACGGAAAATTCAATTTCACTGGTATCTTCTTTCAGGTGATATTCGAGAAGAATCTGTCCCTTATTTGTAAATTTGAGGGCATTGTTGATAAAGTTTGTGATAACCTGCATCAGACGTTTCTTGTCAGTATAGATATAGAAATTGGGTAGGGTGGGGGCTAGTAAAACTGGTACCGGCTTATCTTCTTTTATATCATAATTGCGTATAATATCTTCACAGAAGCTCTTAATGTCCAGATAATCCATGGTGAAGTCGAGTGTTCCGGCTTCTATTTTTGATAAGTCGAGAATGTCGGATATCAGTTGTAAAAGAAGTTCGGTGTTTTCTTGCATGATATCGACATAATCCTGACGTTCCTTTTTGTCATCCGATTCGACCAGTAAACTGGCAAAGCCGACAATCGCATTGAGCGGAGTACGGATTTCATGACTCATATTGGCGAGGAAGGCTGATTTTAAGCGGTCCAGGTTTTCCGCTTTTTCTTTGGCTATCCTTAGTTCTTCTTCTATTGTTTTTTGGTGGTCAATATCAACGCTGGTAATCACGTGTGCCATCTGTCCGTCTATCCAGGCAAATGCTGCACTGAATACCCGGAACCAACATTTGTCGAACGGGCGTTGGTAATCCCAGGAATATACCTTGGTTGGCAGCCCGTTTTCATCTATCAAATGTTTCTTAGGACAAAACTCACATTCTCCGGTTTTATCTTTATATAGAGCCTGCCAGCATTTTTTTCCTTCAAAGTGTTCGATACCTCCATAAGGAGCGGCCATAGATTCATTGGCATATAGCATATCATGGGAATCAAAAGAGTTTACGTAGATGTCAACCCCCATATTATTCATGATGCTGCTTAACGTCTTGCTCGCCCGTACTTCTCTTTCTTTATATTCCCGCACTGCTATTTCCTTGGAGAGGGAGCCTAAAATGAGATGAATCATTTGCAGTTCTTCATCGGTGAAAGATATTGCATGTTCTCTGTCTCCAAATCCGATGAATCCGATAATTTTTCCTTCGGAGTCTTGAATTTGCCGGATTAGTAATGAATCGACTTTATAGAAATCCACGATGTCTACATCATCCCAAGAAGTATTTTGGTTTCTGCAAGCATAAAAAGGTTTGTTCTTTCCATTTGCACGGACAACATGTTGATTGGTCATTTCGCTGATTTCAAAACGTTGTCGCAAAACGTTGTCGTTATTTCCGACAGTTTCCTTTAGATAGAAGTAGCGAAATCCGTCAGTTTGATAAATGAATCCTCTTTTAAAGCCATAGTATTCGCAAATATCCGTAAGTGATTCTGTGATTTTTTTCTCAATAGAGTCACAGCTATTCAGTCTTTCTAAAAAATGAAGTAAAAATGCATTGTAATTCTCTCTTTCTCTAATCATATTGTTTTAGGCATCTTGTTTGGTTATTTAAACTCGGAAGGAGTATGCTGTTTATCTCTTTCAAGTCTTCAAGCTGCTAATATACGGACTTTTAAAAAATGATGAACGCTGTTTCAGATTTTTTGTAATGTTCCGTTTTTCTTTTTTTTGGTACGAAAAGAGAATGTGATATATGATATTTCTCTTGGATTTTAGTTAACTAACAATAATCATTTGAGAAATAAAGGAGTGAACACTTGTGCGGATTTATTGAATTGAATAATGATTGGGGAAGTTAGTCGGTCATTGAATTTTTTGAATCTGTAAGTGATTGATTATTAATGCGCAATAAATGTACATTTTTCCTTTAAAACCAACGGGCCGTTCCTTTAAAAGAAACGACC
>OCAA01000347.1_pt1 | contig 47202 bp, 40 predicted proteins | sample 1538241 | NCBI WGS metagenome assembly OCAA01 (sample SAMEA2580241, study PRJEB22360) | human gut metagenome | biome: human gut; feature: human-associated habitat; material: faeces | place: Denmark | collected 2008/2010
TCCAGCATCTGGATCAGATCGGCGTTGGCAAGCTGGTCAAGATGGCTGCCCACGACGGCCGCGAGACCCGTCCCGATCTGGGTCTGGGCATCTGCGGCGAGCACGGCGGCGACCCCACGAGCGTGGAGTTCTGCCACAATGTCGGTCTGGACTACGTCAGCTGCTCTCCCTTCCGTGTGCCTATCGCACGTCTGGCTGCCGCCCAGGCTGCTATTAAAAACCCGAGAGCGTAAGGATTTTATAGCGAATTATCGTTAAAAATCAAGTATAAAATAAGGCTCACCGTCAATTTTGGCGGTGGGCCTTATTTGTTTGCTCATGTATGAGGTGAATTGCGTTTAACACAGAGCTGCTTCCCAGAAGCATCACAGATACACCTCCACAGTCAGGTCGGTCCACGCTGCACGGCGGAACTGGTGGGGCATCTTGTTGGCTTCCCGGTAACGCTTGGCGGTCTCAAAGTCGATGGTGAAGGTAAGAATGGGCTTTTCCGATACAGCCGTCAGATTGGTGCGCTCCTCTTTGGACTTCTTGCAGCCGGTGTTCAGCTTCCAGCGGTAGGAGTAATCGGCAATGGGGGTGACCACTTCAACGAACTGGTCAATCAATTCGGGAGCAAGACGGGCACCGTGCACATCGACCTTCTGAGAGAGAAAATCGTAGATCGCTTTCATGTCCGAAGAAACCGTCTGCGGTTCGGGCGCAGGGGAGAGGGCTTTCAGTTCCTGCTCCAAGCGGTCAATCTCATCATCAGCCTGTTTACAGAGGGCTTGGTATTCCTCTCTTGGCAGTTCGCCGTCTGCACGCATGGCAGCGTAGTTCAGCTTGCGCTTTTTGATTTTTTCAATCTTGCTCTGAATCGGTGCAGCGGACATTCGTGCGGTGGCTTTTCCGTTCTGGCAGCTTTCGATCATCTTGCAGGCACGAAGGATGGCTTTATTCTGATTGCCCCAGACCTTTTCAAAGATCTTCTTCGCCATCAGTTCCAGCTTCCACTCCGGGATAGAAATGGCATCACAACTGAGCTGTTCGGTCATGTTGTGCTCCAGAACGAAGGAACGGGTCGGGTTGACGGTTCGCATATTGCACTGGTAGCCAAAGACCGGCGTTCCGTCCTTCAGTTTGCGCCAGTTGAAAATGCGGTAGGAAGAACCGCAGCGGCAACGAAGCTTTGCGACCCATAAATATTTGGTGCTGTCAATGCCCTTGCGTCGTGTTTCTCCATCAGGAAGACGCAGATTGACAATACGGCTTTTACGGATGCGCTCACATTCATGCCAGAGGGCTTCTGATACGATCGGCTCAAAGTTGCCTTTTACATAGACGAAGGAAGTTTCGTCCAGATTGTTGATGCGTTTCTTTTCAAGATAGTTGTTGACCTTGGACTTGTTGTAGCAGACATAGCCCATATACGTTGCGTTACGAAGGATGCGGCTGATTTTTGTACAGGACCAACTGACGTTTCCGTGCCCATCCTTACGACCCAGCCGGGAAAGTTCATTGACGATCGCCTTTTCCCCGTAGCCCTGAGAATAGAGCGTGAAAACCATTCGTATGGTAGCAGCCTGTTCCTCGTTGATAACGTATGTACGGTTGAACTTGTCCCGGTCATAGCCGATAATGTTGCCGCTGCCGTAAAGTACGCCGTTCTGCCGACTTATCTTCTGCCCAGCAAGAACACGCTCTGAAATCTTGCGGCTTTCCTCCTGTGCCATGGTTGCCATGATGGAAAGCCGGAGTTCGCCATCGCCGTCCATCGTCCAGATGTTGTCAGATACGAAAAAGACCTCTACGCCGAAATTACGGAGTTCGCGGGTGAGCTGAAGGGTATCGACGGTGTTGCGGGCAAAGCGGCAGACCTCACGCGTAACGATCAGGTCGAATTTTCCGCACTTGGCATCGGAAATCATTTTCATAAAGGCCGGGCGCTTTTTGGCGGAGGTTCCGGTGATGCCTTCGTCGATGTAGCGGTCAACGACCTGCCAGTTGGGATGATACCGAAGCTGGTCATCGTACCATTGCATCTGGTTGCCAAGCGCATCGACCTGCGCTTCATGCTGGGTGGAAACACGACCGTAAAAGACAATGCGGCGGTCACGGTCTTTGTCCAATGGGAATTGCCCAAAGTACATTCTTTGTGTGATGTTCATATCGCTGTACCTCCTTTGCCCGTAGTATAGAAGATTGCGAAGGGAATATGTAGGATGTCGCCGGTGTCAGCGACATCCTTGACATTACGCAGAATATCTGCTAAGGACCTGATGATAGACCTCAGCAGAGATCAGGTTGTTGTCAAATAAAATAGAAATCAGCTTCAGTGCAGTTGCATCGATGCTGAAAACATCGGGAGGAACAGCGGGGGAAAGGGGAGAGTAGGCGTTCTTGTTGATATTATCGACCTCCGTTCAGGTCCAGACTGTTCATCAGGGCTTCGTTGATCTGGTACATTTCGTCCGGCGTAGTCTGCCCCAGGAGCCGCTGGATACGCTCCTTATCAATGGTGAAGATCTGCTCCAGCAGCACCATAGAGGGCCTTGAAAACGCTGGATTTCGGTCAATGAGAACATGGGTAGGCTGGTTTGGCTTTTTGGTGACTTTTGAGGTCACAGCAGCCACGATCACGGTCGGTGCAAATTTATTTCCGGTATTATTTTGTATCACAATAACAGGGCGTTTACCTCCCTGCTCAGAACCATAGTGCGGGTCAAGGTCTGCAAAGTAGATCTCGCCCCGGAGAAAACCAAAGTCTTTTGTTACATATACGGTGGCAGTCAACCCCCTTTTGCTTATGTAGGCAAAAGCCGCCCTTGCGGACGGCTTCTTCGATGTGAAAGGAGACCTGCATGAAGAAGTAAGATCACTGCTTGATGGGCAGATTGAAGCGGCGGCTGGAGCCGTTGTAGGTGCGAAGGATCAGCATCATATACTTGTAGCTGACGGTGCCGCTCAGGGATTTCTCATCCCGCACCAGCGTCATAGGGTGGATGGCTTGCAGACGCTTCACCAGACGCTCCGGGTCATACTCGCCCTGATACAGAGCCACAAAGCGAACCATGCCCTGCAGGATGCCGGAGCGGAGGGAATCGGGGTCACCCTCCCAGCCCTTTGCCATCATGGTCAGGGCTTCTTTGTAAAGGTCTGCGCCGTAGGCTTTGTACTCCTTGAAAGCCGTGCGGATGCAGATGATCTTCCACGGGGCACGGTAGCTGTCCAGACCAAGCTGCAGACCTGTGCTTTCGGTGGCTTTCACGAATGCGAGAGATTCCGGGTCTTTGCCCACCAAAGCGGCGCGCAGCTCTGCGCCAGCGGTCAGCGGCGTGGAAACGCCCGTCTGCCGGGAAAACAGCATGGCTTCTTCTTCCTCTGTCAGTCCCTCGTACACTTTGCAGATGATCGGAAGATCCTGCCCGCCGTTCATCGCCCGACGGGTCACGATGGTATGCTGACCGTCAAAGACGAAGTAGTGACCGTCCCGGTAGCTGACCTTGGGCGGGTTGGCAATCAGCTCGGTGAACTCTGCCGACATCTTTTCGACATTGGGAATGTTCAGCTTGCGCTGATATTCCGCAGGGATTTCGAGAAAGGCACTGTTGATGACCTTTTCTTCGTAAGGCCGCTGAGCGAAAAGGGCTTCGATGATGGCTTCATCCGTGATTTCGGGCATGATCTCAGGCATGGTGCTGACACAGTTCATATTCTTCATAGCAGTTCCTCCATCTTATCTTCCAAATTTTTCAGGTAATCTCTCAATTTCTGAATCGTTCGTCCTACGGATGCACGGTTCTCTGCATCGGATAGAATATCGGGATATTCCCGGAAAACGCTTTCCCAGCGGCGCATCATACTGTTGGCGGCTCCCGATACCTCACAAAGCATTGCCGCACCATTGGCAAGCTGCTTGACATGGTAGCGATTGTTTGCGATTTCAAGAATCTGCTGACGGTCAACTTTCAACGGTTCATTCTCCTTTTGTGGAAAGATCGGCTCGGATGGAGCAGGAGTGGACGTTGGTTCTTCGTCAGGCGCTTCTTCATCGGATGTACTGGCATCGGGCAGCGGTGTAGCTACAGCTGGGGGAGTTTTCTGTTTTTGTGCAGACGGCTTTGGTGGCTTCGGTTTGCAGATCTCAGCCACCAGTGCAGGACGTTCTTCGGGAGGGGCACGGGCAACGGATGCGATCTCAGCGGCGGTCGGCTTGACCTCGCCGGAAAGCACTTTCTGCCGTGTACCGGGTACAGCTTCTTCGGCAGCGTCCAAACCTTTAGCATAATGTTCGGCTTCAATCACATACGTTCTTCCTACACCGCTTTCCGCAGCGACTTTATAACAGGTTTTGGGTGCACCGATCAGGTTACGCTTTCCGTAACCTGATTTTGCAACAGGACTTTTTCTGTCACCGCCGTTGGCGCATTTCTCAGCTTCATACTGCTTACCGATAAGGTATTTCTTCTGTTCCGGGGTAAGGTTGCGCCGCCCTAGCTGGTTTTTGCAGATCCAGATGATTGCTTCATAGCGGCTGGCAAACTCTTTCTCGTGAACGGTGAAAGGGATCTCCGGGTGCTTTTTGGCAATGGTGTAGCGGTTGTGCCCGTCTACGATCAAGCCCTGCCATACGATGATGGGATTGATGATGCGGCCATCTCGCAGGATGTTGGCTTCGAGCTGGTTCAGTTCCTCAAAGGTCAGCGGCGGAATCTTGCCTTGAAACTCCGGGTCGATCTTAAGCGCATTCAGATTCATCATCGAACCGTCCCTTCTTAAAGTAGGTGGATTTCGGGCTTGTGGGCTGGATGTAGTAGTCGTAGCCAAAGTTGGTCTGGCAGTAGGTGCAAGGCTCCTTGGTGAGCTGATAGGGGTCTGCACGGCGGACACGGATGCCACGCGTGTTCCGAAAGGCATTCAGGCAGCGGGGGCAGAGGGTGGTCAGGGTCGATTCGTCGGTAAAAGTACGGCTCATAGTCATTACCTCCGTGTCATCAGAATGAATATTCGGTATGGAAAAAGCCCGCCGCCTTGATTCAGAAGAATCCCGGTAGTGGGCTTTGGAGTCTTAGTTAAGTGTCCCACCCTATTTGTCCTCGACGCCCGGTGGGGTTGGAATACACCTCGGTGAGGGGGATCGCACCCTTCCTCTCATTGGCTTTTCAGCCACCCCGCCTTCTTTATGGCCGGGCCGCGAATTACGGAAGTTTCATTGTTTTGTCCGAGGGAATGATATTCAGTTTTCAAGGTACGGCTTCCAGCTTTGGGCTTCTCCCCGTCTGGGGTGTTGCCCTTGCTGTGACCATAGTGTACCTGAAAACTGAATGTTTTTTTAGGACGCATTACGTCCTATTTTTGAGAAAAAACGAGTCTTTTTTATAAAGAAACCGGACATCCCATGTCCTGTTTTTCGTAGAAGCGTCAGAAAAATACGCAAAAAAGAAGCCGAGAATCGCTTCTCGGCTTCTGGGAGATAAACTTATGCAATTTCTGTTTCAGTCAGTTCTGTTATCAGAGTATTCAACCCGTCTTTGAACATCTGAATCGTCTTGTTCTGTTTTTTGATATGTGCGATAAGGTCCCTTTCTCTTGGGGTTTCAGTCACACCAATAATCAAAAAATCCAAGTTGGCTTTTAGCAGAACCACTACTTCCACCATGAGATCTATGGAAGCAGCACATTCACCTCTCTCAATTCTTCCTAGGTGACGGTCGCTGATGTTCAGTCGGATTGCCATTTCTTCCTGCGTCATACCGTTTGCTTTACGCAGTTGCTGGATGCGCTTGCCGGTGGCATAAGAATCAAAGTACATAAGCCAGCCCTCCGACCAAGCAAAGGGGCAGCCACAAGCTGCGCCACAGGGTCGGAGTGCAGGGATGCAGTCGGCGGGTCAGGTTCTGTTTGCCGGGACTTGGTTTGTACTCGATGATTCTCCTTTTCATGTTTTTGTCCTTTCGCTTTCAATGGTGGAAGGCGGGCAGAGCGCAAAAAGCGCGGTGCATCTTTAATAACAGAGAAAAATCTCTATGTTATAGGGCAAGAAGAAAAACGTCAGGGCTATAATGCAGGCATTGATAAATAGCAGCGGCTTCGTACAATGCTGGTGCATTTCCAATAGGGTACATAAACCGATGTCAATGTGTTATTTATCGGATTTCCTGATCGATTGCAGTGAAAATCGAGGCGTTAAAAAAATCTACAAGCGTAATTCCAAGGCCATCACACAGTTTTTTGACGGTTGGAACGGTGACGCTCTGCTGGGAGGAATCAAGCATGCTGTAAACGGTGGACGGAGTGACACCGGAACGGACAGCAAGGGCATTGGGACTTATGTTGCGTTCCTCGCAAAGCTCTTTGAAACGTAATGCAACGGCATCTTTTACTTTTGTATCTTCATCGGTCGCTAATATCTGTTTGTTCTCCTTTTTTGTAGATATTAGCGGAAATAGGTTGTTTTTGTGTACGGTGCGCCGTATACTCAGAAATGACAATTCCGAAGATTTGACACGAAAATCAACCGACAGAAAGATAAGAAGAGGTATCCTCCATACGGTCAATGGAAGAAAACGCTCAATAAACTACGTTTTATCGAAATCTTTTTGGATATGTGACCACCAATCACCCCTTAAAAGTTTTCGAAAACACGATTTATTTCTCGTCGTTTGCGTTTCATATCAGAATGAACATATTTTTTTAACGTGACTGCTGCATCTGAATGACCTAACAGTTCGCTCAAGGTTTTGATGTCGCAATGCGCTTGCAAGCAGGTGGTTGCAAAGGTATGACGAAGCGCATGAGGGTGCGCCTGATGGACGCTGGCCTTTTTCAGATAGCCGTGAATGCTCTTACGGTAGCATCGAGGTTCAACTGGCTTTTCCTCATTGCCAGAAAGAAACCAAGTTCCGCTGCTGAAATCTTTCGACAGCTTCTTCAGAACACGAAGCAGCGATTTTGGAAGTGGAATCTCACGACGAGAGCTTTTGGTTTTGGGAGATTGAACAACAACTTTTGTGTGACCATTTCCACAAGAGATCCGAGTCACTGTTCGTTGGATTGTCACAGTTCCTGCCGATAAATCAAAATCTCCCCATTTTAACCCACAAATTTCGCCGATACGCAGCCCCAACTGAAACCCAAGCAGCAGACCGATTTTCCGGGACGTAGGCGATTCCATTACAAACGTCTGCAATTTCTTTTGTTCTTCTGTAGTAAACGGCAGCGGTACTTTGTGGGATTTTTGCGGCAGTTTTACCATAATTTCAAAAGGGCGAATGAGATGAAAGTGCGCTGCATACTTGCAGATGCGCCGCAGCATCGATAAACACTCCTGTGCCATGGTTGCCCCTAAAGTCTTTTGCTTTCCGTTGGCTGGTGTTATCACTGCCAAAAGTCCCTGCTCCAGAATTTTTTCGCTTAAAGCACTCACTTTGAAATCCCCGAAAACAGGCTGGAGATAGTGCCGCAGAGTATACTGGTAGTGCGAGAAAGTTGACTCTTTTACACCCTGCCGGACAGAATATAACCATTGCTCTGAAATTTCCGAAAAAGTAATATCGGTACTATTCAGGTTATAAATGCCACACTCTGCCTTTTTGCGAGCAGAAATTGCTCGTACTTCGGTATAAGTTGTCCCATATACATACCCCCAGCAAGGCTTGCCGTCCGCAGAACGACCTTTGATATATCGGCCCTCCCATCGTCCATCGCTGCGTTTCCGAATGTTTTCACCACGTCTTGCCATACAAATCCTCCTGCTGACACCTTATGGACCACTAATTGCCTAAAAATCGAATTCGTGGCCGATTTTTTGAACAAATTGGACAACAAATCAAAAAAAGATTAAGTATATCGCCGAAATTTCTCTGGTAAAGAGTGCCAAAGTCTATTGCCTATCATGCGATTCAATGTTAGAATAGAACAGTGAGAATGACAAGATCGTCCAACACATGGTATCTTCCATTGACCGTATGAGAGATACCCCTTTATTGCGGAAAGGGGTGAACAAGGTGGCATTGCGCCTGTTTGAGCACAACGAGAAAGCGTATCGTGCGGCAGTCCGGATGATGGAACAGTATGGCAAGGCTGCCATTGTCCATCCCACCGGCACCGGAAAGAGCTACATTGCGTTCAAGCTGATCGAGGACAACCCGGAGAAGGTTGTAATCTGGCTTTCTCCCAGTGAATACATTTTCAAAACCCAGTTGGAAAGCTTGAAAAAGAACGACCCGGGCTTTCCATTGTCAAATGTTCACTTTTATACCTATGCCAAACTGATGTGCTGTACACAGGCGCAGCTGGAGAAAATTGCAGCGCAGAAGCCTGCCTATATTATACTCGATGAATTCCACCGTGCCGGTGCGGAATGCTGGGGCGAAAGCACGGTGGCTTTATTAAAGTTATGCCCGGAAGCAAAGCTTCTGGGGCTGACGGCAACAAACATCCGGTATCTGGATAATAACCGTGACATGGCCGAAGAACTCTTTGATGGGCATACGGCGAGCGACATGACCCTTGGCGAAGCAGTCGTCAGGGGCATTTTGCCTGCCCCGAAATATGTGACCACTGTTTATCAATACCAGAAAACGCTTGCAAAGTATCAGGCACGAGTGGACAACCTGCGGGCACCGGGCATTCAGGATGTGAATCAGAAATATCTGGACGCTCTGCGCCGGGCACTGGAACAGGCAGACGGACTTGATCTTGTCTTTCAACATCATATCACGCAGACAAGTGGAAAATACATCGTATTCTGCGCAAACAAAGAGCATATGGACGAAATGGTTTCCCATGTGCCCGAATGGTTTGCAGGGGTCAACCCGGATGTTGTGGTTTACGAAGCCTACTCGGATGATCCGAACACTGACAAGGCGTTTGCAGACTTCAAAACGGACACCAGTGACCGGCTGAAGCTGCTGTTCTGCATTGATATGCTCAATGAGGGCGTCCATGTGGAGGGCATTTCCGGCGTCATTCTGTTCCGACCAACGATTTCACCCATCATCTACAAGCAGCAGATCGGACGTGCCCTGACCGCCGGGGACACCGCAGCCCCGCTGATCTTGGATGTGGTCAACAATTTCGAGGGTCTGACCAGTATTTCCGGCCTGCAAAGCGAGATGCAGGAGGCAGTTCACCGGCTCTATGCCAACGGTGAGGGTGATAAGATCGTCACCGAGCGGTTCGAGGTCATCGAGCAAGTGCACGACTGCCGGGTGCTGTTCGAGCAGCTACAGGCAAGTCTCTCTTCCGGTTGGGAGCACTATTTCTCTGAGGCAAGTATCTACTATGCGGAGCACGGCAATTTGAACGTCCCGAAACTGTATACGACGCCCGGTGGTCTGAGCCTTGGTGTGTGGCTGATCACCCAGCGCCGTGTGCGCGAGGGACAGATCCAAGGCAATCTGACCGAGCAGCAGATCGCGCGGCTGGACAGCATCGGGATGGTCTGGGGAAACCGGAAGGAAATTGCGTGGCAGCATGGATTTGAGGTCGCCAAGAAATACCACGACACCTACGGGAACCTGATGGTGCCCGGAAAATATGTAGACCCGGACGGCTACCCACTGGGACAGTGGATCATCAAGACCCGGCAGCAGAAGCTGAATGGCCGCTTAAAAGAAGAACGCATCGCACAGCTGGATGAGATCGGCATGGTGTGGAACATTTTCGATGCCAAGTGGGAAAAGGCTTATGCGCTGGCTGCGGCTTATTATGAGGAAAACGGCAACCTGAATATCCCACGTTCCTATGTGACAGCGGCTGGCGAACGGCTGGGACAATGGGTCGAAAGCCAGCAATGGGCGTACCCGAAAGGAAAACTGACGGAGGAACAGGTCGAGCGGCTCAGCCGGATCGGGATGTACTGGGGCAATCGCAATGACCGCAAGTGGAACGAGGGGTATCAGGAGGCAAAGCGCTATTTTGATGCCCACGGCGACCTGAACGTCCCAGCAGAATATGTGTCACCGGGCGGTTACAACCTCGGAAATTGGGTCAAACGGCAGCGGTATACCCGCCAGAATCCTGAAAAAAGCGGCGCTGTTTTGACAGAGGAGCGGATTGCAAAGCTGGATGAAATCGGGATGCGGTGGGGGAAAAGTAACCCTAAGCACCCGTCTAAGCAGGCAGCACAAGCCGAAACCGTTACGGCGAAAGCAGGTTGAAGAAAGTTGAACGAAAGACAAAAGCAACTGCTTTGTGTGCTGTTAGGAACAATTGGACTTACAGACAGAAATACGAAAAAATACGCACAAGTAAGTTAAAAGTGTGAGGAAAACATGAAAAAAATGGAAGAATTAAGCTACCACGTTGATTTTGGACCGTACTATGTCCACTTGACCCGGAAACAGAAAAGATATCTTGCGGCAAGATCTGTAATTGATCGGATTTTGGCAGCGCTGGCGTTAGTTTTACTTTCACCCTTGTTTTTGGCGGTAAGTATTGCACAAAAAGTCAGTGCACCGGATGAGCCTATCTTCTTTTTACAGAAGCGCGTGGGCAAGGGGGCTCATTGCTTCAACATTATCAAGTTCCGAACGATGAAGAGTTCTGCACCTAAAAATGTAGCAACCGGAGACTTGGAAAATCCACAGATGTACATTTCCAAAGTGGGCCGTTTTTTACGAGACACCAGCATTGATGAGCTGCCGCAGCTGGCGAATGTAGTTCGTGGCGAAATGAGTCTGATTGGCCCTCGTCCGCTGGTGTATACAGAACGTGAGATTCGTTTTCTGCGCCGCTGGTACGGGGTGTATCAGGTAACACCGGGCATTACTGGCTGGGCACAGATCAACGGCCGTGACACGGTGGATGTGTACGACAAAGTCTACTATGACCGGGAATACGTCCAGAATGTTAGCCTGAAATTTGATTTGAAGGTCATTTGGAAGAGCATTCAGGTCGTGCTGGGACGCAAAGGCGTGGTAGATGGAAAAATCGACCCGGAGTTCCGGCGAGAGAGTATTGTTTTATTAAAAGAAAGCAAAATTGTAGAGAGAAACGAGAATCCCTGTGGAGTGAACGCAGAATGATGTAAATCCGACTACGAAAGTGTGATGAAGTATGAATTTGCGGCAATTCATTAAAGGACATTGGTCGGCACTTATTGGCGGTTGCTTGGTTTTATTGTTAGAGGTCATACAGGAAACGGGCCACGTTGAGATTCCTCTGATAGGTTCTCAAAAAGGTTTAAATGTTTTATTCCTAATACTTAGTTTCTTAGAGGTTCTCTCTGTATGGAATTACAGAATTGATTCAGATGTGCGCCATACCGCGCTTTTGCAAATTTGCTTAATTGCGTGTGAGGCTTACATCATTAACATTGATGTGTTTTCCAACAGCATTCAAAAATGGTCGGATTTTATTGAATCTGGTTGGAATTTGACATGGATAATATGCGGTATTTTTGAGTTGTCTTTGATTTCTGGTCACTTGGGGAAGGGAAACCGTGTGATGTTGAAAATAATACGAGAGACAGCAGATTCTTTTCGTGCAATTTGGAAGAGCCATAAGCCAGAACTATGCGATTTATTGCTGATTATTTTGGCCTTTTTACTAACGGTAGTCTTCTTTGTTTGCCTTGGAGCTGTGCATCAGGACAATAGGATCGAGATAACAAATCTCAATGACATTCTTCTGCTTTTCAAAACTGGTATAGAAGTCGCAACAAATGAGCTGGACATTTTTAATTGGTAAGGGGGGAAAATTATAAATGCTGAGAGAAATGGGTACTTTTGGGGCGGTAATGACAGTCATTCTGCTCGTACTAATTGCAATAAAATCTATTTTGCACTATTTGAACCCCAAAGGGGAAAATAATGACCAGACAAAAAGATACAGAAAACATCGACGATTTGTTTTTGGATTTTTGTCGATTGCAACCTTAATACTTGGGGCATATATCATCACGTCGATAAAAAATCCGGAACTCTTTCAAAAAATAAATGAATCAACTACACCTGGATTTATTTATGGCTCAAGACTTCTGGTAAAGCTCCTTGCAACAGTAGCAGGAATGTCAATTATAGCAATTGTACTGATAATGTTTCTTGGCATGGCATTTTGTGGGGCAAGGACTATTTGGTACGCGGCATTTAATAACAAAGATAAATTTGATGAAACAAGACGGGAAAGCCAATCCCTGTTGCAGGAAGCAATTAGAGAGCCTATGGTTAAGATTGTTCTGACCATAAGCGTTTTTGCCGCATTTATTGTGATTCCTCTTTTTTGCGGCAGCGAAGGAAAGGGAATGGTCGAATGCTGGAAAACAGGGGTATGTTACATAGGCGATCTTATCCTCAAAGGAGAAAGCGTGCCAAGCAATCCTGCAACGTCCCTTTCCGTTTCGGTTGCTGTATATATTGTCCTTTACGTTGTTATCTGCGGAACATTTTTTGGTGCGGCAAATATTGTCTATATCATATTTGATGATTTTCTCACAAAAGCATCCGGCAGAGGCTTTTTGCGGGAATATTCAAATTCTATTGGCTTGTTGGCTATCGGCATTGCGATGCTCTCCTCGGTGTTTCTTGGTAAAACGGATTCGAATTCAGATCTTCTAAAACTTGTTGGTAATGCGTTGAAATCTATGGCAGTAGTTATCCTGCTATTTGCAGTAGTTGTCATGGTGCTTGAAATTATCAACTTGTTGATGGATATGCGAGATACACTGCTTCGAGAAGAAAGTGGATTGATTTTTATATATCTGGTTCTTTTGGGGTCGGCACTTCTCGCTAATGTGTTGCACTCGTTATATCTTGCCGTAAGCAGTCTGTTTGTGACCAGCGATGGAACAACTGCAAGGATAGAAAAAATTTATGAAGATATTCTTGATGGAATGTGTGATGCAGTAGACCAAAAAGTGGAACGTCTAAGGAATAGATATAAATATACCGATAAGGCAACGTTTCGTTTCTTTAACAGTAAGATTACGAGGAAGTGAGAGAAATGAAGATGGACAAAAGGGATATCGAAAATGCCGCAAAAAATGTTGGAGCAGGAGAAAAAAGCGGTTCACAACTGCTGCAATTTGCAGTGATTTGTTTGGCAATCGCATCCTTCTTTACGACTGCACAAGGTATGCGCAGTTATATTTTTAATGGAGAGCCGACAATTGCATATGTGACCTCCGGCGCGATTCAAGGAATCCTTCTGGCATTAAGCATGAATCTGCCTCGATTTATGCGGCGAATTTGGAATGAAGAAAAAAGCAATGTTTTTACAAAAGCCATCATTGAGATCGTTCTGCTGATTTTAACGGGAATCTCTCTGTTTTGCTCATCGTGGTTCAGCTATGTGTATATTGCGGAGACGGTCCATAAAGGGTCATGGGCTATGGATAGCGAACTTCTGGTGCAGCAGATATATCGAAATGAGCTGTATGATGCCAGCGACTATTCAAAGGCATACCGCACCTATCTTGAAGCAGAGCTGGGGCAGGAAATTCTGAATCTTCAGTCACTTGCAAATCAGCTTCCAACACAGGCATCAGACTTTAATATGGACTGGGAGAGCGAGCGACAGCAATATGCAAGCGACAATACCGTTGCAAGCAGTTATATGGCTACCGTTATAAATCAGCTGGAGACTGCTTTTGTCACTGCTCCTTCACAGGAAAACCGTGACCTCGCAGCGCAGGCCGTTACAGAAGCTCAGACAAATATTGAATCGGCTTTGGAAAATGAGCAGACAAAGCTTGAGGATGCTGAAAAGAATTTAAATACATACAGTAACCAAATCAATACCTTGAATCAGCAAATTACAAATGCGACAACGCAAGCGGAGATTGCCATACTCCGAGAGACCCTTAGCAGATATCAGGAAATGCAATCAACGGAAGCAGCTCAACAACAAACGAGTCAACAGGAGATTTCTGCTCTGCAAAATGCACAGGGACGGCTAAATGTTTATGCTGTAAATCTGGGACTCTCAAATTCCACAAGCAGTATATCGATTAAACAAAATCTGCTGGAAATGCAGACGGAACTTTTTAGGGATGATCCGGATGTTGATAGTTTAAGAAATCTTGCAACAGAAACGTTTGCAAATTTAAGAAATGCTGAAAGCCTCTCTACCGATTCGGAAGGAGAAAGCAGCCTTTCTTACAGTAATCTGCTGACGCAGATGAATACGCTGGTTTTGAATCTCAACGATTACGCTAATGTAAAGAGTATCGAAACAGTATTGTACGATTTGATGAATAAACTGCGAAACACAAGAACGGCATCTATAAATGACGAAGAATGGAAACCGGTTTGGCAGATGAGAATCGAAAATCTAAAAGCGCAAATCAGCACACTTCCGATATTTGTGACATCATCTGCGGATGTGAGTGAGATCACAGAATCGCAGCAGAGGATTTTGTCAGGGTTTGATCGCACTGAATCCTGTGCAAATCTGGATAACGCAACGCGCAGATATATCAATGACCACAATGCATTGGAGCAGGGAACGATTTATCTTACTAGTCCGTATAGAGGTTTGGCTCTATTTGCACTGGTTCTTGCATTCTTTCTTGATCTATCAGGATTTGTATTTGGCGTTGTTGATTTGGGCGCAAAAGAAAGCAAAAATGATTCGCGAATCGGCGGAAACAGCAATCAAGAAACAATGGATGTGCCTAAAATTTTCAAGAGTATGAAGGAGAAAGTTGGCGAGAACGAAAGCCAGTGGAGCATAAGGCCGACAGCCAACTCCTACAAAGTCGTGACCGGAAATTTCAGGTGTGAAGATGGCGTGTATTACTACGGTGTGTTTGAAAATGGCATCCATAAAGAATGGGAAGTCGTTGATGACCGCGTATATCACGAAGGAATCTATCTGGTTGATAACATTGCTGCGAGAAAAGGCGTTGCATTGTCGGAAAAGCATCAGGATGTAGTTTTCAGCAACCAAGGATTTGAAAAGATGCCGCAGGACGGAGTTTATTTGAACGGCACGCTTTCCTATCATGAGGGCAGTCTGCTATTTAAAGCCGATGTTGGCGAAAAAGCTCATAAGAGTACCGAAAGCAGTGTGTCTCCATATTATATTGCAAATGTGGAAGAGTATGTGCCAGTTCATTGCTATGCACCGAAACGTGGCGAAAATATAACACAACCAGCTATCGATCTTGCGAAATTTCCGATGAAAGTAAAGGTAGCAGTACTTGCATTAAACCCAGACTGCACAAGAATCGTGGCAATGTATCTAATTTTAAGGGAGTAACAGGATTTTTATGACACATGTTTTTATTGTAGGTAGCAAAGGTATTCCGGCACAGTATGGCGGATTTGAAACCTTTGTCGAGAATTTGACAGCAGGTAAACAGTCTAAGGAGCTAAAGTATCATGTCTCCTGCATGAATAATGATGAAAAACATTTCGAGCACAATGATGCAGACTGCTTTAATGTTCGCGTTCCGCTACCCGGCGCTCCCGGACGCATTTTCCATGTGGGTCTGGTTCTGAATCAGGTGGAAGAATGGGCAAAACAGCATCCGCAGGAGAAAGTAATCGTCTGTATTCTGGGATGCAGAATTGGACCTTTGCTGATTCCGCACGCCAAAAAGTTGCACAAACTTGGTGCAAAGGTTTACTGCAACCCAGATGGGTTGGAGTGGAAGCGCAGTAAGTGGAGCGCTCCGGCCAAAGCTTTTCTGCGGTATTGCGAAAAGTGTCTTGTAGAGAACAGCGATTTGGCAATCTGCGATTCTGTCAATATCGAGAAATACATCAAAGATACTTATGGTAGTCGGGTGAAGGATACCACGTTTATTGCGTACGGCGCATATACCGACCGCTCTCAGTGCGATGAGGAAAAGCTGAACGAGTGGTATGCGCAGTTCAATGTCAACCGCGGCGATTATTATTTGATTGTTGGCCGTTTTGTTCCGGAGAACAACTATGAGACTATGATCACAGAGTTTATGCGTAGCAAGACTGAAAAAGACCTCGTTATTATCACAAACGTAGAGCATAACAAGTTCTATGAGCAGCTTCGTGAGAAAACCGGTTTTGAGAAAGATAAGCGTATCAAATTTGTTGGCACGGTTTATGATCAGGACCTGCTGAAAAAAATCCGTGAAGAAGCTTACGGTTATCTGCACGGTCACGAAGTCGGTGGCACTAATCCCAGTCTGCTGGAGGCACTTGCCAGTACCCGGTTGAATTTGCTTTTGGGCGTTGGCTTTAACAAAGAAGTCGGCGAAGACAGTGCTCTGTATTGGAGCAAAGAGCCGGGAAATCTGGCTGCTTTACTGGAGAAAGCGGATGCTTTGAATGCGGAGACAATTGAGCAATTGGATGAAAAGAGCACTGCACGGGTGCAGAATGCCTATAGCTGGGAGAAAATCATAAAAGCGTATGAGCAGACCTTTTTGGGAGAACAGGCAATATTGAGTAAGGAGCGAGTCTGACTTTATGCGTATTTTGCACCTTTCTTTGGGACTTCCGCCGTTTCGCACAGGGGGACTGAATCGCTACTGTGCAGATCTGATGCAGCAGCAAGTCGAGGATGGACAGGATGTTTTGTTATTATATCCGGGGGAATTCTCGTTTTTTACGCAGGTCAGAATCGTCAGGCAGAAGGACGCCCGTTTTTCGCTATACAAAATTATCAATCCCCTTCCACTACCGCTTACAAATGGCATTTCTGCACCGGAACGGTACATGAAACCGTGCGACAAGGAGGTTTACAGATCTTTTCTTAAAGATGTAAAACCAGATGTTATCCATGTCCACACCCTTCAGGGCTTTCATAAGGAATTGTTTGAAGCCGCAAAAGAGCTGAACCTACGGATGGTTTATACGACACATGACTATTATCCGTTCTGCCCGCTGTGCATCCTGCTTGATAGCAACGGCGAGCAGTGTACGGGAAACTGCCCTGAAAAATGTGTCGTCTGTAACGCGGGACGAGGACTGACCCAAAAGCAGGAGTATCTGATGCAGTCCGCTGTTTATGCAAGGCTAAAATATTCTACTTTTTTTAAGCGTCTCCGGTCAAGCCAGAGAAAGCATAATGCTAAAAGGGCGCAGTGCACTCCGGCTCCGCAGGCAACGGCAGATGCCTATCAACAACTGCTTGATTATTACGCTGAAATGATGCGATGCATCAATCTGATCCATGCCAATAGTGAGATATCGCTTACTACATACAAAAAGGTCTATCCGGAATTCAGGTATAAGATGGTTCCCATCACCCATGCGGGACTGAAATGCAAAGCGCTAAAGAACGACAGGGAAAAACCGTTGGACATCAGTTTTCTTGGAGGTATGGATGCCTTCAAGGGAGTGGATGTGCTTTTTCATGCGCTGGAGATCCTTGACGCACGGGGATTTTCAGATTGGAACCTGTGGCTGTACGGCGCGGATTTTACCGGGCTGTGCAGGGACAAAAGATACCATAACATGGGACGATTTACAAAAGAAAATGAAGCAGAGGTCTGGAAGCATCCCAACCATCTGCTTGTTGTTCCCAGTAAATGCATGGAAACATTTTCTTTTGTCGTACTGGAAGGACTGGCGAATGGTGCATCCGTGGTTTGCTCTGATCTGGTAGGCGCACAGCTGTACCTACCGCCGGAAAACATTTTCAGACACAATGATGCAGAAGCGTTGGCCAACGCGATCCAGAATTATAACTACAATGTAAAAATATGTGAGGACGCTGTCTCGATGAAGAAGCACAGCAAGGCAATAGCAGAGGATATTTACAGAATATGAAAAAAATATTATTGGTCGCCTTTTCCTGCCAGCCCGGCAAAGGCAGCGAACCCGGTGTCGGATGGAATTGGGCTGTACAGGCAGCAAAGACTCAGGACGTGTGGGTCTTGACAAGAAGCAAAATGAAAAAGTATGTAGAGCCTGCCATTCCAGAAGAACTGAAAGATTCTCTGCACTTTCTTTATGCTCCGTCATCAAAAAAGTTAAGAAAACTCACGATTTATCTTGAATATCTTGCGTGGCAGCACACCGCATTCCGGTATGCAAAAAAGTATTGCCGAGAAATGCAGTTCGACTACGTTTGGAGCATTACATTCGGAAATATGTTCCTTCCTACATATATGTATAAGCTTGGCCTTCCGTTCATCTGGGGGCCGGTCGGTGGTGCCGAACAGGTCCCAAAACAATATTGGAAAGAGTTCCCGTTCAAGAAACGGTGTGTTCATATGCTGAAATATTGGATGGGACAGCACATAAAACTTCTCCCGTGGATATGGAAGCCTGCAAAGGAGGCTGCGCTCATCATTGCGAGAACACAGGCGACAAAAGAACTGTTCCCACAGGATATGCAGGATAAAGTGCAGGTCCATCTGGAAGCCTGTGTTGATATGGAGAGAGATTTTTGTTTTGACCTAGCTCAGGCGGCGCAATTAAAAAAGAGCAATGGGATAAATCTCCTTTACACTGGAAGGATCATCGATATAAAAAACATACCGATGCTGGTTTCTATTATGAAGGATATAAAAAAAGACTACCCTGATTGCAGACTGCATATTCTGGGCGATGGTGACGAACGTGCAGAGTCTGAAGATCTGGTAAAAAAGTATGGAATTCAGAACAATGTGGTGTTCTATGGCAATGTTCCAAGAGCGAGTCTGCTGAAAGCTGTACAGGAATGTGACGCCTTTGTATTTCCGTCATTAAGAGAAGGTGCACCGTGGTCACTGCTAGAGGCAATGGCCTTTGAAAAGCCAATCGTCGCATACGATTTGAATGGAATGCACGATACACTGTCGCCGGAAGGTGCAATCCTTGTCAATATTGATGGCAAAACCCCTTCTGAAGCCAAGGACGCATTTTTGGTGGGAATGCAAAAACTACTCTGCATGAGCCGGACAGAAAAGGACAGGATGGGGCTGGCGGCACGAAAAAGGCTGGAGACAGTGCATTCGGCAGCCGGTGTAAAAAATTATATACAAACAGTGATTGATAGTATCGTATGAAAAACATTGAAAGCACGGCTTGTGTTATTTTAAACTATAACGACGCCGACACGACGATTTCTCTGGTGAGAAAAATCGGAGATTATAAAAATATTGAGCATATCATAGTGGTTGATAACTGCTCCACCGATCATTCTTTGGAGAAATTAGAAAAAATAACGGACGAAAAGGTCGTAGTTTGCCGATCGCCCCGAAATGGTGGATACGGCTTTGGAAACAACATTGGTGTACAGTATGCAAAAGAGCAATATGGGACAAAGTACGTTTTGATTGCCAACCCAGATGTTGAATTTGAAGAATCGCTGGTTTCGGTGCTACAAAATAAAATGCAGCAAGACCGGAGTATAGCAGTGGTATCTGCCAATCAAAGAGGTGTTGATGGTCAGCTGAAAAAGTCCGGCTGGTTTCTTCCCGGAAAGGCTGAGACCATACTTCATGGAGAAGTGCTGTGTGCGATACTCCTTGATAAGATCGGTGGGCGGAAGCTTGGAGCAACGCCCCAAAGTGGGTGGAAATTTGTGGATTGTGTTGCGGGTTCTCTGCTGATGGTCGATGCAGACGTGTTCCTTGCAGCAGGTGGATACGACCCGGAAATGTTCCTCTATTGCGAGGAATCTACTCTGGGGAGAAAAATGATGACGTTGGAAAAGAAAACGGCACTCTATGTTTCAGAAAGCTATCTTCATAACCACAGTGTTACGATTTCCAAAAGCTACAATGTGAAAGGCCAGCGAGAACAGCTTTTGAAGAGTACATTGACATATCTAAAAAAATATTGTGATGCATCAAAATTTGAAATTCATATGGCAAGCGTACTATATAAATTTGGCACATTGGAGCTGACTGTAATAAAAGCAATCAAACGCTTTTTTAGGAGGTGAAAACAACCGTGGAAAACGGCAAATATGCTCAAAGAAAGGGCTACGGACTCCTGCTAGCACTGCTGCTTATTTCGGCACTGCCAAGCTATATTGCTTGGGTATGCTTGACAGGAGCGTTTATTCTCTACGTATTGTGTAATCTACGATGCTTTTCGCTTCCTAAAATGCCGGGCGGAATTTGTTATTGGGCACTTTTTTTAATACTTGTTGCGGTCGGAGCCGGTTACTTTAATCCAGCAGAAAGAGGTTATTGGCCCTACCTGCGGGATATCATAGATTTTACAAGCCTCTTTTTGTACTGGTTTGCTGCGTCAGAAATTATCCGAACAAACCAGTATGATACGAAAACGGTTTATAAAATAATAGTTCTGTATTCCGTCATACTTTCTGCAGGGGGATTGTTGCAGCGTGTTTCCGGATATCAGGGAGCATCTGAGGATTTCAGCTCTTTTGTTGCATCCGGTGGCGTATCCCAATTTACGCTTGCAATTGGACTTTATTTGAGTCTTTTCAAGCCGCCGGTCATAGAAAAATATTATTTTAGCAGGTTTTTTGATTTGTTAGCAGATATTGTTCTGCTGGGAACTTTTGCGCTGTCTTTTTCAAGAACGACTGTAATGATTTTTCTTTGCCTTGTCATCACGAGCCAGTATGACCGGATGTCAGCAATTATTAAATGTATATTACTGAGTGTTGTTGGATTGATCGCTGTTTCCTATCTTCTGCCGAATGTGTGGACATCGTTTATGGATAAAATCATGAACTCAGCAACCGAGATTTCAGCATCGAATACATGGTCAAATTATAACATTGTGAACAACTGGCGTGGATTTGAAGTATACAGCGCAAAAAAAGCGTTTTCGCAATACTCTATTTTTGCTCAGGTATTCGGGAAGGGATTCGGAGCAGCTGTTGATGTCGGGCACTATGCATACCTTGTGACTTCGGAGACAGCCCTGCCCTATTTGCATAATGGCTATTATACCACATTAATCAAGGGCGGTATTTGTGGGATGGCTTTGACTATTGGCTATTACTTGACGATGGTACATCATTATATGAAGCTTGATATCTCAAGATATGAAAAGCGTCTGTGTATCGGAATGGTTGCCTCAATGGCAGTTTCTATGGCCGTTATCCATGGCTTTTTCTGGGGCGGGGCGCAGTTCGTGGTTTTTTGTATTTTTGAAATGGCAGAAAAAGAGGGAAAAACGTGAAGAAATCGTTGACAAGAAACTTTAGCGTTTATATGCTGAAGAATATGGTTTCAATCATAGTACCGCTTATAACGATTCCCTACGTATCCAGAGTTCTTGGCCCTTCTGGGCTAGGGGACGTTCAGTATACTCAGTCATGGGTTTCCTATTTTTCGTTGATCGCAGGTCTTGGAATATCATCTTATGCTGTAAGAGAAGGTGCCAAAAGGCGCGATGAACCTCAAAAACTGGGTGAGTTCAGTGTTGAAATTGTCACAATCAGTTTCTTGTCGACAACCGTGGCGTATCTCTCTTTTGCATTATTTTTGTGCTTCTTTAAGGCTACAGGTGCACAACCTAGTCTTTTTTTAGTATTCAGCTTACTTATTGGAGCAACAGGACTGAATACGGAATGGATATGTACAGTATTTGAAGACTATGATTATATCTCAAAAAGGTCGATAGCTTTTCAACTGCTTTCCGTTGGTCTATTGTTTGTTTTGGTAAAAAAAAGCGGTGATATGGCTGCATATGCGGTTGTTCTGACAATGCCGACAGTTGCGACTTGCCTCCTCAATTGGATATATGGGATAAAAAAGATACGTTGGAAATATAATGTCCAAACGTTTTCAATCAAAAAACACATTAAACCGATTGTTTATATATTTGGCGTGGGCGTTGCTTCAACGATTTATACTTCTTTGGATTCGACGATGCTTGGGTATATCCTTGATTCAAAAGCAGTTGGAATCTATACTGTGGCAAGTAGACTTACAAAATCGGTTTTATCACTTATAAATGCATCCTGCGTCGTGTTTCTTCCAAGACTGTCTTACTATGCGGGAAAAGACAGAAAGGAATTCCATGCCCTTTCAAGTAAGGTTATCAACGCACTTCTTGCGGTTACAGTTCCGTGTGCAGTAGGAATGTTCATTTTGGCAGAGGAGGCCATTGCCTTTTTTTCAGGAAATGGATTTGAGGCAGCTGTTGTGCCGATGAGAATCCTTACACTCAATTTGTTCTTTTCCGCACTAGATGGTTTTCTTGCGTGGCAGATACTCGTGCCCTTGAATAGGGAGAAGAACCTTCTGGCCGCGACAATTCTTGGAATGATAACAGATGCAGTATTAAATGCATTCCTGATTCCTTTGAATGGGGTGGCAGGTGCAGCATACGCCACACTGATAGCAGAAGTATGTGTTTGCGTTGTCAACGTTGCTTCGTGCTACGATTTAGTCCCGTTTAGAGCGATTGTAAAGAATATAGTTCAGTGCATCCTTGCGGTTTTGCCCTTCGGCGGAGTGTATAGCATATGTGTCATTGCGGGAGCGGCGGGAATGGCTCGTGTTTTTATTATGGTGATCTGTTGCCCGCTTATATATATCTTTATCCTTTTGCTCATGCGCAATAAGACTTGTATGGATTTATTAAAAGTGATGAAAAATAGCATTGCAAAATCTAAATTCTTTAAGTGAAGCGAGGAATACAGAGAATGGCGGAAAGTAACATTTTGAGAATTTCAATTTTAAAAACATTGCAGTTTAACCTGCACTATTTTGGCTTGCGTGGTCTTAAATTTCCAGTCCTGATTTTCAAGAATTTCAGGTTGAATAAGCTGTGCGGAAAGGTCAAACTTCGGGACTGGAGCTTCGGCTCAGTATGCTTGGGTCGGCAAATGGTAGGAATTATTGACGATAAAACTGAAAAAGGAATATGGTCTGTTGGGGGGGACAGTATGTTTTAATGGAAAAGTAAAAATCGGCTCAGCTTGTAGGATATGCTGCAACGAAAAGGGTAACATTATATTTGAGGATGGAGTTAATATAACAGGTCGGACAGCTGTTGTAAGCGATAACAGGATAACAATAGGAAAAGATCCTTTGATATCGTGGGACTGCCTTTTAATGGACACCGATTTTCTAAAGTAATATATCAAGGAAAATCAGTTAATAATAGCAAAGCAATATATTTACGCGACCATGTTTGGATTGGTTGCAGATCAACTATTCTAGGCGGAGCAGATGTTTCTGAAAGTTCTATTGTAGCAGCTGGAAGCATTTTAACGAAACCTTTTGATGAAGAAAATATTCTTCTAGGTGGAAATAACAGAGTCTTAAAGAAAAATGTATTATGGGATAAATAGAATACAAAACTCTGGCAAAGGAGGAAGTTTTCATGGAAAATGCATGTAATAATCAACGTATTCAATACTTTGATTGTGCACGTGGAATTGCAATGATTTTGGTTGTTGCATCACACATCTGGGCCTTTACTGATATAAGATATATTTTATTTGCAACAACGCATAATCCGACATTTTTTCTAGTGAGTGGATGCTTGTTGGTAGGATCATTAACAAATAAAAATCGGGGGGGGGAGTACTGTTAAAAAAAGCGGAATCTCTTTTGATACCGTATGTAGTATGGGTTTGTATTTTGGGTAGCATTTCAACATTTTTTGATCATAGTCACATAATTGGAAATTTGATTATTGCAGCTAAAGAACTGTGGTTCTTTCCAACGTTATTTATGTTTGAAGCTGTCTTGATACTTTTCATTGAAATTTTTAAGAAAAAGAAGTACGTGACTGGTTTGGGATTAATATTGCTTTTAACGGCATGCTTTGTTGCTGTAAAACAGGCTTCAATTGCCAGAAGATTATTCTTTTTTGGACTGGTTGTTTTAGGTTACTGTACACAAAAATACACAGAAAAAACTAGAGTAATGTTTGACTCAATCAGTGCAGTACTTTATATTTTATTCATTTTTGTAGCCGGAAGAAAAAATTATTTTACTTCAGCGGATAATCTGACTCCCGGTTATAAGTTGATTTTTGTGTTTGGATTATCATTTTTAGGCGCTTGCACGATTCTTCTTTTATCAAAGTGTCTAGCAAAGACGCAATTTTGCGGATTCTTATGTTTAGTCGGGAAGAACACCTTATATATTTATGTTTTGCATTACGCAGTGTTAAAAATTCTGAATTCTTTGTTGACAAATAAATATTGCTCGCTTTTTATTTGCGTAGTTGTCCCGATAATAATACAATATTTTATAAAAGGAACGCTTATTGATAACTTGCTTTTTAAGCCATATATTGTTTGTCATGAAATGTTAGTGGGTTTAAAAAAGAGTAAATTAAAAGAGGAAGATATATAATGGGAAAATATTTTGGGACTGATGGCTTCCGCGGTGAAGCTGGCATCACTTTGACCGCCGACCACGCTTATAAGGTTGGTCGTTTTCTGGGCTGGTATTACAACGCCCTGCGCGAGCGCAACGGCAACAACGAGCCTGCCCGTATCGTCATCGGCAAGGACACCCGCCGCAGCTCCTATATGTTCGAGTATAGTCTGGTGGCGGGTCTGACTGCCTCCGGCGCAGATGCTTACCTGCTGCACGTCACCACTACGCCTTCTGTGGCCTACATCGCCCGTGTGGATGACTTTGATTGCGGTATCATGATTTCCGCCAGCCACAACCCCTACTACGACAATGGCATCAAGCTGATCGACTGCTACGGCGAGAAAATGCCTGAGGAGACTCTGCTACTGGTGGAGGACTACATCGATGGCAAACTTCACGTCTTTGATAAGGATTGGCCGGAGCTGCCCTTTGCACACCGGGAGCACATCGGCTGCACGGTGGACTATGTGGCGGGCCGCAACCGCTACATGGGTTATCTGATCTCGCTGGGCATCTACTCCTTCAAGGGCATTAAGGTCGGTCTGGACTGCGCCAACGGTGCAAGCTGGAATATTGCTAAAAGCGTTTTCGATGCTCTGGGCGCAGACACCTATGTTATCAATAACAAGCCCAACGGCACCAACATCAACAACAATGCCGGCTCCACCCACATCGAGGGCTTGCAGAAGTTCGTGGTAGAGAAGGGTCTGGATATCGGATTTGCCTATGACGGCGATGCTGATCGTTGCCTGTGTGTGGATGAGAAGGGTAATGTGATCACCGGCGACCACATCCTGTACATCTACGGCTGCTACATGAAGGAGCGTGGCAAACTGCTGACCAACACTGTGGTCACGACCGTTATGTCCAACTTTGGCCTGTATAAGGCTTTCGATAAGCAGGGCATCGGCTACGTCAAGACTGCCGTGGGTGACAAGTACGTCTACGAGTACATGGCGAAGAACGGATGCCGTATTGGCGGTGAGCAGAGCGGCCATATTATCTTCAGCAAGTACGCCAGCACTGGTGATGGCATCCTGACCAGCCTGAAGATGATGGAAGTCATGCTGGCAAAGAAGGTTCCCATGAGCAAGCTGGCTGAGCCGCTGAAGATCTACCCGCAGGTTCTGGAAAATGTCCGTGTGACCGACAAGAAGGCTGCGCAGAACGACCCGGCGGTGCAGGAGGCAGTCAAGGCTGTGGCAGAAGCACTGGGCGATACCGGTCGCATTCTTGTGCGTGAGTCCGGCACTGAGCCTGTTGTCCGTGTGATGGTAGAAGCCCCTGACCATGATACCTGCCAGAAGTACGTCTCTCAGGTCGTGGAGGTCATCAAGAACAAGGGCTACGGAGTTTGAAATTCTGTACAGGAATTAATTACAGCAGTGCAAGCCTGATGATAGATTGCTTAATTCAATCGTAAGGATAGGCAGTGGCGTCTAACGGTCTATATAAGCGAAAAAACTGGTGGATTTCATGAAAGAGCAGAATGGAAAATTATCAAGGGATGAATTCATATCATTTGTTAAAGCAGTGCTGAAGAAAAAATCATTGGAAGAAAACAAGCCACTTTATTTTGAGTACAGAGTATCTGGAAATAGCAAGCTTGCAGAATCTGCAAGAAGATTTGATGCGTTTGCGCCAGATGGATTTTTCAGATATCAAGAGCCTGTGATTTTCGAATTTATAGATAGCAAATCAAAACAGCTGGAAAAACGAATCAGAGCAGTGGCGGATGATTATAGAAAGAATTATGATGCGGCAACTATCTTCATAGTAAATGCCAGAATAGCTGTTGAAGAATTAGACCTTACAGCATGGGATCTCAATGAGATAAACAAATGGATTAAAGAGTATCCAGCTGAATATGGTCATGCGTGTTCATGGAATATTGATCGTAAAAGAACTATACAAGACAAAGAAAAGTTTCAAATTTCCGAAAATCTGTACAGAGATGACTTATATCAAAAAAACAATGATATTTATACAAATGCAATACGTACCTGCATCGAAGAGAAAAAGGGCGTTGCAATTGTGCTGGGTGCGGGTGTTTCGAAGGAACAGGGAGCAAAAACTTGGGATGAATTGCTGAGAGAGTTTCAGACGGAAATTGAAAGGCAACATCTTTTGGATGATTCCGAGGCGGTTTTTCAGGAAGTTGGCGGGACGAGTCTTACAACAGCTCAGTTATGCAAAGATGTCTGGGCAGATGAGAAAACCTTTGCTTGGCAAATCCATCAAAGCTTATATGATAAAGCGAGAGAGTTGGATGTGAATACCGAGTTAGGGGAGATTGCGCAGCTGGCTCAAAAATGCCGGAAAGATCAAAATTTCAGGATTTTAACCTATAATTACGATGATTTTCTTGAACGGTACTTAGAGTGGTGTGGAGTAAAGTGCTGCTCCATGTTCACAACGAAGGTTAGATACTCAAATGGTCAGGCGAGTGCGGATTTTTATGGCGTGAATGGACAACCAAATCAAAGTTTACGGCTCTATCATGTGCACGGATTTTTACCAAAAGTTGCAACAAAAAGTCAATTGGATACACTCCATATAAGATCAATCTGCCTGACAGAAGCTGACTATAATATGCTTTATAATCAGCCTTATAGTTGGCCGATTGCAAGTCAGCTTTCTTTCTTCAGAGAAAATATATGTTTGTTTATTGGATGCAGTTTAAGTGATCCCAATATCCGAAGGCTTTTGGAAATCACAGCGTATAATCCACCGAAGCATTATGCTATTTTACCTATGATGTACAAAAGTACCGATGCATCTGGTGCTGTGGTGCCAAAACAGTTCACAACAAAAGATCGACTTCAAATTGAAAATCATTTTTATCGTATCGGAATTAATATTCTGTGGGTAAGAGATTACAGCGCAATTCCTACATGGTTGCACAATTTGAATCGATCTATTGTTTAAATAAAGATATATTTTCATTCTACAAAATACACCTCTTGCGAACATAAAAGACGAGTGTTATACTGAAGCCATCAAAAAACATTGGAGGTGTCCCCTATGCCCCGTCCCAAAGGAAGCAAGAACAAGCCCAAGACCGTAAAAGCAAGTGTTGACTTCGCCGCACAGATTGCCGAAAAGCAGTCCGCAAAGGAAGCCGCTGCCGCCGAAATTGCATCCATCACCGCTAATATCGATGCGCTGAAAGCTGACCTGAAAACCAAGAAAGTAGCGCTGAAATCTATCGACAAGGAAATCGCCAGAATCGAAGCCAAGAAGGTCAAAGCTGAAACCAAAGCAGCGGAATCGGCAAAGAAAGCCGAAGCAGAGGACGTACTGAAAAAGCTGCTGGCAAGCGGTGTGAGCGCAGACGAGATCCTCGCAAAGCTGAAGTGATCTGAAAATTTCTGACGCAGAGGTTGACAGGAACACAGCTTACGCAAGCAGGGCGTTCGTATATACAAACGCCATTTTTGCGTTGCAAAATGCTTGTTGGGATAGTCCCAAACCCTTTGTGTACTGCATTCGCCGGATGCAGGCTACGCATTTGTGCCAAATGCTCCTATAACGAAAAAGAACACCGAGGACTCTCCCCCAAATGGGAAGAATCCTCGGTGTTTTCTGTTTAGCGGGTCTGCGATTTTTCCTTGGGGTCTTTTTCCTCGGCGAAGAACAGCTCCACATTCTTCTGTGCTTTTTTCAATTCCTGCATTTCATCCCGTGCCTTACGGTAGGCTGGATAAGCAGCTTTCTTTTGAGAAAGCAGTGCGGAGTATTCGGCATCCAGTTCTTTTACCTTTGGCAACTTTTTCAAACTCGCTTCGTCAAAAGCGGCTTTTGCCGCCTTGTGCAGCGTGATTTGTTCCCGGTGTTCTTCCAAAAACTTTTTGCTGTACCCAGCCTTACGGTAAGCATCATACACAGGTCGGGTTTTGGCATAGTTGACGATGTGCGCCCGCAGGACAGCAATCTCCGCCATGCGCTGCTCTGCGGCCTTGATGGAATCGCCTAGCTCATGGTATCGTGCAGTCGCTGCATTTACTCGCTCCTGCATTTCTTCGATGCTACCGATTTTATTTTCCTGTAAGAAAATCAGGGTCTTGGACATCTCTTTCAGATTATAGCGTTTTGCCCACCGTGCGTAGCCTTCGCCTTTGCCCTCGGAGAGTTTTGCCTGAATGTCCACCAACAGGTGGAACGGCTGTTCTTTTGGCGGCTGCTTCTGATGTGGGCGGTGTTCTGCTTCTCCGGCGATGACCGCCTTGATCTCGTCCTCGCCATAGCCGGTGCCCAATGTGCGAAAACGGATAAAGCGTTTCTGGCGTGCACCTTTGACCGAGGTGTGCTTTCCTCGTTTGACCTCATAACCTTGTTGTTCCAGCTTTTGAAGAAAGATTTCAAAGTCCACAGGCTTCTCGTTCAGCAGGATGCCGTCAATTACAGAACACAGCTTGTCACGATTGCTTTCTTTGGGTGGATAAAGTGTGCGCTTTTGCCGCTCCCGATACGGCTTGATTTCAATGACGGACAGCTGATGTTCCAGACAAATCAAATCGCTCAACCGCTGCACCGCCAGCCCGGACAACAAAAAATCCCGGAATTTCCGGGTGCTGTCCAGCGCAGTGGAGTTATAAATAATGTGGTTGTGGATGTGCTCCCGGTCCGTGTGGGTGGCAACGATAAACGCATACTTACCCTTGGTAAACCGCATGGCAAGCTCATAACCGACCTTGTTGGCTTCCTCGGCAGTGATCTCGCCGGGTTTGAACGACTGCCGGATCTGATAGGCAATCACGTCACTTTTTTGTCTGCGCCCAGTGACAAGTTCATACTGCCGTTTGGACAGCATGAATTCTTCATCCACCGTCAAAGGACTGCACTCATAGCTGCTGACCAACTCTCCCTTATTCGTTTTGTCAGGATTCTGCGCATAGTCCGTGCGGCTTTTCAGGCAGGCCGCAACCGACTTGCCCTTGTTTTTGTGCAGCGCGATCAGCCGTGTCGCGGCCATCCTAAATCACCCCCATAAAAGAAAAAGCCGCCCGAAGGCGGCAAAAGGTTGAAAATGCTCCTTACAGTTCGGCCAACCACTCACTGAACCGCCCGATGCCCTCGGTGATGGCAGTTGCACCGAAAAAGAGGATGAAGCAAATGAACTCGGCCACCAGCAGGATAAGAAACTGATCCCAAGTCTGGCGATAGGCAGTGTAGATGCCGCAACCAAAGATGTAGAGCATCAGCGGCGCGACCACATAGCTGGACAGAGTGAGCAACCACTTTGCCATCAGAGCCAGAAACGCCACAAAGAGAGAAATCGGGAAAAGAACAATTTTCTTCAGCATAGACATCATATCAAGCACTTCCTTTCTGTTTGCCTTTATTATAAAGGTATCGACTACTACGTTGCAAGGATGTCAAGCATTATATGTACCCCCGCAGTCCTCCAACTGCGGGAATTTTTATAGCTCTGCCAGCTTGGAAAGAATTTGCTTGCCAATGTCAATCAGTTCATCCAGACGCTGCCGCAGATCTTCCATGTCGGCGGCGTAGACCTTGCCGCACTCGTTGGCACGCTTGGCGTACTGGTTCAGATTGTTGCTGCACATCTGCAAGAGATATGCCATGCGTTGCAGTTCTTTCAAGTCGAGGTGCAGGCAATAGCCGTCCAGTGCCATCTTGCGGATATAGGCACTCAGGCTTCGGATGCCCATGCTGAGCATCTTTTCATAGATACGGTTCTTTTCTGTTTTGCTCAAGCGCAGGATGATGGTTTCATCCCGCTTTTCTTTCATCGTGCATCACCATCCTTATCATAATAGCTGCGGAACGGCTTCACCGGCTCCGGCTTGTCCGATTTTTCTTCCAGCGCCGCCAGCACCGAGGGGCGGCGAGGGGCATCCTCCCGTTCTTCCTCCTCCTGTTCCGGCTCGTGGCTTTTTTCGTCCACATCCAACTGGGCGTTCAATTCTGCAAGCCGTGCGGACTTCTCCGCCAGTTCTTCCTCCTGCGGGAAGGGCTTTTCCACCTCGATCTGCGCCGCCGCCTGCTGCTGATGCAGGGTGGTCAGCTCGTTTTCTGCTGCGGTGATACGCTCCGGGAAGTTGTTCAGCGAGTTATCCAGACGGATAATGTTGCCCAGCGGGTCGGTGCCCAAAGGCACCGTGTACTTCCGCTGCCCTTTCAAAAGTGCCTGATACTCCGTGCGGAAAGCGTCAAACCGCAGGGACAGTTCAAAGCCCCGGTAGCTGCCGATGACTTTTTCCTCGGCGTTGGGCAGTTCCGAACAGGCAAGCACCAGACGCTCACCGGCAGTCTTTTTCTCATCGTAAGTCACGCCCTTGATGACCATGCCGCAGAATTCCTCCTTACCCTGCGGGTGGGCGGCGGCAAGCTGTGCATCGACTTTCAGCCCGGCAATGTGGGCATTCGCTTCCTGAATGTCTGCCGGGAACTTGGTCAGCAGCTTGTCTTGCAGCCGGAATTTCTGGCTCTGGTGGTCGGCTTTCAGCACCTTCAGCTTTGCCACCTGCACATCCAAGTCCATCTTCTCCTTGATGAGCGGATTTCCAGCACACAATGCCTTGATCTCCGCATAGGAAAGCGCCTGTTCGTCCACATCCTCACAGGAGCGCACCGGGGATTTGCTGGTCATAATTTGCGAGATAAATCGCTGTTTATTCTCAAGGGTCTGATACAAGTAGGAGTCAAAAGTCCCTTCCGTGACGTAATTGAACACCTTGACTTCCTTGTTCATGTTTCCCTGTCGGATGATGCGACCGTTGCGCTGGGTCATATCACTGGGTTTCCAGCCGACATCCAGATGATGCACTGCCACAAGACGCTGCTGCACATTGGTTCCTGCGCCCATTTTTGCGGTGCTGCCCAGCAGGACCCGCACATCGCCGGAGCGTACTTTCGAGAACAGCGCAGCCTTTTTCGCTTCGGTGTCTGCATTGTGGATAAACTCGATCTCGTTTTCCGGCACACCGGCAGCAATCAGCTTTTTGCGAATGTCATCGTAGACGTTGAAATTGCCATCGTTCTTTGGTGTTGAGAGGTCGCAGAACAAAAGCTGGGTCAGCTTCTGGTCTTTGCCTTCCTCCCAGATCTTCAGCACGTTCTGAACGCATACGTTCAGTTTGCTGTTGGGGTCGTCCGGCAGCATGGGGTTCATCAGGCGAACGTCCAAGCCAATCTTGCGCCCATCGTTGGTGACGCAGAGCATATTGTCCACGGACGCATCCACGATGCCGGAGTGGATATCTGCGGCACGTTTGCTCAGTTCCTGCACCATTTCCTTTTGAATTTCGGACGGCTTTGCCACCACGGTTTCAAACTTTGCGACCGGCACCGGCAGATGAAGCTGGTCGCTAGTTTTAATGTCCGCAACCTCCTTGAACATGGACATCAGTTCCGGCAGATTGAAAAACTTGGCAAATCTCGTTCTCGCCCGATAGCCTGTGCCTTCGGGCTGGACTTCGTCAAGAGGTTTTCGGTAATTTTTCTAAATTTATCAGGTTGTCTGCAAGGAAGTCCCTTGTGACCTCATATCTGCACATATCCTTGAACATCGTTTCAATCGGCTTTTTGGCGGTTTCGGACTGCTTCACGCACACAATAAAGGTGGTTTTGCCAATCTGCACCGAATAACTCGAATTCTGATTTTCCATTCGATTTCTCCTTTTATCGTCACTTTTTGAATTTAGCTGGCAGACTGGCAACTGTGGGTGTACCATGATTTTCTTGCCAGCCAAATTTTTCTGCCAGTCAAATGGCTTATTCCATCCAAAAGACCTTCTTGCGGCCTTCCACGATCTTGCTTTTCAGGGCATCGCCCAGTTCCCGTTTTGCATCCCGGACGGTTCGACCGGGGATGTCCCTTTCCAGAGCCGCCTTGTCGATGTCCTCGCTGAGCACCTGCTTTCCTCCGGCAAGCAGGGTGCAGATCAGGTCTTTGGCCTGCTGGGTCTTGGTTTCCCGCTGCGGCTCGATGCCGGACAGCATTTCGTCTGCGGTAATGTCGTACTCGCCGACCCAGCGGAAACCGCCCTCGTCCCCCAGAGAGAACGCCAGCGACACGCCCGGCGGGGCAAGAGAACTTTTCTCGTGGGTCAAGATGCGCATGGTGGGGTCGTGCTTCAGCTTGCCGATGAACATGACGCTGCGGACGGCGGCAGCAATGTCGATGGAGCCGAGGCCCCGCTGCAAGCTCTGCATTCCAGCGGCCTTGTTCAGATGCCCGATCAGCAAAATAGCGCTGCCTGTTCGCTGCGCTACCTGTCCCAGCCGCATGAAGATGGGCCGGACTTCGTTCGCCCGGTTCATGTCCACATCGGCACCGAGATACGCCTGGATCGGGTCGATGATGACCAGTCGGGCGTTGTTCTCGATTATGGCTTTTTCAATTCGTTCATCGGAGAGCGTCAGCTGCACATCGCTGTCATCAATGACCAGCACCCGGTCAAGGTCTGCACCGGCTTCGATCAGGCGGGGCTTGACCGTATCGCCCAGACCGTCCTCTGCGGTCTGGTAGATCACGTTGAAGGGCTCCATGCGCTCCATATTAGGCAGCAGCTTTCCGTTGGTGCAGGCAGCGGCAAGGTGCATGGCAAAGTAGGTCTTGCCCTCGCCCGGATTGCCTTGCAGCACGCTGAGCTTTCCAAAGGGCAGATACGGCTTCCAAAGCCATTCCACCGGAGTCAGTTCCACGTCGCTCATGCGGATGATCTTCACGGAATCTTTCTTCGGGGGCTCTTTCAGCACGATGCTTTTGAAATAATTGCGGTTCGAAATCTCTGCCCGGTGCACCAGAACATCGTTCCAGTCCTTCATGCAGGGCTGGATGCGGGTCACGCTTACGGTGTCCGGCAGCAGAGCAGCCAGCCGCTTGCAGGCATCCTCTCCGGCTTTGTCAGCATCCAGACAGAGGAACACCCGCTCCACGTCCGGGCGTTCAGAAAGAAATTGCCGCAGCGCCTTGCCCGACACGCCGCCCAGCGACAGATAATTGTGTTGCTGCCAATTTTTCGGGAACAGTTCGATGAAGGACAGCAGGTCGATGGGCGCTTCAAAGACCAGCAGCTGTTTGTCGGTACCACGGTGGGCAAAGCCAAATGCCTTTTCTGCACCGGCTGCATCCTGCCGAAACTTTTCCCGAATCCCACGGCTGCTTGCGTAGCGTGGGTGTCCATCTGCATCCCGCCCCACAAAGACCACGTTGTGGTGGGCGGCGTCCTCGTAAATATCTCCGGCAGCGATGAAGAAGTTCACCAGCGAGGGGCTGAGTTTCCGCTCCTGTGTCAGATAGTTCAGGATGTTGGCATTGGTGACGTTCTGCAGCGGCAGACGAAACGCCGGAGAGGGGGCGGGGTCAGCCTCCGGCTGGACTTCGCCCGTCTCTCCGGTCAGCATCTGCACCGCTTCGGGGAAGGATTTGCCGTAAAATTCCATCACGAAATCCACCGGAAAGCCGCCCTTGCTCTGGCTGTGCCGGAACCATTTGTTGCCGCAGACGGTCAGGCTATCGTGGGCTTTCCAGCGGTATTCTTTTCCGCTGCGCACCAGCGTTTCGCCCTGTGCTCGGAGAAACTTTTCCAGATCCACCGCATTGGCTTTGTCGATCTGGGCTTGGGTGTAGGTCATGTTGCTCCCTCCTTAAAGCTCCTGTGTGTGATTTTTCGCTTCCGTTTTCTTTGTGGTCTGCGCCGCCTTGGCTTCTTCCAACTTTTTCAGCACCGATTTCTTCTCCGAGGTCTTGCCGCCCGGTGCGGAAAGCTGCTGCTTATTCAGCACCATGTCGATATACTTGCGGATATTTTTCAGGGCAGAGACGTCCGGCTGCAAGGTTTCCAGTTGGGTGCGTAGTTCTGCGCTGCTGGATTGCAGCGCAGAAAATTCGGCATCCAATGCCGAAAAATCCACCGCTGTGCTGCCGTTCAACTTCATCAGGGTGCGGACAGCTTTATTAAAGGTGTCCAGCTCGTCCTTGTGCTGGGCAGCGTAAGCGTCTTTGGTCAGCTTGAAGTTCTTCTTAATAAAGGTATCGTGGATGGGCTTCAGCTTGGCATGGACGGTGGCAGCGTCCTTGATCTGGGCGATTGCCCGCATACGGTTTTCGTTCTGCTTCAACTGCCTGCGGAGTGGGGCGGCGGTCTGGTTTAAGCTGTCAATGGCTTGGTTCAAGTCCTCAACGGTGTTCAGAGAATGGTCTTTCAGGTAGTCCACTGCCTGTTTGACTTCCTCAAAATCCCGGACAGTGCATTTCAGTTTTGCCTTGCCAGACCAATCGCTGCGCTGCTCGTTGCGGAGGTTGAAGTAGTCCACCAGCAGGTCGGACAGCGTGGGTTCTTTCGCCTTTTCCAGAGCGTCCAGAAGAAGCTGCTTCTTTTCGTTCAGGTCTGCAATCCAGCGTTGCAGCCCACGGATGGCGCTGCGGATGGACTGCATCAGACTGTTGGCGGCTCGAATATCTCGGTTCAGGTTTCCGAGAAAAGTTTCGATGCCACGCTTTTCCATCTGGTGTGCAGCAGGGCCGAGATGGACGGTCGGTATCTGCTGGATGCCCTGCCGCTCAAAGGAGCGCAGGTCAACACGCTCCGGTCTGCCAGCCGCTTCCAGATAGCGGTTGGTGGTGGTCTCCCAGCTATGCCGCCAGATCTCGGCGTACTTCTGGTCGTTCCAGTCCACGGTGCTTTCCTTGTGACACTTCCAGTTACCGGAAGGAAGTCGGATGCGCTCGCCGTTCTCGTCAAGGTCGTACACCTTTCGGGCTTTCGGGAGCCACTTGCCGTGTTCATCCATTGCCCGGAGCGTCAGCAGAATGTGGGCGTGTGGGTTTCCATCGCCCTTGTCGTGGACGGCAAAATCGGCAATCATGCCCTTGGAAACAAACTGCTCCTGACAAAACTCTTTTATCATGGACAAATACTGCTCTTTCGGCACCTCCACCGGGAACGCCAGCACGATGCGCCGGGCAAGCTGGGAGTTCCACTGGTTCTCCACGGCTTCCACGGCGTTCCAGAGGGTTGCCCGGTCTGCATATCCGGGCGGCGCATGGGACGGCAGCATGATCTCGGCGTGGACAAGTTCTTTCTTCTTGTTGTAGAATTTCGTTTTCTGGTCGTACTCGCTGAACAGCCGTTCGCCGCTCTGATAAGCAGCCCCAGCAACAGCGGACTGCCCTTGGCTGCGCTTGACGATGGTGATTTTGAAATGCGGACACGGAATAGGCATCACCCCCAAACAAAAAGACCGCCCAGCAAGATTGCTCTTGATGAACGGTCTGGAATTGTATTCGGTTTTGCTCGCCGCCTTAGAACGGAGTGCCATGCGCTTCGGTCTTAGGCGGGAGCCGCAAAAGGATAGCTGCAAAGCAGCGCAAGGAAAATGCAGTTTTCCTTGGGATGGAATCGGGCTGGCGCACAAACGCCAGCTTCGATTTCATCGAGCCGTCTGCAAGACCGCAATTTCACCGGAACGGTGTATAATTGCGCCCTATTTCATAGGGGGTTCGGAAAGTTCTGCTTTTCGTGAACGTCATGCACCATCTTTGCAAGAGCCAGCACGACTTCCGGTTGACGGAACGAGATTTTCAGAAGCTCCATCACCTGATCGTCGGTCAGTTCTCCCGGACAGACTAGAAAGCTTTCCAGCATTCCGGCACGGGTACAAAGACGATGCACACGCTCTCTCCGGTTCAGCTCCGACATCTGGCGTTCAAGGATCCTCTCTCGGTGCTGACAAGCGCGCAGCTTCTGCTCTGCTTTGGCTTTTTCGCTACGGAGGTAGGCAAAGTCAGTTTGGGGTTGGGTCATGGCATCACGCTCCTTTTTCAAAAACTTTTATTCGTTTACAAACATTTTATAATTCATATTTACCGCCTTGTATTCTTTGAGATAACGAATATAATACGTCTAGGAGAATAGATAAATAATTGAAAAATGATTGCTATATTTGCTGTTAGGAGGTGAGCATAATGAATGCAAAGATACTGATTGCTGATGATGAAAGCGACATTGTTTCTATGCTCGGCAGCTTTTTTGAAAGCAAGGGCTTTCGTGTCCTGCCCGCTTTCAATGGTGCAGAAGCACTAAAGCAAGTGGAAAAACAACCGGATATTATTTTGCTTGACATCAATATGCCCGGAACAGACGGGTTAGAAGTTTGCAAGCGTATCCGTGATCACATATCCTGCCCGATCCTTTTTCTGACTGCCAGAATCGAAGATACAGATAAGGTAAAAGGCTTTGCTGTTGGTGGTGATGATTATATTGTAAAGCCCTTTTCCCTCGTAGAGCTTGATGCGCGGGTACGCGCTCACCTGCGCCGGGAAGCACGACACAATTTTGAAGCACAAGTCAAGTTTTCCGGTGATTTGACGATTGACTATTCAGAACGTTGCTTGTTCTTTGGCGATAAGCGTGTCGGTCTTGCAAAAAGGGAATTTGATATTGTGGAACTGCTTTCTCAAAATCCAGGACAGATCTTTGATAAAGAACGGATTTATGAGCGTATTTGGGGCTATGACAGCGAGGGGGACAGCAGTGTTGTAGCAGAGCATATCCGCAGAATACGGTCCAAAATCGCGGCATACACCGACCGCATATATATTGAAACGGTTTGGGGGTGTGGATACAAATGGGTCAAGTAAATTGCCGCAAGCACTATTTATCTCTCCGAAAAAGTCTTGTTCTCTATGTAATTGCCTTTGTTGTACTCGCAGTCTTTCTATCCGTAACGACTTTTTCAATCTGTGATGGTGCTGCCGAGGGTATCAGCGCATCTTATCCTCCGTCCGGCGAAAAATATTATTTGACAAATGAGCAGGGGGAACAGTTGGGCGACGGCGCTTACATCGGGACAGTGCCCGTCCGGATGTCTAAAGAGGACGAGCGTACCATTGCGCTACTGGAGAAACTTCCCATTGTTGCAACTCCTATCTATTCTGCATTCTGTATTATCGCGGCTGCGCTGCTATTTTACAGAAACAGGCTGAAAAAGCCGCTTGCGGAACTGCGGACTGCTTCTGAAAAAATAGCGAACAATGACTTGGACTTTTCAATCGACTATGATAACAACGATGAATTGGGACAGCTTTGTGCGTCCTTTGAAATCATGCGGACAACCCTTGCGGACAATTTCTCTAAAATGTGGCGGCAAGTTGAAGAACGAAAAGCACTCAACGCCGCTTTTGCTCACGATTTGCGTACCCCTCTGACGGTACTAAAAGGCTATAACGAAATGCTGCAAACCAGCGATAATTCCCAAACGAGGGAAACCGCCGCCACAATGGGAAAGCATATTTCCCGTATGGAAAACTATGTAAGCAGTATGAGCAATCTTAGGCGTATGGAAGATACGCAGCCAGAGTACAAGTTGATTGACTTGCAACCATTGGTATCTTCTTTGTATGATAGCGCAAAAATCGTTTGTGCGAAAAATGCAAAAGAGTTGATTTTACAAAATCATATACCCAATTCACAGTTGCCTCTTGATAGCGCATTTGTTTCACAGGTCAGCAATAACCTGCTCGCCAATGCGGTTCGATATGCCCAGACTACGGTAACAATATCTTTTGCCTTGCATGACAACGGCTTGTTGCTTTCCGTATCAGACGATGGGAAGGGTTTTGACAAAAGCAGTCTGCAAAAAGCCACCAGTCCATATTACACAGAGGAAAGCAACCATTCCGAGCATTTTGGACTGGGGCTGTATATTTGCAAGCTGCTTTGTGAACACCACAACGGCTATTTGAAGATCGAAAATACTGCATTCGGGGCAAAGGCATCTGCCTACTTCAAATCTCCTGCCTTGTAGATAAAAAGTAGATATTTTCCCTCTATACTCTCCATGAAAACACATGGAGAGTATTTTTTACTCCCTATGGAGAAAGGGGCTTTTTATGGAATTAAAAACGATTGGGCTGACAAAAAAGTTCGGTTCCAAAACCGCCGTGGACAATTTGAATATCACCTTAACAAATGGCGTCTACGGCTTACTGGGTGCAAATGGTGCAGGGAAAACAACGCTTATGCGGCTGCTCTGCAATATCCAAAATCCTACTTCCGGGAGAATTCTGCTTAACGAGAAAAACATTGTGGGGCTGGGTGAACGCTATCGCAATCTTTTAGGCTACTTGCCGCAGCACTTCGGATATTACCCCGATTTTTCAGCGTATGATTTTCTGCGCTACGTTTCTGCCCTAAAAGGCTTGGACGAAAAGGCGGCGCGGAAGAAGTCAAAGGAGCTGCTAGAATCAGTAGACTTATCGAGAGAAAGTAATCACAAAATCAAAACCTTTTCCGGAGGCATGAAGCAGCGTTTGGGTATTGCACAGGCCATGCTTAATGACCCTCATATTTTGATTTTAGACGAGCCGACGGCGGGGCTTGACCCGAAAGAACGCGTCCGTTTCCGCAATTTGATCAGCGCCTTCTCCAAAGACCGCATTGTGATCCTGTCTACGCATATTGTTTCCGATGTGGAGTTTATTGCGGAGGAAATCATCATGATGAAATCCGGGCAAATCATTCACTTTGGAAATCCGCAGGAGATCACTTCTGAAATCGACGGTCAAGTGTGGGAATGTACGGTTCCGACTGCCTATGCGGAAAAATATGCGGCTGCCTACAACACAAGCAACTTGCGAAACACCAGCGAAAACCAGACGATTTTACGAATCATTGGAGATCGTCCGCCGATGGAAAACGCAGTAAGGGTGCAGCCCACTTTAGAAGATCTGTACCTGTTCTATTTCAAAGGGGGCTGTGAAGAATGAAAAAACTGATTCTTTTTGAACTGCGGAAAGTGTTTTCAAAGCGTTTGGCGCTCATCGCTCTAATTGGAATTATCCTGTTCTCTGCCTTACTATCCTTTTCCACCTTTCAAAACAAATATGCGTTTGACCAAAATATCGGTGAAGGTACTGGCAAAACAGCAGTAGAAATCGACAAGGAAATTGCAGCGAAATATGAAGGAATCCTGACAGACGAAAAGGTGCAGCAAATGATGTCTGATTTTGCACCGACATCAGATTTACATGGCTTGAGTGCAATCTATGTTTATCAAAACGCCATGCAATCGGCAGCCTTTTCACGGTTTTCTGATAAAGAGGGAAATTGGAACGGATTAAGTGTTTCTGATGTGTTTGGCAATGAAGAAATCAAAATTGGCTATGTAGATGGTTGGCTTTCAACAAGTAAAAACATGGTGCGTTTTTTTATCGCGCTTGCTCTTGCGGTTATCATCATGCTTGCTCCGATTTTCTCCGGCGAGTATGAAGGCGTTGACAATATCATATTGACAAGCAAATACGGCAAAACCAAATGCACTACTGCAAAGGTAGCAGCGGGTATTCTTACCGCCATTCTCACTACTGCGCTGGTTGCGGCTTTTAACTTGCTTCTTGCTCTTATCTTTTACGGAACGGAAGGGCTAGATTGTAGTATTCTATTCGCTCCCAGCGACTATGTAGAAGGGTTCATTCCTTTCAATATCACTTGTGGAACATTACTCAAATATCAAATCCTGTTGGCATTTACCTGTACCCTCAGCGTTACTGGAATTACACTGTTCCTATCTGCAATCAGTAAAAATCAGATTGTAGCTTTGGTTGCGGCGATAGCAATTTTTCTGTTCCCAGTTTTGCTGCCGATCACAGAAGCAAATCCGTTGTTCCGATTGGTTGGACTTCTTCCTATCTATCATGTACTGGCTATTTCGCTCCTGTCGGTGGAACAAATGAGTAACGGTATGCTGTATGCGATATGGGCAATCCCGGCAGCACTACTCTTTTTGGGAGTTGGTGCAGGTATTTCTCGCCGTGTATTTGCCAAGCACCAAGTTTCATAAATATGGAATGATCTACCGGACGACGGCAAAAGAAAAAAGCCGTCGTATAGCAGACATATCCGCGCGCCCATTTTGAAGCGGCGGCTCAATTTTCAGAGCCGCCGCTTCTTTGTGTTTACACAAACCAATGATGACTTGCAGGGATACGGTAGCCGATTGGAAGTTGTTTTACCATAGCAGATCAGTTATCGTTTTCAGGAGACCCGCACGGGCTGGATAGCCAGTGCGGCACCCCTGACCTGATACGTCACCCCGCCAGCTTCGCCCCTTGCCTTCCGCTGGCACACCTCCGGGTGCTCCGTAGCAAGGGCATCAAGCTGCTTCTGCAGGGCGGGATTCAGCGTAAACACGCTGCTTGTTCCGTCCTCGCTGGCGTAGATCATAGTTTCCAGCTTACACATCGTCAGAGAGTTCGTCATTTTCGTTTTCCTCAAATATCTCAGGTCCCCAGTCCTCGTCCTCCTCGATGTCCTGCATCAGGAGCCGCATATTGGTGTAGCACTCCATCTCGGCACGGACAAAGTAGAACATCTGGTCGTACCAGTCTGCCAGCGTTTCGTCCTCCAGCTTCCGGCAGAAGTCATACACCAGCTTGTTCTGATTGGGGTCAACCGTCAGCCCGGCAATCTCGTACAGCCGCTTGCGGGTCAGTTCCAGATCGGCGCAGCCATAGGTGTAGAGCAGCTTCTTTTCTTCAAACGTCAGTTTCATAGGCTTGTTCCTCCGTATAAAAAAGGGCCTGCCCTGTGCAGACCCGATGTAGCAAAAAGACCGCCGTGCGTTGTGCAGGGCGGTCTTGAACTCAGGATTGGAGAAAATCCCGGAGTTCATCAGCGAAAAAGGAGATTTTGGCGATAGCAGCTATCGCTATGTAAGGCAGGACGAAAACCACAAATGCGGTAATCAGCATTTTCAGGACTTCGCTGCCGTTTGCCAGCTTCATGACCCAGCTTGCCAGAGCCACGAAGAAGAACAGTCCCGCCAGCAGATTCGTCAGGATCGTGGAGAAGGTCGTGAGGAAGATGCCCACCCACTGCGCCAGAATCAGCAGCAGAAGCAGCGGGAGAAGGGCAAGTTTCAGCATCGGTTTCAGCACAGCCATCGTGGGCACCTCCTTATACAAAGATCAGCGCAGTCTTGATGATTTCCTCGGCACGGTTGCGGATGCTGTTCATCCGGCGCACCCATTCCAGTTGGTCGGCGGCTTTCAGCGCTTCGTCCACGCCCTCAGCTTCCTGCATCTGCCGGATGATTAGGGCAAGCTGTTCTTCGGCCTGTTTGTCCAGCTTGGCAAGGTAGCTACCCAGTTCACCGGACAGGAGCAGTTGATTGTACCGGATGGGATGATGTTCTTTCAGATACCTTTTATGTAAGCGGCCCCACCGCCCGGTGGGGTGCTGCTCTGTCGGGGCTGCTACGGTCAGATTCGGCAGATAGTGGTCATTGACAAGGGTGTAGTCCAGACCGTTAGCGTTGTCATGGATGGAATTTTTCATGGTAGTCATGCTGCATTATCCTCCTTTGGTTTCGGCGTTGGGACTGCTTCTGGGTCAGGTTTTGGATTTCCTTTTTTCTTGTGATAGAATTCCAAGGTTTTCTTGTTGTGGTTAATTCTCCTGCACTCATCGGAACAAAATTCCTGCTGGCTGTGTGTAGGCCAGTAGGAGTGACCGCATACGGCACAGGTGCGCTGCCGGTAGTAGTGAGTTCCTCTCTCGGCTTCTCTAGCCGCTTCCTTTTGTTCCTGTCTTGCCTGATTCCAGCATTTCCTTGAACAGAAAAGCTGTCGGTTGCTCGTAGGTGTAAACACCTTCCCGCAGTGCGGACACGTTTTGGTTTTAATGATTTCGCCACCGTTTTTAGCGATTTTCTTTGCTTTTCGCTTTTCTCGATAGGCTTTTTCACGTTTGCGCTGCTTTTCCATGCGCTGCCGTTCTTCCTGCTCCTTCTGCACTTTCAGTTCGGCAAGTTCTTCCTCGGTATAAGCAATATCGACTTGGCCGACATAGTTGAAATAAATGTCAACCTTTTGTGTGCGGGCATTGCCTGCACCCTCGGCTTCATAAACAACGATTTTATCGACAAGTTCGTTAAACATTGAATCGGAGATTTCTGTTGGATTTTTGCACTTGCGAATCAGCGAAATGAAATGCCGAATATCAGCAGAACTTGATTTATCTTCGGCAATTTCGGATTTCATCGTTTCCATCTGCGATTCCAATTCTGCTTGCTCGCTATCATACTGTGCCATCAGCTGCTTGTACTGTCGTTCAGGCAACAGTCCAGCCATAAGATTTTCGTACAGGCTACGAATAAGGGCAGAAAGCTCATCATAGCGTTTTTGACAACGTTTCAATTCCGATTGGTTCTGCTTCGGCTTTTCTTCACGTTTCTCTTTCCAAAGTGATTGCAGTTCCAAAGCGAAGGTTTCTTCATCTTTTAGAACAAATCTCGAAAAGCGTTTGACCGATGCCAATATCAGGGCTTCAACATTATCGGCACTGATTGAATGGGCAGTACAGCCATTCACCCGACTTGCATATCCACCACAACGATAAGAGTATTGAGTAGACCCATCCTTTTTACTGTAGTGTGTTTGCAAGGTCAATCTTCTGCCGCAGTCGGCACAATACAGATACCCGCTTAAACGGTTGGTGTGCGTTCCCCAAGCAGAAGCACGATTCACTCGGCATCTGCGTTTCTGAACACTATCCCAAAGTTCTTGCGATATAATCGGTTCATGCGTGTTCTGGAAAACGTACTGTTCATCTTCATCTGTTTCTTTTCTCTTGTGAAGTTTGAAATTTGTGCTTACAGATTTTCGTAAAACAGTGTGTCCCAGATATTCCTGCCGACCTAAAATTGTTCTTACGGAGGAGGTGCCCCACAGGTACGGATTGGAGAACTTTGTCCCATTGTACTGCTCCGGGTGATATTTCTTTGCGTATGCAGCAGGAATCAGGACTTTTTCCTCTGTCAACAGTTCTGCGATTGTCCGTGGGCTTTTTCCTTCGTTCGCAAGAAGAAAAATGCGCTTTACGACTTCGGATGCCACCGGATCAACAACAAGTGTCTGCTTGTCGTTCGGCAAACGGTTATATCCATACGGAATAGAGCCGCTGCAACGTTTTCCATCTTTCATCCGGGCATCGAACACAGCCTTGATTTTATTACTCGTGTCTTTGGCATACCATTCGTTCATAATATTCAAAAATGGAGCAAAATCATTGTCTGAAGCATTGTTGCTGTCGATGCTGTTGTTGATTGCAAGGAATCGGACGTTTTTCTGTGGGAACAGAACTTCCGTATAAAAACCGACTTGCAGATAATTTCGTCCTAAGCGGCTCATATCCTTCACAATAAGCGTTTCGACATTTCCTGCTTCTACCTCTTTTATTAGAGATTGAAAGCCGGGACGATTGAAATTCACACCTGAAAAGCCATCATCTGTAAAATGGCGGATGTTCTTGAAGCCGTTCTTTTGTGCGTAATCTTCCAGATATTTCTTTTGGTTGGTGATGGAATTCGATTCACCAGCAAGATCATCATCTCTTGACAAACGCTCATAGAGTGCGGTGATTTTTGGTTCTTTAGGCATTTGTTCTACCTCCTTTCTTATGGAATCTTTCAATTTAGGACAATCAAGTTTATCGTCCTATTAAAGTATAGCCCTCCGGGGCAAGCTCGATGGCTGTGGTAGTCTCGCCAAAGGTGGATGCCCAGCAGTCGAAGTGGGTCAGCTTTTTCTGCTGGAGGGTGCTGTATTGCAGATAACGCATGACCGTGTACAGCTCGGTCATGGAATTGCTCACGGGCGTACCCGTAGCAAACACCACGCCCCGCCCGCCGGTGATCTCGTCCAGATAGCGGCACTTGCCAAACATATCGCTGGATTTCTGGGCTTCACTGGTGGATAAACCTGCGACATTCCGCATTTTTGTGGTCAAAAAGAGGTTCTTGTAAAAATGGCTCTCGTCCACAAAGAGCCTGTCAACGCCCAACTGCTCGAAGGTAATCACATCATCCTTGCGCTCATCAGAGCGCAGTTTTTCCAGCTTGGTTTCCAGCGTTTTCCGGGTCTTTTCCATCTGCTTGATGGAGAAATTCTCGCCTGCGTGGACTTTCAGCTCATTGATGGCGGCAAGCGTTTCATAAATTTGCTCCTGAATGATGCGCTCCTGCCGCTCAAAGGACAGCGGAATGCGCTCAAACTGGCTGTGCCCGATGATGACCGCATCGTAGTCGCCGGTGGCGATGCGGGCGCAGAACTTTTTGCGATTGGCGGTCTCAAAGTCCTTGCGCCGTGCCACCAAAAGTTTGGCATTGGGGTAGAGATTCAGAAACTCGCTTGCCCACTGCTCCGTCAAATGGTTGGGCACTACGAAAAGGCTTTTCTGGCACAGCCCCAGCCGTTTTGCTTCCATGGCGGATGCCGCCATTTCGTAGGTTTTGCCTGCGCCAACTTCGTGCGCAAGCAGCGTATTACCGCCATAAAGCACATGAGCGATGGCGTTGCGCTGGTGTTCCCGGAGGGTGATCTCCGGGTTCATGCCCACGAATTTGATGTGACCTCCGTCATATTCACGGGGGCGGGTAGAGTTGAACAGTTCATTGTACTGTTTCACCAGCGCAATGCGCCGCTGGGGGTCCTGCCAGACCCAGTTGGCGAAAGCGTCCTTGATGACCTGTTGTTTCTGCTGTGCCAGCATGGTCTCCCGTTTGTTCAGCACACGCTTGGGCTTGCCCTCGGCATCCTCGATGGTGTCGTAGATGCGGACATCCTTCAGGTTCAGGGTCTCCTCCAGAATCTTGTAGGCGTTGGCACGGCTGGTGCCGTAGGTCTCGGAGGAAATAATGTCACTCCGCCCGGTGGCAGTCTTGCCCTCCACACGCCACTCGGCGGTATACGGAGAATATCTCACTTTGACTGCATGACGCAGATAGTAGGGAATCTGGAAGGTCTCGGTCATAAACTTCTGGATAATATCCGGGTCCAGCCACGTTGCACCCAAGCGCACATCAATTTCGGAGGCTTCCAGTTCTCTGGGCTGCGCTTTGGTCAGCGCATCCACATTGACAGCAAACTCCGGGTTGGTCTCTGCCGCAAACTGCGCCATCCGCAGCTTTGCCCGGACATCGCCGGACAGGTACTCGTCTGCCATCTGCCAGCCCGCTTCCGGGTCGGTGGGGTCGGCGGCAGGGTCTTTGAAGATCACGCCGGAAAGTTCGGTGGTAATGCGCCCATACTCGCCGGGCGTGCCCAGCAGCTCCGCCATATAGGGCAAATCCACCTTGCCATGCTCCCCGATGGACACCGCCAACGCTTCGCTGGGGGTGTCCACGCTGGTGACGGTGCGCTCCGGGCGAATGGTGCGTTTCGTGAACATCGCCGCCTTGCTCTTGAGTTGCCCCTGCTCGTCCAGATTTTCCAGTGAACAGAGTAGATAGTAGGAGGAATCCTGCTCAAACAGCCGCCCGTTTTTGCGGTCGTTCAGCAGACCGTACTTTGCGGTAAAGGCATCGTAGGCGGCGTTCAACTTTGCCTGCGTTGCTTTAATATCCTCGTCCGGGTAATCCTCCAACTGTTGCTGAATCAGGTCATTGATGATCTGCCGCAGTTCCACCATGCCGGTGACACGCCCCTTGGCGGTGTCGGAAAGTTCCACCTGTGTCATCACGGAGTTTTCCCGGTAGAACACCTCACCGTCCACCACCGTGTAGGAGAAGTTTTTCACATCCGGGTCAGCCGGGAGAATATGCTTCTCGTTTTCGGCATCCGCAATATCTGGCGTTTCCACCTCAACTTCGGTGTATTGCCCCTCGATGTGCTGCACCGCTTCGGCAAGCTGGTCTGCAAGGCTGGTGCCCTCAAGGGGCGCAACGGTCAGTTCCTCCCGTCCGTACTGGGTGCTTTCGGCGGTCAATTCGCCCAGAACCATCTCCGGGTGGTCTACGAAATACTGGTTGACGGCAAAGCCGTCCTCGGTCTTGCCAAGCTGCACCCAGTCTGGCTCATGGTCGATGGGGCGGTCACGCTTCTGCAAAAAGATAATGTCCGAAACCACTTCGGTTCCGGCATTCGCCTTGAACGCATTGTTGGGCAGACGGATTGCACCCAGCAGGTCGGCACGCTCTGCCATGTGCTTGCGGGCGGTGCTGTCCTTGCTGTCCATGGTGTAGCGAGAAGTCACAAACGCCACGATGCCGCCCGGACGTACTTGGTCGATGGCCTTGGCGAAAAAGTAGTTGTGGATAGAAAACCCCAGCTTGTTGTACGCCTTATCGTTGACCTTGTACTGACCAAAGGGCACGTTGCCCACCGCCAAATCGTAGAAATCTCGGCGGTCGGTAGTCTCAAAACCGGCAACGGTAATGTCGGCCTGCGGGTACAACTTTTTGGCGATGCGCCCGGTGATGCTGTCCAGTTCCACGCCGTACAGCCGACTGCCCTGCATGGTGTCCGGCAGCATTCCGAAGAAGTTACCTACGCCCATACTAGGTTCCAGAATGTTACCGCTGCGGAAACCCATGCGCTCCACGGCATCGTAGATACTACGGATGACGGTGGGGCTGGTGTAGTGGGCATTCAGAGTGCTGGAACGGGCGGCAGCGTACTCGTCCTCGGAAAGCAGTCCCTTCAATTCCGTATATTCCTTTGCCCAACTATCTTTGCCGGGGTCAAAGGCATCTGCCAAACCGCCCCAGCCTACATACTGGGAAAGCACATTCTGTTCTTCCGCAGTTGCACCTCGGTGCTCCTGTTCCAGCTTGAACAGGGTGCGGATGGCTTCGATATTCCGGGCATATTTCTGCTTTGCGCCGCCCTCGCCCAGATGGTCATCCGTGATGCGGAAGTTCCCGGCAGCTTCCGGCACAGGTTCGGTGTTCAGGGCTTCGTCTGCGACGGCAGCATCCGGGAATGTCTGCCATTCGCCGTTGACCTCCCCAGAGATAGGCAGCTTGTCCAGTGATTCATCAGACGTAGGCTCATCCCGTCGCAGACTGTCCTCGAACTGCTGTTTGTTCAGCACCTCGTTGCTCCACGAATAGCCCTGCGCACTGGTGTCGATGCGCACATCGGTTTCGCCCACATAGCCAATTTTGCCCTCGATGGTTCGTGTGAGAAGTTCTACCACAACATCGTCCCCGACCTTATAATCAACGGCCTTTTCGGGAGCAGCGTCAAGGGCCTCGTCCTGCTGTTCGTACAATTCCCGGAC
>OCAA01000415.1_pt1 | contig 40953 bp, 47 predicted proteins | sample 1538241 | NCBI WGS metagenome assembly OCAA01 (sample SAMEA2580241, study PRJEB22360) | human gut metagenome | biome: human gut; feature: human-associated habitat; material: faeces | place: Denmark | collected 2008/2010
AAAACTCAACCGCCGCAAGCGGCGTTTTCGCCTTTCGGTGCTAATCCCTAATCCGTAAAGATTTGGCATACATTCGCCTCCTTAACTTCACAAAAGCCACCGTTTAAATGGTGAAATTTATCCGACGACTATTTAATATCGGAGGCTCTTTTTTTACTTTTTTACACACCTAACGCAAAACTATATTTTGCTTTTATTTCCTTTTATATCAAGCGTTTAAGTGTTTTTGATTGGAAAAATAGGCGTGGTTAGCTGATTCTGTGCAGAATCTTTGTGACTATTGTATAGAATCCTTTGATAAAATTAAAGAAAAATAATAAAATTCGTGCAAAGATTCTGTGTGATGCTCTCAGAGAATCTGTGGAGAATCTGAAAACGTTTAAATTTTATACAGGAGTTTCAAAGGTGAAGTACAAAAACAATGATGAAAATAATAGAGTAAGCATCCGTATTCCTTTTTCTGTTCTAGAAATAATTGAGCGGATAATGGAAAATAGAATTAATGATGGTGAGGCAAATGTAACTAGACACGCTGTTGCGGTTGAGTTATTAAAGTTAGGCGCAAGAATCGAAAAGAAAAAGCTAGATAACATAGAATCCGGCGCAAATCCTTTTGACAGTAGAATTGAATCACAACTTTCATTTATTGCTAATTCAGTGATAAAAACAAGCCTACAAGTGGAAAGATTTTTCAGTATCTTTTATGAGTTAAATCAGGTTTCACCAGACTTAATGAGCAAAATAGCAAGAGATATTAAACTATCAGATAAAGAGAAAGAATTGTTGAAAAGACTTTTTGTTGAAGTGGAATAAATCCTTTAAAAAACTTTTATAAAAAATGAGCGGTTTTTTTGTTGCAAATCGCTTTTTTTTTATCTAGAATTCACTTGCACCAGTAAAAATTATTGGTGTGACTTTTTTATCAAAAATTAACAAAATGAGGAAAAAATTATGTTTAAAAAAGTATTTAAAAAAGCGAAAGCTGCTTTAACTGCAACTGCAATTTCTGCTATGCCTGTTGTTGCTATGGCAACCGACTACGCGGCAAGCGCAAAACAAGACGTTAAAGATACTTTCGGGCCGGGTTCTACGGCTTGGTATGTTGTAATGGTATTAGAAGTTTTAGCTGCGGCTTTCTTATACATCAAGACTAAAAACTTGGCTGTATTTGGCGGTATCGTAGCTTTAATGTTATTCGGTAACGTTGCATTCGGATTATTCTAATAATCATTAAAAAGGTGTTTGTATGAATGATAATTCTCGTAAGAGATATCAATTTCCTGCAACGCTATCTAATCAAGAGCGTTGGTTTGGATTAACGATTGATGAGGCGATTATATTAATTCCTCAAGGTTTCTTGATGGTTTTTTATAGTCCTTATGTTTTTGCGATCACGCTCTTGATTTCCTTTTTTACAATTAGACATTTAAAAAAGGGGAAAGGGTCTAGTTATTTACTTTGTGTAATGTATTGGTTTTTACCGCGCGCTGTTACGGTTTCTTTTATCACTGCATTACCTCCATCACATTTAAGATATTGGGTATCGTAATGAATTTTAATCGCATAAAAGAATTAAACAGAAGTCTAGGTATTGCGGTTTTGATAATGACTGTTATTGCGGCCTCAACCTCATTACTTGCACATCGTTTATATTCAACAAATAAAGAATTAGTGCAAAACGCAATAGAAAATAGACAAATTATTATCACGCCAATGATTAATAATACTAATCAAGAATATGGATTTAAAGGCGAACGTGGCGGTTCTGATTATTTGCGTTTAATGGGGCTTAGTTTTGCCTCTCTTCGTTTAGACGTAAATTCTCAAACAGTTGAAAATAGTCACGAGATTTTGCTTAGTTATGCCTCTAATGAATTAAGAGAAAAACTTATTCCTATTCTTTCTCAAGAGAAAAGAAGTTTAAGCGTTGATAACGGTTCTTCTGTTTTCTATCCTAAAGCAATAAAAGTTAGTCCTAGCAATGGGATTGTAGATGTAAAAGGTGAGCTTGTTTTTTCTTACGGTATAAGAAAAACGCCATCGGTAAATAAACATTATCAAATAAGAATAGATATGGATAAAGGTTTATTAAAGCTAACAGGGTTTTCGGAGATACTAGATGAAAAATAAACATTACACTTTTGCATTATTAGCAGCAGCTTTATTCGCTCAATCTTCTAATGCTATGGATATTGCATTAAAGCCTTTTGGTTCAACAAATGCGACAGTAAGTAGTAAAGAGCCAAATATTATTAATGTAAAAAATGACACTATCGCAGCCATCACTTCAAAAGGCGGTGCAATTTTAAATGATGCTATTACGACTGATGGTTCAGTCGTTTTTTCTACTTCTGAAACCAAGCCTTTTTCAATTTTGGTTGAAACGGCAAAAGGATTCAATTTTACGGTAAATGCAACGCCTAAAAAAAATCAAAATTCTGCCTCTATTGTGATTCATAACCTTGCTGATAAAGGAAAAGAATTAGATGCTGATTCTACTGGATTTAGTGCAGCAGAAAGCACTTATTCCGGCTTAATCTCTCAAGTTTTAACGGAGTTATTAAATCAACGTATTCCAAATGGTTTTGTTGAAACAAGAAACCGCGATTTTGATGTATCGCCAAATCTAAAAGGCACTTTAACTATCCGCAATACAGATGCGTGGGTTGGTCAAGATATGCGCGTGGTGAAATTAGATATTACCAATATTTCAATGAATGAAATTGAATTAAACGAGCGTATTTTGTGGAATCAAGGTGTAATGGCTATCGCCTTTGATCCTGTGGCAACTTCATTGCCGCCTAATCGCCGTGTGTTTGCCTATGTTGTACTTAAAGAGGTGGAATAATGGCAAGTAAAAATATCAATCAATTAGTAAAAAATAATCAACGCTACCTTTGGGGGTTGATTTTAACTGCGGTAGTTCTTGGGGGCGGTGCGGTTTATGGTGTAAATAAATGGATCAATACGCCTAAAGAAGAAACGCCTCAATTTGAAGAAGAAGAGAAACCGATTGAGCCGGATTTAACCGGTGCGATTGCTAATACCTTTGACGGTAAAGTTAGCTCTCAAGTGATTACTGATGCGCAAGCTGAAAGTAAAGAAAATCGTGAGGCCTTAAAGAAAGTTTTAAACAAACTAGAAGAAATGGATAGTCGTTTGACTGAAATGGATAAGGAACGCGAAGAATTTAAAAAGAAAATGGATGACTTTAAACAAGGTCAAAATGAGCTATTCGATCAGGTTAATGATGTTAAAGAAAATCCGGCTATGTATAACGAGCCTGTGAATCAATCCGGTCAAGTTGCCGACCGTAAAAAAATGAATCCGTCAGTCAATGTGCCGGCCTCAAACTATCAACAAAATGGCGGTGTAATTTCTTTATCCGAACCATATACGCCTAAAAAGAGCGGTAGTTTTGAACGTAAGGAATACACAAAAAAGAACCAAGGCAGTAGTGCATCGCGTTTTTATGTGCCGTCAGGTGCATTTTCCAATGCGATTATATTAGAGGGTGCGGATGCCAGTGCTGCCGTTACTGCCAGTTCTGCAAGTATGGCTCCAATGCAATTTAAGCTAACTGGTGAGCTACATTTACCGGATAACCATCGTAACAAAAAATTACAAGGTTGTTTTGTGACCGCCGGTACTTATGGCGATATTTCAAGTGAGCGCGCGATTGTTAGAACAGAACGCTTATCTTGTGTTATCAATGGAAAACATATTGATCAACCAGTAAAAGGCCACGTTGCATTTTATGGTAAAAACGGCATTAAAGGGATTCCTGTAATGCGTAATGGCCAAATGTTGGGATTAGCGTTTGTTTCAGGTGCGCTAGGTGGTCTAGGAAATGCGGTATCTCAAATTGGCAATACTCAAGCCGGATTAGGCGCAACAAGAACGATTGAGGGAAGTGAGGTACTTCGTCAATCTGCCGGCGGTGGGGTTTCAACCGCAGCAAATAAGTTAGCCGATTATTATATTCAACGTGCAGAACAATATCATCCAGTTATCCCTATTGGGGCAGCTAATCGCGTTGAAGTGGTATTCCAAGAGGGATTTTGGGCTGAATTTGTTGAAGATATTGATCTTGAACAGCATCCGGAACGCGCTAAAAAAGAAGAGCCAACACCACAACAGCAAGCCTTTAGTGGATTACCGGAAGAATTACAAAAGCAATTAGGTGAAGTCAAAAATCAATCATTAAATGACTTCGTTACACCAAATCAAAAATAAGAGGGAATCAGAATGTATAAAAAAATCAGCTTAATGTTTGCCGTAAGCGTATTGACAGGATGTGCCGGAATGAACAGTGATTTTGAGCATGCTATTCCGGCTAAAGATTCCGGTTATTGGTTGCAACAAGCCGATGATATGACTAATCCTAGTGCCGGCGGTAGTCTTGGTATGAACAAAACAGGTTTAGGAATTGGGGGAGGGCGTGTTGATGTAAAGCAATATCGCCTTATCAATACAAATAGCATCCGTTTGCCATTAAAAGTCGTGGGCGTTGCTCAACCTAATCAAAATGACAACGTAAAAGATGAATTTGAGCCGGTTAGTATTTCATATCATCCAAGCACCTCTACAAGTTCAAGTGATTGTACTTTGAAATATTGCTATCCCGAACCTAATCGCCCTTTTAGACGAGATGACAGTGTTTCGCGTGTATGGGTTTCACCTTATGTATCGCCGGATGATAACGCGCATTTAGGCGAAATCGTTTATTTTGTAACGAAAAAATCACAATGGGCTAACGTAGAGCAAAATCAAGGTGGTAAATAATGGCTTTTAATCCGTTGGATGTGGTCAATGTTATTAGTAATCTTCTTGGTGAAAAAGATACTTCTAACCAAACCGCGCAATTAATGACGGAATTAGAATACGCGCATATTCGTGACTTAATTCCGTTCAAATATTATGACAAAGATTCAGGGCTTTTCATTAATGATCAGTCCATTGGTTTTATTATTGAAACACAACCTTTAATCGGTGCAAATGAGCAGCTTGTAGAAAGTTTTAACCGGATTTTACAAAGTAACATTCCACGCGATCATTATTTGCAAGTATCTCTATTAGGTAGTAAAGCAGTAAAAGAAATCATTGATTTTGGTTTAAAAGATTTTGAATGGAAAGGCGAGTACGCAGAAGAATGTAACAGGGTCACAAGAAATTTCTATCTTGAGGCCGCAGAGAATACTTTTCCTAATCGAGCTAACCACCCTTTAACCTTGCGTGAGTATCGCTTGTTTTTTAGTTATGCGATGCCAGTTAAAGCATTTAATGCTACCGCGATTATTAAAGTAAAAGATGTGCGCCGTTCTTTTATGAGCGCAATTTCTAGTAATGGTATGTACTGTGAAGTATCTAGCGTTGAATCTGTGTGCGGCCTTTTGCGTGAAATTATCAATTTCCAATATGGCAAATTGACACAATATAGCCGTAATTATTCAGAAGAAAAAGACATTTCAAATCAAGTAGTCGATCCCTCAACCAGTTATCTTATTAAGCCTAGTCATATTTTAATTTCATCACTTGATGAATACGGCGAAGAACATAAGACACGCGCAATGGGCTTTCACTTAACAGAAAATCCCGGCGAGCATTTCTTATGGCAAAACGGAAATATTATCGCTGATTTATTACAGGTTGAACGAGGCATCACCAGTCCGTTTATTTTCACTATGATTTTAAGCACGGAAGAGCAAACTTCCTCAACGAATGAGGCAAACCGTAAATTCTTTGATTTAGAGAAAAAAGCAAACGGCGGCTTTTCGCGCTTTATTCCGTCTGTAAAACGTGAATTCCAAGAATGGGAAGTTTTAAGAAATAGCTTATTAAATGGTCAATCTTCTTTAACTAATTATTTTGTCGGCATCCGCGTATTTTGTGATGATGATGATGATGTAATGATGCGTGAATCTGAAAAGGTATTAAAAGCATTTGAGGGTCAAGGTTTAAAAATGATCCGCAGTGATTTTATGCAATTAAGAGATTGGTTCGCCTCAATACCTTTTGTTGTGCCAAACAATACTAAATATTGGAATGACTTTAAGAAAACTGGTTCAGTATTACGCGCGGAAACATTCCAAGCCGTTAATTTACTACCTCTTATTGGTGATAATAAATTAAGTCGCGCCGGTATCTTATTGCCTAGCTACCGAAATCAAGTCGCTTTCCTTGATTTATTTGACGAAAATTTACCAACAACAAATTATAACTGGTATATGTCTGCAACCTCCGGCGCCGGTAAATCAGTTATGGCACAAGCTATCGTAAACCAAGTTTTAGATACGCACGGCATTGTATCTATTTTCGATATTGGGGATTCTTATAAAGCCTTTTGCAGCAGCCGAGGCGGTCAATATATCAATGGTTCGACTTTACGATTCAATCCATTTGCGAATTTAACCAATATTGAAGAGCAAGCCGAGCGAGTGCGTGACCAATTATGTATTTTGGCTAGTCCGAATGGCTTATTAGATGATGTTCACCAATCATTAATTTTACGCGCAATTACAGAGCAATTTCCACGTTATCAACAAGGGATGCGAATTGATCACATTGTAGATTATCTTCAAGCGCATAAAAAAGAAATTCCTGATTCAGAACGCATTGGCGGCCGCATTGATGAAATAACCCACCTTTTACAAAAATACACCACAAAAGGCGTTTACGGAAAATATTTCAATTCAGACGAGCCAACATTAAGCCCTGATATGCAATTTGTGGTCACTGAATTAGGGGATTTAAGACAAACCGGCGATTTATTGATGGCCGTTTTATTTACCTTGATGATTTGGGTAGAAAGCACAATGTATATGACCCCACGTAATATTAGAAAACTCAACCTTATTGACGAGGGATGGAAATTATTAAGTGCCTCAAGTCAAAAAGTAACACAATTCATTGAAGAGGGTTATCGTACAGCGCGCCGACACAACGGATCATTTGGAACAGTAACGCAAGCCGTAAGCGATAAAAATTTAAGTACCGCAGCACTTGCTGCCTATAACAACAGCAGCTTTAAATTCACTTTAATGCAAGATGCTAAATCGTTTGCCTCTTTTGTAAAAGAAGAACCGAATATTTATAGCGATCTTGAAATTGAATTAATTAAAAAATTCCCACCGGCGCGCAATGTTGGATATAGCTCATTATTGCTCAATATGGGGGGTATTAGTAGTTTTCATCGGTTATTACTAGACCCATTGCGCAACGCACTATTTTCATCGCGCGGTGAAGATTTTACCTATCGTGAAAAACGTTTTGCAGAGGGTGCATCTATTCAGCAGATTGTTATGGAAATGGCTCAAAAAGCCGAGCCGGCATTAATGGATAAATTACTCAATAAACGTTATTAAGGAGGCAATTATGGGATTCCAAGACCGCGATTATGTAAAAGAAAAACATAAAGAAAACAATCAAAACACATCAATGATTAAAGATAAACCAAGCCAAAAAGGCGGCTTTTCTAAACTTCTTAAAAAGTGCGATCAGCTTATTGTGACTGTGGTATCGGTATTAATTGCATTTGGTGTTGCTTATTTTTTCTTTTCGCCAACAAAAATTGTGGCTTTTGATATTAAAGCTACAACCAACACTTTTTTAAAACAAGTTGCCTCTTTGAATATAGACGAAAATCAAAAAAATTTGATGGTTAAACGTTATAGCGCAGCAATGGATGCCGTGATTAAAGAATACCAATCACAACATTATATTGTATTAGTGAAAGATGCCGTTGTGTCTAATGTAGATGACAAAACAGGTGAAATTCAGAAAAAAATTGCGCAAAAAATGAAAGGCAAACAAGAGTAAATCTATGAAAAAACGTTACATTCTACCCGTCTTATTTTTTCCACTTTGCGTTTTTGCAAAAGATTTAGGCACGATTGGCGATATTTGGGAAATCCAAGAACAAAACCTTTTAAGCCTGATTGATGAACGCTTGAAAGAACAATTTGAGGGGAAATCCGAAGAAGAAATCCAAGCAGAAGTAAAAAAACGCGTAGAGGAAAACGCACTTAGACCGCCGCCGGTATATTTACCGGTTGCAACGGTAGATAGTGAACGAAGTTTTGATCCGTCTTATACGGTTGAAAGAGATTTAGCCGATCATAAAGGCCAAGTATTTGCGCGTAAAGGCCAAGTGGTTAATCCTTTCGATACAGTCCCTTTTGCAAGAACGTTAATTTTTATTGATGGTGACGATGAAAAACAGATTGAATGGATTAAATCGTTTAAACCGGAAACACAAATGGTCAAAATCATTTTACTTAACGGCAATTTGCGCGAAGTCACAGAAAAATTAGATACCGACTTATATTTTGATCAAAACGGCGCACTTGTAAAACGTTTTGGCATAAAAGCAGTGCCAAGTGTGATTGATGAAATGCCTAATCAAAAATTATTACGGATTCGGGAGTTTGGCTTGAAATGAAAATCTTAAAAAAAATTATCGTTGTTTGCGGATTTATTCTTTTTAGTCAATTCGCGTTAGCAGAGGGCGATACTGGCGGCGACAGTGACGGTGATAGCGGTGGTATTGGTTCGACTTGTGATGGCCGTTGGGTAAATCCAATTACGGATGTTTGTTGGAAATGTTTATTTCCAATGAGTATTGGAAATACAAAAGTTTCTACTAGCGGATTGCCTGATACGCGCAACCCATCTAATGCGATTCAACGTTGCCCTTTCCCTCCTCCTATTTTTCAGCGTGTAGGTATTGCAATAGGCTTTTGGGAGCCGTATGCCACAACCGATATTTCTCGTTCCCCTATGTGTATGGTTAATATGGGTGGTATGAAAATTGGAGGATTAAAGAAAAGCACCATCGGCAGCGCAACCGCAACCGGTAGCAAGGCGAGAAATGGAACATTCTATCACGTTCATTGGTATAAATACCCTTTGATTAGTTGGCTTGGCCTTTTTAGTGATGATATGTGTATGCAAGGCGGCAGCTATGACATTGCTTACCTTTCTGAATTAGATCCGATGTGGAATGATGATACGTTGTCACTTTTTGTTAATCCGGAGGCGGCATTATTTGGGAATCCTATTGCGCAATTTGCTTGTATTGCAGATGCGATTGCAGCAGAAGTTTATTTACCGCTAGATATTTTATTTTGGTGTGCCGGTAGTCATGGTTCTGTTTATCCGTTTACCGGATCAGCTAACCGCGAAAATTCGCCGTTAGACCAAGCCGTTTTACTTTCTGAAAGAATGAATTTCAAATTACATAGACAAGGTATTGCGCAAGATTCAATCGGTGAAAATACAGCCGTTTGCTTTCAATATCCATCGCCAATCGTACCGAAAGAAAGATACCGTTATCAATTAATTAATCCGATTCCGGATGCTAATAATTGTCATCCTTATGGTCGCAGTGTGTTGCGTTGGCAAGTGGGGAAAGATACGCCTACAACCTCAAAAAACTACGGCTATTTGATTTGGAAAAAGCGTAATTGTGTAATGTTTTAGAGAGGGAAGAATGAAAAAATTTTTTATTAGCTTAATGTGCGCAATTAGCTTAATGGCGCAAGCCGATGATAACTATAATCAAATTTCACAGCCTCCTCTTGAAGAGAAAGAAAATGAATTGGCTTATTTTGTATCGTTTTCTATTCCGGAAAAACAATTAGTCACGTTAATTCGCGAGGCCGAGCAGCACGAAATACCGGTTTATATTCGCGGTTTAATTAATAACGATATGAAACGCACCGCAAAAGCCGTGTTATATCTAGCTCAAAAATATAACGTTCAAGGCGTGTTAATTGATCCTCTTCGTTTTGAACACTACGGCATTAATGCCGTTCCGGCGTTAGTTAAAAAGTGCGGTGAAAAATTTGATGTGATTCACGGCAACGTAGAATTAAAACAGGCTCTTAGCTTAATGGCATCACAAGGAGAATGTAAATGAAAAAACGGTTTTTCCTTATCGGAATATTGTTATCTAGCAGTGTTGCTTATGCCTCAAGTATGAATGATGCTTTTAAACAAGGTCAGAATGTGGGGAAAGGGAATAGTGGCAATGCGCAGCAAGTAATGAAAGACTTTCAACCTACACAAATTCAAGGTTTTACAGCAAGACCGGAAGAAAGCCAATTTTATACAGGCGTTAAGGGTGGTAATCCTAACTTGATGGGTAAAGGTATGAACGCGCTAGAAACTTCCGAAAGTGGAAAAGCCATTAAAGACAGCGTAATCAATAATCCAAAAGTCAAAATCTCACAAGACAGTGATTTTATTAAAAGCTCCGACAATATCCGGAAAAATGCCAAAGCTATTTCCGGTATGCAAGGTCAGCAATGTGTTAATCAAGTATTGAGTAAAACAGACTTTAGTTCTCACTTTTGTGAAAAAGACAACAACGTAGAAACAGAATGTAAAAAAACGGCTAATGTGAAATGGCTTGGGGATATAAAAACAGAAAGAAAAACATTTAAGTTTGTATCCTCTGATTTTAAAGTGATTGATATAAATCACGCGCAAATCATTGCACCGGAAAACGGCACAATAACAGGATTTAGTACACAATCTTGTGATTTTGGAAATAAAGGTATGTTTTGGATTCGTTGTGAAAAGAAAAATCTATCTTTTTTAGGGGTGAATATTGGTAATTTTGATTATGGTCGAAGAAGTTTTAGTGTGGATAATTTAGCGCGGAAAGTCACTAAAGGGGAGCGTTTAGATATTTTTAGAACTAACGGCGATTCATGGTGGCATCCATGGGTATATACAGGTAGTAAAGGTCAAAGAGACACTATGAGCCTTACCTTAAATTATGTGGTAGAGGAAAACACCTTAAAGCCACAGGTTGAATGGGATAATAATTGTCCGGCTGATACCGGAAATGCCGTAGAAATTAAAGCGCAATGCACACAACCGGCAGAAACAAGAACATTCGAGCGAGAGGGGCAAACTTTTAAAATTCATCAAGATTGTTGGGAGCATTCTTATCGTTATCTAGTAAATGAAAGTAGCGATAATGAATGTAAAAAATATGAAGATAATGCAAATTGCACAGTAAGCGAAAGGGAGTGTATTTTGCAAGAAAATGGCGCGTGTACGCGTCATCGAGTGAAATATCAATGTCAAACAACCACTAAAACAGATGGCTATGTTTGCGGTGATAAATTCTTTTGTAGTGATGGCTCTTGTTCAGATTTAGAGGGCAGTGTAAATACCGATTTTGGCCACGCCGTCAGTCAATTAGCCACTCTTGCACAAGCCGGAAAGGATGTTGGATTAGATGCGGAACACCTAAGAGCATTTAGTGGTAAACCGATGTTTTGTCGTAAATCCGGTTTTGGTTTTAGCGATTGTTGCAAAGATAGCGGATGGGGGCATAAAGCCGGCCTTGCTAAATGTAATTCAGAAGAAAACGCATTAGGGCAAGCCAAAGAGAAAAAATTGGTTGTTTATGTGGGTACATTCTGCTCAAAAAAAGTCGCAAAAGTTTGCGTGCAACGTAAAGCCGGCTATTGCGTATTTGATAACAAATTAGCACGGATTATTCAATATCAAGGCCGTTCCGGTCAATTAGGGATTGGATTTGGGGGCGCAAGTAGTCCGGATTGTCGAGGAATAACTGTTGATGAATTACAAAAAATTGATTTTAACGCAATGGATTATTCCGATTTTTACGAAGAATTAAACGAGCGAACCAATTTGCCGGATAGAGAGCAACTTATGGAACACATGAAAAATTCGATTGTTGAACAATTACAAAATCAATAATAAAAAGGGGGAAATGATGCGTAAATATAAACTTTTAACAATTCTTTCCCTCCTTTTTTTAGGAGGGGTAAGCTATGCAAATGAACCGCCTAGCACCGATTATAAACCGGCAGTCGGTTGGCAGTTTTACAATTTGCCAAAAACACCTAAAGAAAAACAAATTAAACCTCAGCCACAAATTGAGCAACCTTTAAAAGAATTATCACCATCAGAACAAATGGAGTTAATTCAAAAAAAACTTAAAGAGGCAAAAGATACAGCAATTATGAATCCAACTCCGGATAACATTGCTATTTATAAAGTTTATCAAGATTATTTCGTAGAAAAAGCAACAAAGTTTTCGATGAAATGGGAAGAAATGTTGTTAAAATATCCTGAATTAGATTACAACATTAAAAACTCTTTTTATAATTCAACTGTACCAATTAAAGAAACAATGCGCCGAAAAGAAGAGGCAGATGCGATTGAGTTTGTTAATCAACGTTACGGCTTTTTCTTTTTCTATCGTGGCAATAATCCACTAGATAATAAATTATCTGAAATTGTGAAAAGTTTTGCTGCACAATATAAATTAAAAATCATCCCTATTTCGGTAGATGGTCGTGTAAATTCTGAATTCCCTCAATCGCAAAGAGATACAGGTCAAGCAGCAAAAATGGGAATAAAACATTTTCCGGCACTTTTCCTTGTCAATCCAAGAAAAGGGGAGTATAAACCTATTGCGTATGGCTTTATTACACCGGATGATTTAGCAAGAAGAGTGTTAAATATTGTAAGTGGATTTAAACCGAAAATTTAATAAAAAAGGGAATAAAAAATGAAAAAGAATTTTTTAGTTTTATTGTTTGCTCTTATCATTCCTACTTATGGGATTGCTAATTCAACTTTAGAAATGATTGAGAAACTAGACCAAGAAAAATTAGCTAGACAATCACAAGAAATTGAAGTAAAAAAAGAAGTGAAACCAGTAAAAAAAGAACGCCGTTTTATTACGCTTTCAAATGGAAAACGCGTAGATATTTCTGATTGGCAAATTGTGCATTTTATGTCTAGCACTTGCTCTTATTGCAGACAATTTAATCCAAAACTAAAACAACTTTCTGAACAGGTTGGTATTCCGGTTGTGACTTATAGTTTTGATGGAAAAGGGGATGAAGTTTTTCCGGTTGTTTTTGATGCAAATGAAGATGTTTTAAGAGAATTTTTTGCTGAATTGCCACGCGCAACACCGACCGACTTTTTAATTAATGTGAATAATTTGGTTACGTTGCCAGTATCTCAAGGCGACCTTTCTCAATTTGCTCTTGCGCAGCGTTTAGATGAAACGTTTTTATATATTGAAAATAATCTCAAAGGCATTGAAAAAATGCCGGTTGAGGGGGAAAAATAATGCGTAAATTATTTCATAAAGTTTTAGCTTTATCTGCACTTGCTTTTTCTACCATGGCAAATGCAAGTGTTGATGCGGATTTGAATAAATTTTTTAATGATTTGGGCGGCGGTTCAAATTATACCTCTCCATCAGTGATGCAAGGCCAAAGTGCCGGCTATATGACTGGCGGTGCGTTTTTTGCGCGGATGCCAACAAGAAATATACAGCTTATTTCAATCACTCTTCCGAATGTAAGTGCCGGTTGCGGTGGGATTGATGCGTATTTAGGGGCGTTTTCTTTTATCAATAGTGAGCAATTACAGGCAATGGCCAAAATGATTATGAGTAATGCGATTGGTTATGCGTTTGACTTGGCATTAGAAACAACTTGTCCTCAATGTAAAATGGTAATGGATAAACTTCAAGATATTGCGACAAAGATTAATAACTTAAATATTTCTACTTGCCAAGCAGCACAAGCATTAGTTGGCGGTATTGTTGGGAATCGTTTAGCGCAAGATCAACAGGCTTGTACTTCGGTCGCCTCTGAAAATAATATGTTTTCAGACTTTTTACAAACAAGACAACGTTGTGGGGTAGGTGGGGAATCTAATAAGGTATTAAATAATCCAAAGGCTAAAAATCGAGAAGAAGAAATACCAAGAAATATTAATTCAGTCTGGAAAGCCTTTAATCGTATTAATCAAGTTGTATCAAATGACCGCGAATTAAAAGAAATGATGATGACGATGGTCGGAACAACAATTTACGATGCAAAAGGGAATATGACCGTTTTACCGTCTTTAGGGGTAACAGATGAATTGATTAGTACATTGCTTTATGGCGGTACGGCTACGATGTATCGTTGTAATGATGTATCAGAGTGCTTAAAGCCTTCAAAATCAAAAGTGACCATTCAAGAAAGAAATGCGTTAGTGCCTAAAGTAAAAGAAATGATTAGTCATATTCACGCATCAGTTGTTGCCGATGTGCCATTAAAACAAGAGGAAATCACGTTTATTAGTAATACGCGTATTCCTATTTATCGTCATATTAAAGATGTGGCAATGGCCGGCGCGGATAGCAATTTTGTTTTAAATCTTGCTCAATATATTGCTTTAAATCACGCGCTTGAGTATGTAAACGGATTAGTTAGCTTAACTGAATTAGCCAGTTCAAAGACACTAGGATCGGAGGAAGAAGTTAAACAATTCCAAGACCGCGTTAAAAATGTGAGAGAGCGTTTAAGTAATACATTAAGCAAAGTTCAAATTCAACAAGACGGCTATATTTCCGTATTAGAACAAATGCAAATTTTACGTAAACAAATTGCGCCACAATACGGCAATAAACTAAGTTTTGGTGAATAAAAGGTAAATCATCATGGCAATGGAAATAACTATATTAGATGGTGCAGAGGTTTTATATCAAGCCTTTCAAGCAGTATCAGCTTTTGTAAAAAACGATACATGGTTTTCATTAATCAAAATTGCGGAATTTATCGGGGTTTTGATGGCCGCGATTGTCTATATCAAAGGGCAAGATATTCGCACGTTTTTTTATTGGTTAATTGGTTTTGTTTTAATCAATGCTTTATTGCTAACGCCTAAAGAGCGCATTGTTATTCGAGATTTAGCCAATCCAACGATTGTAAAAGTGGTCGATAATGTGCCTCTAGGTGTGGCATTTCCATTGTTTTTATCTACCAATATCGGAAACTCCATTGCTAGAACTTATGATATGTTTTTTTCTACGCCGAACGACCTTAAATATACGCAAACAGGTTTATTGTTTGGTCAAAGATTGTTAGAAGAATCATTTTATATTAAACCAACAAACGATAAATTAGGCACAAACCTTAATAATTATATTCAAAGTTGTGTGGTTGAGCGAAACATGATTAAAGGCTCAAATACATTCGATGAATTAATGAATAATAAAGAGCTAATTAATACGCTATATGCCGGTAGTCCGGCTGATTATGTAAACTTTAATAATAGTTTACAAAGTTGTGCAACCGCCGGAAGAGCGATTGCAAACGATCTTAAAAGTTATGCTTCTAGTGATGGCCCGATTAAAAAATTGATGGATGGCTTGGGATTAAAGTCAATGAATCCGGCATCACTAAAAGAATATAATAATAAAGTAAGCAATGTGCAGCAGTATTTTATGAACTCCAGTAAATCTGCCTCTGAAATCTACACGCAAAATATGCTAGTTAATGCTTATCGCCGTTCGCTTGAGCGTTATCCGGCCTCTTTAGATGGTAGTTCTGAATTGATTGCACAAGCCTCTGAACAATCGCTAACCAAAATGAAATTAGCACACCATGCAAGCTATCAAATTGCCGGCAAAACTTTACCGGCATTACATACCGTTTTCTTAGTGTTGATGGTCGGGATTTTCCCAATTATGGTGATGGCAATGTTTATCCGTGAGGTTGCTTGGAGTGTAGTTAAAAACTATATTTCAGTGCTATTTAGTTTAATGATGTGGCCTGTTTTATTTGCCGTCTTTAATAGCATAATCACTACGTTAAACGCGCAAGTAATGCACGGTCAGGGATTTACCTTATCAAATATGGATAAGTTAAAAGAAAATGCGACTATGATTGCCGGAATGGCAAGTTGGCTATTATTATCAATTCCATTCTTGAGTTTTAAATTGGTGACAAATCTAGGTCAAAATATTGCAAGTGCCGGTTCATATTTGGGTAATGCGTTAATGAGTTCTACCTCCGCAGATGCAGCCGCAACCGCAGCCGGTAATTATAACTGGGGCAATATGCAGATGAATAATATTAACGGAAACAAAGTTGATCTAAATTCTGTATATCGCAATGGCATGAGTACCGTACAATTAGCAAATGGTGCAACGCAAACTATGACCGCAGATGGTTCAATGGTATTAGATAGTAGCGGTTCTATTTCTAAATTGCCGTTTAGTTTTGATACTAGCCGGATGCTTGATGCAAGTTTAAATTCTTCAATTCAAGCATTACAACGCCAATCAGAGCAGTATATGCAAGGCTATCGTAGTTCTGTGACTAACGCTCACGATTCGGCAGCTCAAATTTTAAGCAATTATAGCCATCAAGATTTAAGACAAAAAGGTTTAACGGAAAATGATATTCATGCGTTAAAAGATGTGGCTCAAGAAAATCATGTTGCATCAACAAGAAATGCAGCAACAGATTCAACAAGAAGTACAGATAGCACTTCAACAAATAAAGTAAATAGTACAGGAGGAGGCATTAAAGGGACTTTAGAGGGAGGAATCAAATTATTTGGTCAAGGCATAAAAACTCAAGCTGAAGCAGGTACATCCTATTATGTTCATGATGGTAATAATGAAGATGTATCGAAATCTAAAGATTCGTCTTATACATTCTCAAAAGATGATAACTGGAATACTTCACAAATTGCAGAAAAATCTAAACAGCTTAATCAAATTGATACTAGCAACGTACAAGATTCACAGTTACGCAGTTTGATTAGAAATACTCAAGATTCAATGCGCAATGCTTATGAAAACTTTAGTGGATTTACGGCAACACAAAGTCGCGAACGTGTATTATCTGAAACGGCTAATTTAACCGAATCTCAACGAATGAATATCCAACATCGTCTAGAACAAGAATTTGTGGATTATGCAAGAACACGTTTAGGTGATGATAATGTAGGTATGATTTTAACAAGTGGATCGGCCGAGGCAAGAGAAACAAGAACACAGCTCATTAATGAATATGCAGCACAATTTGAGGAATCATTACGCAATATTCATGATGGCAATGGTATGAAAGTATTAGGTTCACAAGGTGGATTTAGCGGTGGTAATACAGGTGGTCAAAGTGGATTAAACGGTGGAGTACCAAGTGGCCAAGTTGAAAATCATGTAGGCAATCGTGGGTTTGATTATGAAGAACAAGCTAAAAAAATGGGGATAAAAACAGATCCTATTGAACATATTAATCCTAATGACAATAGAAATCAAAATGTCAGAAACTCTTATGATATACAAGCCGGAAAAAATCGGATTATGTCTGATTCAGCAGAAAAATTTGCTAACAACAGAGAAAAAGCAAACGAAGATAAATATAAAGATAAGTATTAGGAGGCTACATTATGAAATTATTTTTTAATTTATTAAAAAAAATTAAAGACAAAATTGGATTTAGAATTATGACTAAAGAAGAATATGAGCTTTTTTTAAGAAAAAAAAGAATGAGTCATAAACCATCATCCTTTAACACAAACCTTTCAATGAGTAGTGTAAATAGTAATAATTCATCATCTATTCATCATAAAATTAATCCGGCTACTGGATTGCCAACATCTAATGGAATTGATGTAGGAGGGAATCCTTATGGAGTAGATTTAAGTAGTTCTTTTGATTCAATTAATCCGGCTACTGGACAAATTTCTTATGGAGGAGTTGATGTATTAGGTAATCCTTATGGTTCAGATATTAATAATTCAATAGATAACACACACCAAAGTTTTGAAAATTCCTTTAATAACGATTTTCATAACCATTAACTAAGGAGCATATTATGGCCGGTATTAACAAAGTTATTATTGTAGGGCATTTAGGCAATGAGCCGGAAATGCGCAGTATGCCAAACGGTGAGGCCGTGGCGAATATTAGCGTTGCAACAAGTGAAAGTTGGACGGATAAGGCAACCGGTGAACGTAAAGAAGTGACCGAATGGCATCGAATTGTCTTGTATCGCCGCCTTGCAGAAATTGCCGGACAATACTTGCACAAAGGTTCGCAAGTTTATGTAGAGGGGCGTTTAAAAACGCGTAAATGGCAAGATAACAACGGTCAAGATAGATATACGACCGAAATTCAAGGCGATAATTTGCAAATGCTAGGCAGCTCTCAAGGCGCACAAGCACCATCCGCAGCCGCTCAAAAACCAACGCCGGCACAACCTAGCCAACCGGTAGAATTTGATGACAATATCCCATTCTGAATTGGAGTATTAAATGGATTTAATCTTGAAAATATTTAGTGATAATCCACTACTTTTATTAGCGGTTGGAATCTTTGTTGTTTTACTCTTAATTAAAGGATTGAAGAAAGATAAAGTTAATTTGATTGATACAAATCTTTATCGGAAAAAATTTCTTCTTACTAAATCAGAAACAATCTTTTTTAAGAATTTAAGAGAGGCATTATCACCAAAATACACGATTTTTGCACAAGTGCCGTTTTCTTGTTTGGTTACACCTAAAGACAGAAAAAATCGTGAATTGTTTTGGCGAATCAATCAAAAAAGAGTGGATTTTGTTGTGTTAGATGAAAACTTAAATACATTATTTATTGTAGAACTAGACGATAAAAGCCATAGAACGAAAAAAAGTTTAGATGATAACCGAGATGAACTTTTTTTAAATTGTGGAATTCCCACTTGTCGTTTTTATGTTGGAAGTGAGAATAATGTAATTGCTATAAAAAATACGTTAGCAAATTTTTTACCACAACACCAATAAATCATATCAAAACAGGATAATTAAATGAGCTTAGATACGCGCAATATTACACAAGGCGGCCAAGTTATTAAATATATGATCGGTATGTTTATACAGATCACTAATATTGTCGTTTACTGGAGTTTATTGCCGGCGCTTGGCTCATTTTTTATATACTTGTTTTCTGTAATGAAATGGGTACATATTAAACACGGTGCAGTGTATTGGTTGCTTTTTATAAAAGCCAAGTTTGTCAGAACACAAACAGACCAACTCTATCATTTTTCTTGGGAAACCGCACAAGGAAAAATGGTTGAGTTTACACGCACCGGCGCACAAATTTTAAATGATAGCTATTTCATCAAATGCGCAGAGTTACTCAAACAAAATGCGTTTTACGGTTGGGGGGTATCTCTTGCCGTCTTTTTCTTTATTGTAATGGGCGTTTTTTGGTTTTTAGGACGAAAAGGTCACTTACAACGTAAAGATGAATTAATTGGGGGGCGATTCCTTGCGCCAAGTGCGGCTTACGTTAATAAACTGCTTAAAAAAGCCGGTAAATTATCGCCTCTTAAAATCGGTGACTTGCACCTTGTAAAAAACAGTGAAATTCAAAATATTGCCTTACACGGTACAGTCGGTACAGGTAAATCTACCGCTATCAATGGATTGCTTGAACAAGCGCGAAAAGACGAGCAACGCGGCATTATTTACGACCGAGGCAATAACTTTATACCTATTTTCTACCGCGAGGGCGTAGATGTTATTTTAAACCCGATTGATGACCGATGCCCGAATTGGGATTTATGGGAAGAGTGCCAAGACAAAGTAGATTTAGAAAACTTTGCAGAGGCGTTATTTTCAGAGGGTCAAGGAAATGGCGATCCGTTTTGGGTTCTTTCCGCACGGATGCTTTTCACTTCTACGGCAGAGGCGATGCGCAGCGATCCGAATCGCTCCATTAAATCACTTTTAAATCACTTGCTTTCTATTTCATTGGCTGATTTAAAAGAAGTTTTACAAGGTACAGATGCCGCGAATTTAGTCGATGGCAGCATTGAAAAAACGGCGGTAACAATCCGTACTGTATTAGCAACCTATGCTAAATCTTTGCGCCTTTGCCAAGGTTTAGATAAAGGGGGAAAAGCAAAATTTTCTATCCGTAAATGGTTGCATAATAGCGGCGATAATGCGTGGATTTTCTTATCAAGTGATGGCCGCGTACACGAATCTATTAAACCGCTTATTACCGCTTGGCTAAATATTGCAATGCAAAATGTGCTTGCACTAGAGGCCGATTTAGCGCGCCGCGTTTGGACTTTATTAGACGAGTTACCAAGTCTTAATAACGTGCCTAAAATTTTAGAATATCTTTCAGAGGCGCGTAAATTTGGGGGCGTGAGCTTGGTCGGTATTCAAAACTTTCCACAATTACAAGCTATTTACGGCAAAGATAAAGCACAGGCAATTTGGGATTTACTCAATACTAAAGCCTATTTCCGTGCGCCAAGTGGTGAAGTGGCAAGATGGGTGCAAAGTGAACTAGGCGAAATCAGACAGAAAAAATTTAAAGACCAATATAGCTATGGTGTGGATACTATCCGCGATGGTGTGAACTTCTCAAAAGACGAGCAAGACGAGAATATAGTAAGTTATTCCGATATTCAACGCCTAGACGATTTACAATGCTATGTTGTATTAAAAGGGGATTTACCAGTGGCAAAAGTAAATCTAACAAGAAAAGACTATAAGAAAATCGCCGAGGGTAAAATCGAACGTGATTTAGTGGCTGTTTTTGATCCGAATTTAGATTCACTTATCACCAATGCCGGCGTGAGCCATCAATTTGATATTTTAGCGAATAAAATCGTTAATAATAACAATGGCACAAATTCAAACACTAGCGCGAGCGGTTCTGAAATGGCAATACCAAAATTTACAGAACAATTTGAGCAAGCCGATAACGAGCAAGTTACGCAAGAAAACGGCACTATTTACAAGGAAGAAGAGCATCAGAATGGTAAGGTTGAAAACAACCTTAAACATTCTCATAAGTCAATGTTAAGAGATATGGAAATGTAATTATGTTGTCAGTCGCAAAAGTCGCATCAGCCGGTGGCGCAGCTAATTATTATGCTCAAGAAGATAACTACTATTTTTTAGGCGAACAAAGCACAAAATGGTTCGGTGAGGGCGCAAAACGCCTAGGCCTTGAGGGAACAGTAGAAAAAGACACATTTAAACAAGTGCTTGAGGGGCATTTGCCGGATGGGTCGGATTTGTCTTATATCCGAAAAGGCGAAAACGTACACCGAGCCGGTTATGACTATACCTTTTCCGCGCCTAAATCTGTATCGTTATTAGCATTAATTCAAGGTGACAAAGATGTATTAAATGCTCATAAAAGTGCGGTCGAAAAAGTGATGACAGAAATTGAATCGTTAGCCTCTACGCGGTCAATGGAAACGCAAGAAAAGGATATTGTCGAAACTAAAAATTTAGTGAGCGCACTTTTTTTACACGATACGAATCGCAATCTTGAGCCGCATTTGCATACACACGCGATTGTGGCCAATGCAACTTATGACGAAAACACCGAAAAATTCAAAACACTTTCAACCGATAAGACCGGCAATTCAAAAGGATTTGTTGAGGTTACTTGGAATAATAAAATCGCGCTAGGTAAACTCTACCGCTCATTTTTAAAAGAAGAGTTAGCTGCACAAGGCTTTGAGTTTGAACACACCGGAAAAAACGGCTTATGGGAAATTAAAGGGATTCCATCCGAGGTTTTGAAAGAGTTTTCTACACGCCGTCAAGAAATCTTAGCCAGTGTTGAGCCGGATGCTAGTCAAAAATCATTAGGCGTTGCGGCCAAAGATACGCGCAATGCAAAAGATTTTACTAACCAAGATGAAGTAAAAAAAGAATGGCAAGAAAAGTGGAATTCATTGTTAGGTGAAAACTTTGATATTAATAAAATCAAAGTGACCCCTGAACAAATAAAAGCGCGCCTTGAACAGAAATCTGAACAGACCGCCGCAATAGATAAAGCCTTGCCGGAAGTCATTGCTGAAATTGCTCAAACAAAAGCTAAATTTAGCCGTGCAGAAATCGCCGATAAACTTGTCGATAAAGTTTATTTTGAGGGCGGCGGCTTTTCTTCGCTTGTCAGTGAACGCATTGATAAACTGATCGAAAATAAAGGCTTGATTGTCACAGATAACAAACAAAACTATTTTACTACACCGGAACATTTATCCAATGAATCGGTGGTCACTTCGCTTGTATCAAAATTAGATAATCAAACGCATAACCTCCGCGCGGAAAATCAGTCACAAATCGCAATTAAAATTCAAAACGACCATAAAAATTTAAATTTATTTAGTGTACGAGGTCGCCGAGATTATGATGCCAAATTAGTCAATGATTTAGAAATATTTGCCGATGATAACAAAAAAGATCACGTTGTTATTGTACCTAGTCATCAAGAAAAAAATACACTTCGCAGCAAATTAGAAAAAGACACAAAAGTTTTTACTGCCGCAGACTTCTTAAAATCCGAATTTGCGGATAAAAGCGGCCTTATGATGACGGTTTACCGCAGCGAGAAAATGCACCTAGATACAATGAAAAATTTACTCTCTAAGAGCTATACGCAACAAAATACAGTCGTTTTACTTGATACCGGCGGCCGTAATCAAAAAGGGCTAACGCGCGATCTTGCCGTGGATTTAGGCGTAAATGACACGGTTTTAAAAGAAAGCACAGAGCGCAAGCGCATTGTAATGATGAATAATGTCGATAAGAACGACCAACTTTCTACGGCATTAAAAGCCTATATGGGGCTTGCATTTACAGACAAAAACGTGGTGATGCAAGTTTCACAAGCAACCAACACTAACACCAATTTGCGCGAAAAATTGACCGCACTTACAAGACAAACAATGTTAGATAATGGCTTGTTAGGGGAGCGAACCAGTACCATCCAATCGAAAGAACCGGCCTATATAAAACTTGATGCCGGCGGTAAACCGGATTATGCAAATCCCTCAAACTATCAAAAAGGCGATACGATTGAGCGATTAAACAAAGGCAAAATTGAAAGTTGGACGATTCTTGATGTATCGCGTAAAGACAAAACATTAGCCGTTTTAAATAATCAAACCGGCGAACGCGAAAAAGACTGGTCAATGAATAAATTAAATAGCGATTATCAGCTTTTCCGCAGCGTAAAAGACATTGAGGTGCGTGTGGGTGAAAAATTGCACTCAATGGGCAAAACAAACGGCATCCGAGCAGACCAAGATTTAACAGTAATTGGTATATCTAAAGCCAATATTTTTACTAAGCAAAAAATCACTTTAGAAGATAGCCAAGGCAAAACATATACCATTAATGCCGGTGCAGAAACAAAACTTGGTTATGGTTATGTGGAATCAGTGGGAAAATCTCAACGCGGCGAGCGTGATGTAATTATTTCTGTATTGCAAGACAACCAAACCAACGATAAAACGCTATCAGACGTGCAAAAAGGGGCTGATCGCGTTTTAGCTATTACAGCCACAGCCGATAGCGTAATCGCTAAGAGAATTGATTTAAACCGCTCTCAAATCTCTTTAACGCGCAGCCTTGAAAATATGTACGAGGTGACTTCACTTGAGGCTATTAAAAATGAATCCGTAAAAGCGGCCTTTGAAAATCCGCGTATTAAAAAAGAAATTAATGCGCGCATCGAGGCCATCCAGTCTAAAGGGGATTGGGTTTCATTCAGACCAAACGATCTTGTGGCAAGTCTTGAAAGTAGCGGCCGTTTTAGCAAACAAGAAATAATGCAATACGTTTCCGAACGTATCGCGGATGGCGATTATCGACCAATGGACGGTAAAGCCAAAGATCTTTACAGCTCTTACTACTTAAAAGAAAGCGTGCAAACAGAAAAGCATTTATTAGCTTTACTTGATAAAGGAATAGGCACTCAAGAGGCTATTTTGCCGGAGGCTAAACAGCTCCTTGAGGGCAGCTCTCTAAATTCCGGACAACGAAATGCTGCCGAGATGATTTTAACCAATACAGACCGCATCGTAAATTTACAAGGTTTAGCCGGTGTAGGTAAAACTTATCAGCTTAATGTTGTGGCCTCTCTTATCGAGCAGCACAGACCGGATATTACAATTAAAGCACTTGCGCCGACACATAAAGCCAAAGAAGAACTTTTAAGAAGTAAACAGATCACAGATGGCGATACATTCGCTAATTTTCTTGTGACAGCGCAACAAGACCAATCAAGATATGATAAGACATTATTTATCATTGATGAATCTTCAATGATTGGTAATAAAACCGGTACAGACTTATTGAATACGATTGTAGAACGCGGCGGCCGTATTATTTTATCCGGCGACCATTCGCAACTTTCCGCGCTTGAATCCGGCGATGTATTCCGATTAGGGCAAAAGTTTTCGCACGTTGCAAAAGCGGAAATGACCCAGATTGTGCGACAATCTAATGATATTTTGCGCGGTGCAGTCGAGGCCGTGGCAGTCGATAAAGATATTCGCAAATCACTTTCGCTTATCGAGCAGCAAACGCACGATGTAGCGAGAATTAAGCCGGAAGATGCGCCGGCCTCAAGAATTGCAGAAAAAGGCGAGGCAACCTATCAAAACGTAGTGAAAGATTATTTAAGCCGTACACCGCAAGCGCAAGCAAACACGCAAATTATTACGGCAACCAATCATCACCGGATTGGCTTAAATAATGAAATTCAAAAAGCACGTTTTGAAAATGGCGCGATCAAAAATGGCGTAGAGATGACCATTTACCGCCGAGAAAATCTTACCGAGGCTGATTTAAAAACTATTGGCACTTGGAAAGAAAACACCGGTAATATTTTAAAAGACGGCGAGCAATACTATAAAATCCAGTCAGTATCAAATGATGGGGAAATTTGGCTTGATAATGGTAAATCAACAAAAATGATCAATGCCATTGATTCAAGCAGTGAATTAGCCATTTTTCGCGCAGAAAAACAAACGTTTTACGAGGGCGATAGCATCCGAATTAACGCCACAGATAAAAATAAAACAACTGAAAATAATGCGGTTGGCGTGGTTGTGAGTACGCAAGACGGCAAAATTAAAGCAGATTTTGGCGATGGTGCATTGCGAACGCTTGATCCTGTAAATAATCAAGCTGATCGACATATAGATTTAGGGTATTCTATCACCAGTATGGCATCACAAGGTGGCTCTTTTGAAAATGTGATTTTATACGTTGATACAAATATGAAAAATTTTGTTGATATGAAAAATGCGTATGTTGATATTTCGCGCGTTAAAGATCACTTGCAAATGTATGTTACCGACCGCGAAAAATACGCGGAATTAGTCGAGGGAAATTCCGGCGTTAGAACAACCGCTTACGAACAAGATTTAGCGATTAAGCAAGAAATACTCTCAAATGCCGGCAGAATGTGGGATAGTGCGCGCGATTTGAAAGATCACTATAATTTTAAAGACCGTTTTGATCACAACGTATTAACGGAAAGTGGCCGATTAAGTTTTCAAGGAAAAGAAACCGCACTTTTATTAGCAACCACAGATGAAAACGGTCGCTATACTGGTAATCTTGTGATTCCGGTTAATCCTTATCGCGGTGAGTTAAATTTTAGCGAAAGCCGCCTTGAGGCAACCGAGGATGCGCGATTTATTGTTTTAAATCAGGGCGACAGTGACAAACCGGCTGAAATCTTGACTTTAAATACTTTAGAGCAAGCACAGGAATTTAAAGATCAAGAAAAAACCGTTATCATTGCACTAGATGAAAAGGATAAGGATATTAAATTATCGGATGTTGTAGATGATTCCGATAAAATCAGTGAAAAACTAAGCGCAGAAGAGCTGAAAGAGATTGAAAAAATTTCTGATGAAATTTTACGCGAGGAAGAAAAAGGATTAATGGCCGCTCAAGAGCTTGAAAACGGCGAAGAGAAAGGCAATACACAAAAACTTGGCCGTGATGAAAATAATATTTTAAGACACGGACAAGAAGAAGAGCATACACCAAAAATAAAAGAATTAGTTTAAGAGGAGTTCACTAATGACCAAACAAGAAGAGTTCAATATTGTTACTAAGTATTTTAATAATTTTGCCTCTTTGCGCGCCTTTTCAAAAGACAAAGAATTAAGCCTTTTAGAAAAAGCTGAAAGAAATCTAGCGCAAATTATCAAGGATAGAAAAGAGGCGATTGAGCTTGATAAAATGGAACAAGAAGAGCGCGAAAGAGCGCGTATAGCCATTCTTGAAGAAATAAAGGCTCAAGGATGGAATATTAAAGATTTACTCAATCCAAACGCGAAAGAAAGCAAACGCGCTAAAAGCAAGGCTAAAAATAAATATACTTTCCTTGATGAACAAGGAAATACACAATATTGGACTGGTCGTGGTCGGATGCCGGCTGCACTTAAAGCAAAAATTGATGCCGGCGAATCTTTGGAAAGTTTCCTAATTGAATCATAGCATCGAGCGCGCTACGCCTTGATCGCTTACGCGACCGTATGGATAAATTGTGCAAAACTTTTTGCAAAGTTTCACACCGAATTTTTCCACACTTCAAGGCTATTTTGTGGATTTTCCCACAATCACTAATGGTCATCTTGCGCTGACCGTTCGGGATATTTAAGATTTTTTCCGCTTTTTTAGGCGAAAAAAATCTTAAACACCGCTCACCGTTTTTGTGGAAAAATCCACAAAACATCGAGGCCGGCACTCCGAATCGACAAAAGAAATGTAAATTAGTTCAAAGTTTTACAAAAAAATGATTAGTTTCGGTTAGACTTTTTTTGATTAAAGCGGTAGAATTAAAAATGATGATTTCTAGCCTTGTGGCGGCAAGAAATTAAAAATTAGGAAAGAAAAAAAGCACTGCGGCAAACAGTGCTTTTTAGAAGTGTTTAGTAACCACCACGTTACGACTCAAACACAGATTAAAATAGTTAGGTTTAACCCCAACTACCTAATTCAAGAGAGATTGTACTATAAAAATTTTTTTATGCAAATCTTTTTAAGCATCTAGCTTAAAATCTTGAATCAAAGTCAGTGTTTGAGTGTATTGAGTACAATATTATGAAAAACTTTGACTTTGAACAATTCAACTTTGAACCCTCTGAATCCTCACAAAAATCGGTTAAACTCTATTATAGACATCACTTCGCGCGAAAAGTCGCCCTCAACGCAAGACACGGCTTGCTAAAGAGCGATATTGACTTACTCCGTTCAACTGGTAAGTACCCCGAAGAGATCTTAAATGCGTTAGAGGTGCGAAATACTCAAGCAGCCAATAGACCAAAACATAAATTGCATAAAGAATTTACGCCTAAAAATATTTCATCAACGATTAAATTTAGCATCGGTCGCCGGTTAATTGCACCGGTCGCCAAACACGATATTAATTCAAACCCTTATATTCGCAAGGTACGCAAAGCTAAAAAACAACGCCTAAACGTAAGAGATGAAAGAGAAGAAATATTTAACGCAGCAGTAATAGCATTTGTAAAACATTGTGAAATTTCAATTTATGAAGAGTGCCTTTTTGAAGTTAAAGCTCCATTAAAACAAATAGCAATGGAGCTTGGCTTAATATCAAAAAATGGTCGTTATGATCGCTTAAATCGCCTAATTGATATGATGCAAGAGGCCGGTATGGTTGTTGTAATGCACGAGTTTGACAAAGAACGCTACAAACAAAAAGCTGTAAGAATTTTCTTGTTGCCGGATTTTTTCTATTCTTTTGGCCATACCCCAGAGAGTCTTAGAAAAATGGTTGCTGCAACAAATCTACATCTTATCAAGAAAGGGAGCAAAAACTCATTAGCAGAACGCGCCAAAGCACACGAAGAAAGATTAAAAGATTTGAATGTGGCAGATATGCGCGCAAATCCGAAAAACGCGGAAAAATATGCACTTTTAAAACGCGCTAAAGAAGATTTTTTAAATGATAAGGTATTTCGCAACCTCCAAAATAAAAGCGTTAAAATCGAGCGTAAATCACAATTAGAGCGCGATAAAACCAAAGCGGAGTTTTTGCCGGATATGCCTTTGACATTAGATGAATTGTTCCAATTTATGCCGGATTCCCCTTTTAATATTGATTTGCCGGATGTGGCTAACGCACACAAGCGGCGACATTAATCCATTTCCCCTTAAAATCTACCGCACTTTTTATTTTATCGACAGATGAAAGGATAAGTCACGCCTGTTTTTCAGATTTTCCTCAAAATTTCCACTTTCTACACGAAAAATCATCACTCTATTTTGACTAAATTTCTATTGTTGATGCTTTTTTTGAAAGTTATCTACAAAAAATGTGGATAACTTTGTGAATAACTAAAGTTAATTGCACCAATAATTGCGAAACTTATAGTTTTCTAAAGAAAAAATAAAAAGAACAAAAAATTTGTCATTTTTTGTTCAATGCTTGCGTCCGGTAAACCGGACAAAATGACTAATCAACGGTATAGGTAACATTATGCAACCATTTTAGGAAAATGGCTCTTGTGCTTGTCAAGGTCAAGCCTCCGGTTGGCTACGCCAAACCTTGACAATCACCCGCCCTTTCCTTATGGTTTTGCATAACGTTACCCTCCCCTTTGTGCTGCGCACTCATTCCACTTTAAAGCCTCATTAATATCTAAAAAGAATTGGTTAAAATTTGACAATTAACGTATATACAATTAGTATATACATTGGACTTATGAACGGAGACTTACTTATGAAAAACACACCATCACACCACCAAATAAGAGGCCTTAAAAAAGATGCTAAAAATTTCCTCAAAAATAGAAGAAAAATTAAAATGTAAACACAATATAACAGTTGATGAAGTCAAAGAGGCTATTGGTAATGCTAAAGGACGGCCAATAGAAGATACGGCAGAAGATCACAAAACAAATCCCCCCTCTTATTGGTTTATTTCACAAACCGATAAGGGAAGAACGCTAAAAATAGTCATTATCTTTAGAAATAATGATGTATATCTAAAAACAGCGTTTGATGCGAAACTATCGCACATAAAATTATTTGAAGAATTAAACGCAGAATCTATGGATTCTTTAGATTAAACCAATTTAATACTAGGATATTATGAAAGATGAAAAAGGGCTTTACGATAACGTAGAGCTTTGGGAAAATGACACCCTTGGAAATAATCGGGAAACGGCTAAATTAGCCTCTTTTTCAATGAAAGATTTACAAGAGGCTATCGGCTTGCAGCCTATTTCCCTCCGGATGCAAAAAGATGTTTTAGATAATTTGAAATTTATCGCAAAACATTACGGAATCGGCTATCAACCGCTTATTAAGCAAATCTTAAAAAGTTTTGTGGATTCCGAGATGGATCAGATTTTAAAACGTGAAATCACTTTGCAACCGCCGGCATTAAAAAGCCGCGCCGGTTAAATCCGCACTACCCTCTCAAAAAAAAGCCTAACCAATCCGCGTTAGGTTTTTTTATTTAAATATTTTTTAAATATTAAAATAAATATTTGTTTATTTTTCTATTTGTGCTAATATTATCCGTGACAGTTAATACTTGAACGGAGTAAAAAATGAAAGTAATCGCAGTTTTAAGCCAAAAAGGTGGCAGTGGAAAAAGCACCATTTCCATTAATATTGCACGTTGTTTGCAGCTAAAAGGCTATAATGTGGCCTTAATTGATACCGATCCGCAAGCATCCGCGCGCGAATGGAACGCCTTGGCAGATGATGAGGTTTTTCCGGTCTATGGTTGTGATAAGGGCTTTTCAGATAAAGAAATTAAACAGTTGGAAAAGGTTGCGGATTTTGTTGTTATTGATGGCGCGCCACGCATTGAAAAAAGTATGTCTGATTCCATCCGTTTAGCGGATTATATTTTAATTCCTCTAAAACCATCACAATTAGATATATGGGCTTGTCAAGATTCTATTGAGTTAGTGCAAGCAAGAATGATGGTTGATGATAAACTAAAAGCCGGATTAGTGTTAAGTCAAGTAAATAAACAAACTAATCTAACAAAAGACGTTAGCGAGTTTATCAAAGATAAATTTACCATCCCACTTTTACCATATAGCACCGGCATAAGAGTGAGCTATGCAGAAGTATTAAGCCTTGGAGGAACTGTTTTTGAGGGGCAGTCAAAAGAGGCAAAAGAAGAAATTACACAAATTACAGAAGAAATTTTAAAACAATTAGGAGTAAAAAATGGCTAAAAACAAATTAACAAAAGGCACTTTATCACTTGGCCAAATCGAAAAGGATGCAATGCCGGAAATTAAAAGTGGTTTAAAAAAGAATGAGAAAAGAACTACTCTTTATCTTGACGAAAATCTTTACCGCGCGATTAAACGCCAAGCGGTGATGGAAGAAATCACAATTAAAGACTACATTAATAATTTATTACGCAAAGATTGCGAAAAAAAAGGAATCTTGTAATGTATGAAACTATTAAGAATCTTGGATGAATGGCTTTCCGTGAGCCATTTTTACTTTGCTTTATTAAAACAAAGGGATAATTGCGCTATTGCAGCCGGATTCGTTTTATCCATAGTATTAATGATCCACTTTATACAAGGTGGAGTAATTTTATTTATATTGGATGGCTGCATTTTAATATCGCTTTACCAAAGTTTTAGAAATTTATACATTGATGCAAATTATCCTAAATAATTATGTTTTCAAATAATTGTTTGTATATTTGTGAAAAAACAGTAAACAGAAAAAAGGTATCAAATAGCGCAGTCTTTTGATGCCTTTTTTTGTTGAGCAACCGGAGCAAAGCGTAGGGCGGTAGCTAAAACAAAAAAACAACAAATAAATATTTGTATTTGTTGTTTTGTAGTATAATTGTCAAATTTACAAATAAGTGTTTTACCCTTTAATGATACTATTTAATGGCAATATAACCACAAATAGCTGTCAAAATATATTAAAAGATACAAATAAAGGTCAAATTATTTATGAAATATAACATCGTGGCATTTATTTGTATCTTTTGACATTTATTTGTATCTTTAACAACAGGGGATAACCCTGTTTTTTTTACTTAAATTTTAGGCGCAAGCATCGGATGACTATTCGCCGGTGTGTTCAACTTGGTTGCATTTTATGGCCTCCGCTCTTCTTTTTGTCAAGGTCAAGCCTCCGGTTGGCTACGCCAAACCTTGACAAAAACCGCTCCAACCATTTCATTTAACCAAGCTGAATCCCCCTCCTATGCAATCAAGATTTGCATATTTTTCGAGCAATATTATCGACAGCTGGGCAATCAGATTTGCGTGTTTTTTGAGCAATATTATCGACAGCTGGGCAATCAAGATTTGCGTGTTTTTTGAGCAATATTATCGACAGCTGGGCAATCAAGATTTGCGTGTTTTTTGAGCAATATTACCGACAGCTGGGCAATAAAAAAATAATTAAAAAAACTTTAAAAAAAGACAAATAAATATTTGTTTATTTGTAATTTTATAGTATAATATAACCGTTTATTACAAAGGAGTTAATTATGCTTTACTATGTTACATTTCAAATTGACCGTTCTATTAAATTAGAAATATCTGATAACAAGGATTTCATTCATTCTTTTGCAGAAGAAACTACAACCCCAACAGGAATCGGTAAAAAATACTTTTATAACAAAGATGACTGTTTGATTTATGGTTACTATTCAGGGAAATGTGTGCCTACATCAAGCTATAAATATAGCGAAGATGAAGCGGAAAGAGAGCTTTTAGAATCAGCACTTGAACACGCTAATCAAAACCCCGCAGGCGAATTTATGTTTTTACCAACAAGCGATCCGAAAGTTTTAATAGCTGATATTGAAGAATATCTTGCTGATTATGATAACGACAATCAAACCTTGATTGAATCTTTAGAAAAAATCCTTAACCAACTTAAATCTATTTCTTAGAAAGGGGAAAAGATCATAAAAATATAGCCTCTTTAATAGAGGCTATTTTCTTGAAGAGGGAAAATAAAATAAATATTTGTTTATTTGTTGTTTTATGGTATTATATAACCAGTTGAAAGTGAAAGCCATTCAACAAAAAAATGATTCTCACATAGTGGGAATTTCCAACCAATAACGAACCTATAAGGGGCTGCATTATGTCTAATTCAACAAATCTTCAAGATGATTTTTTAACTCAAATCAATACTTTCTTTGAAACTAAAGATACGTTAGCACTTTTACACTTAAACCGAATCAGAAAAGGCAAAGGCTTTTATGATGTAAATTCTTGCTTTAATGTTTCTTTGGAAGAAAGAAAATCACAATCACCGGATTATCAGCGTTATATTGATTTAGGTTATATGGAATATTTAGGGCGAAAACCATACTCATACAAAACGGATGCCTATAAACTTACAATAAAAGGGATGGATATTATCGATCAGCTTTTTGAGAAAGCATTAAAAGAGGAAAAACTAAAAACCGGAAAAATCGTTACTCTTAAAGAATATAACGAGTTAGCTAATATTATAGATTTTAGACACAGTTTTTTAACCGATGGAACATTAGAAGAGTTTAAACGACAAAACTACCCAGAAAGGATGCAACCATTAATTGAACAAGCTAAAAATTTACTTAAACGGCCATTTGGTGTTAAGACTTTTCCATATAAAGGAAGTTTAGAACGTGATATAGAGCGCGTAAAAAGCACCATAGAAAGATGGAACAGATCATAAAAAATATAGCCTCTTTAATAGAGGCTATTTTTTGAGGAGGGAAAAATAAATATTTTTACAAATAAATATTTGCTTATTTGTTATTTTATGCTATTATAGCACCAGTTGAAAGGGAAAGCCATTCAACAAAAAAACAGATTCTCACATAGTGGGAATTTCCAACCAACAACGAACCTATAAGGGGCATCATTATGACTAATAAAGTTTTGGCTTTTATTGATCACTTAAATACCAGTCTAAATGAAGAATTTAGTTTTTATAGTATGACAGATTTATCTTGTCTATCTCTTGTATCTTTGAAATCTAATTTATTGCTTAAATTTAAAGCAGTAGAAAAAGAGGGCAATAAAATTTATCTGCTTTTAGTTGCAAAAATCTGCAAAGATAAAAAGGGAGGGCGCGATTTTGAGGCTATTGGAAGTCTTATTAAAGAATCGCCAATCAGCGTAAAAGATATTGTTTCAGTGCTTGAAAACAGTTAAATGTAATTATTAATAAATTGAGGTCGTGATGGCCTCAATTTGAACTAAAAGGAAATATTAAAAAAGGTGGATATTATGATGGATAAAAACACAATTTTCGCAAAACTCTTTAGACTTACTCCATTTGCCTATGATGTGCCGGCATTTATTGACTTTATGGAAAAAGACGGCCACGCCGTGACAAAATCACAGGTTAATTGTTGGCAGCGTAAAAGAGGCAGTAAAAAATCGCGACCAGTGCCGGATTTTGCATTTAAAGCTATTTTTAATTATTTGAAAAAATAAATATTTGTTTATTTGTTATTTTGTGGTATTATATCACCAGTTGAAAGGCAACCGCCTACAACAAAAACGATTCCTACAAAGTGGGGAACTCTCACCAATAACGAACCTATAAGGGGCAGCATTATGTCTAATGCAGTTTATAATTTTTTAACTGAATTAAATGTCAGATTGGATGAACAATTTGCACTTTCTGATGTTGAGGCTTTTTCACTTTCTATTTTTTCTCAAAAATCTAACTTGTTGATCAAGTTTAAATTCCTTGAGCAAAGAATTTCTAAAAGATACGTTCTTCAATTATTGCAATTCATTCAAACAAGTGCCGGCCATTGCCAATTTAATGTAATTGGAAATCTTGAGAAAGATTCGCCAATTTCTATTGATGATGTGGTTTCTATTATCAAGAGATATTTTGGGGTAGCTGTATGAAAACGACTGAATACAAAGAAAAGTTTGAGCGCATATTTCAACAAATTGGCAAGGTGACTAATTCCATTTGGAAAGTGGAAGATCAAGCCAATTTATTAGCTTGTAAAACGCATATCCAAGGGCAAGCCGTAAATATTAATTTAAGGATTGATTCCTACGATAAAGTAAAGGCTCATATTTTTCTTGGGGATTATAGAACCGATGGGAATTGTCATTTTAGCAAGAATATTTCTTTTACGGCTAAAAAGTTAGAATATCAGATTACACAAGAGATATTAAAACGCCTTGAGGTCGATTCTTTGGATGAAAAAATCACTAAACTTTTAGAGTATCGTAAATCGAGCGATGAAATGACCAAAAGAAAGGAATCTATCATTTACCTTTGCAAACGTTTATTGCCGCAGCTTAGAGAAGATTGCGGCGGTAAATTGTCAATGATGACGTGCGATGATACAAGAATAATTTTTGATCCACGCACAACAAGGCTTGAAATTGTAAATTATGACAAAGACCCTGAAATGATAATAGCTGTTCTTGGAAGAATCAGCGAGTTTTTAAGAAAAAAATAATTGATAGCCTTATACATTGTATAAGGCTTTTTCACTGAAAAAGCGTATAATTCGAGGGATTTAACGATGATTTTTAAAGCTATGGATAAAAACACAATTTTCGCAAAACTCTTTAGACTTACTCCATTTGCCTATGATATACCGGCATTTATTGACTTTATGTCAGAGTATGGCCACGCCGTGACAAAATCACAGGTTAATTGTTGGCAGCGTAAAGCCGGCAGCGATAAATCGCGACCTGTGCCGGATTTTGTTTTTACAGTGATGTTTGATTATCTATATACACAAAGGAAAGAAAAAGGCGATCTGTTTTCTTTGCCACAAAAAAAAGAATAAAAAAATGCACGTTTAATAACGCGCATTTTATCATTTATTTAAATTTTTTTATCAAATCAGATTTCGCTTCCAATTTTATAGATGATTCCTTTTTATATTGTGGCTGCTGATTGTGATATGTCATATCTTCCTTTGAATGGTAATTAAACTCAAACGAAAAACTAAAGGAAAGAAAGATTGTTAAGACCAAAATTAAATTTTTTTTCATATTTTTTTATATTAGTTGTTATTCTTTAATTATTTTAAGAAAAGAATAAAAATAAAAAAAATTTAAAGCATAAAAAATTGAATATTTTTACAAATAAATATTTGTTTATTTGTTGTTTTATGGTATCATACTTATAAATAAAAGATACTTCAAACCATAGGGGAAATTACAATGAAAATCACAGACATTAGAGTTAAAGCTAAAGATGGCGTTATATCTGATATAGTTGATAGTGCGGTTGAATATATCAATAGAAGATGTGGTAATGCTATTGGATCGGTTGTTTATTCAGAAGAGGATGTGCGACCAACAGAGAAATTTCTTGAAGAAGAAATTGAGAGTTGCGATGACTATATAAAAGAACGTATAGAGATTGTTTACGAGCCGTTAGAATTTTCTAATTTAGATGAAATTCAAGGGCAAGAAAGCGGCCTTATTGTATATGGTGATGAAGTCATTATTTGTAATTGGTCTAGTGCTGATTTAGACGGTTTACCAAAATTATTTGAGCCTTTAGGTTTAATTAGTTTAAAAGAAAAATTTAATGCAGAAAAAGTGGAATACTGCGAAAATCTTTTAAGTGAACTTGACGGAAAAAATGTAATTTATGACTTCAATAATGATTTTGAAACTCTTTCCAATACTGGAGGAATGAAGTTTAATATCTATGTTGATGATAAAATTCAAGCTGTTGTTTATATGCCGGATGATTGGAATTAATAAAAAAAGCCCTTTAAAGGGCTTTTAATTTTTTTCTTAAACGGTAGGCCGTTGATTTTGATATTTTGTATTTTTGTGACAAGTCAGTTAGCGATAAGCCACGATTTACATCCTTTTTAAAGGCCTCTTTTTCTTCATCCGTGATTGCCTTTGGCCGGCCGCCTTTTCCCTCTTCGCCTTTAGCCAATCGCCCCTCCATTGTTCGCTCTCTTATTAAATTGCGCTCCATTTCCGCTAAAGCGGCCATAAATACGAATTTAACTTTATCAAATGGATCATTGCGCTTTTCTGTGTCAATCATTCCATCGAGGCTTTTTAGGCCTATTCCGCGACTTTCTAACTCCTCATATAAATTTAAAATTTGGCTAGTGCTGCGGCCAAGGCGATCTAATTTAGTGACTACAACCACATCGCCCTCCCTAACAAAATTCATTAATTCATCGAGGCGCGCACGATTCTTATTTTTTGCACCGGAATTTTTACCGGTGAAAATTTTAAAACAGCCAACATTTTCAAGTTGCTTTACTTGCTCCTCATAACTTTGGCCAATAGTGCTAACTCTAGCAAATCCGATAAGTGCCATTTATCCCTCTTGCGACCATAAACTCAAATATTCTTGTTTGGTGATAGTGTTCCCTGTTTTCTCTTTTATTTCTTCTTCCGAGCGAGAAGATGCGATTTTTCTTAATTGCTTATCTTCTTCTGCGGTTAAATTTCCTTGGTGAATCGTTTTTACTCTATCACTAGGCAAAGTTAGCTTTAATTTTTCTAAATCATCAACCAAAAGCTGCTCTAATAGCATATCCTTGAAAGAATCCTTAGCTTGATAGTGATTCTGTTGGCATCCAGTTATAAAAATTAATGCTAATAAAGCTAAACTTAAAACTAAAAATTTACTTATCATCGTTTACTTTAAAAGTCCCATAAAAACCAAAAGTGAATAGTCTCAATAAAAGAGGCAGGAATGCAAAAAATAGGATCAGTAATACTGGAATTATTGCATATCCTAATTTCTCTGGCGTTAAAGAATACGCCAAAGAGCAAGAAGTAATTATCGCTCCTAAATTTATGATTGCATTTTTTAGTTGTTCTATCATTTTTATTCTATCCTTATAATCAAAACTTAAAATTTACTGCTTAATGTGTGATTTTTTGGATTATTGGATTTTCTGACAAATTGCTACTTGCGGAATGATAAGTAAGCATAAATATACCAAAGAGAAGAAAGAATCCAAGATAAGATAAAATTGCCTTTACTTTTACTTTCCTGTCTTTCCCTTTTAAGGATGATATTAAATAACTGGATGTCAAAAATAATAAAGCACCAATTAAAGCATAATTCATAAATCTTCTCCTGTGTGTGCAAAACTTAAAATTTGTTCCAGTCTCTGAGGTACTTATCAGAATAGATAAGCTCTAAAAATTTTGGCTCTATTTCCCAAAATGCCTTACCTAGTGTTCCTTCATATCTTTTATGAAAATTAGTGATGTTTTCTTCTGCATCTTCAAAAAAATCTTTTTTATGCTGTAAAAGAAATAATCTTCTAAAGTAGTGGTCTTGTAAAACGAGGTCAAAGAAGAGAGAAGAATTATTTTTGAAATAATCTGGATTATTTTTTAACACTTCTTTGGCTAGGGTATTTACCGATTCTCGATATTCATTCCAACGTTTTAATAGTGTGGAAGCATAATCTAATTTAGAGCGGCTTATATAATTTAACTCTATATTTTGATTCATACTTTCGATTTTATCGAAATGTTCTTTTTTAGTTATTCCACCTAACAAGCGTATAAAAAAATCTCTTATTTTCATTTTTATTTCCTTTGTTCATTCAAAACTTAAAACTTTCTTAATTTATCTTTTATATCGTCTAGATTCATTCCTTTTTGATTTTTTCCAGTATCTAGTAAGTAGAGTCCGAAACCACACCATAAAATTAAAAATGTTATTGCATAAAACATTTACATCCTCCCTTATCAAAACTTAATAGATTTGAATAGTATAATACTGCCTTATTCAAAACTATGCAATAGATATTTTTTGAATATAGTCAAATTTTTTGATATGTTTTGAATACCTTATAGATCCATTTTAAGCAAAATGATAACCAATATCACCATAATTAATTTTTTATAGGGTAGGGGCTTACCCTCCCTTTGGTCGGGTCGGGCTTGCATTTTTTATGGCCGCAAGCAGCCATAAAAAACTCAACCGCCGCAAGCGGCGTTTTCGCCTTTCGGTGCTAATCCCTAATCCGGATTAGGGGCGCAAGCATCGGATGACTATTCGCCGGTGTGTTCAACTTGGTTGCATTTTATGGCCTCCGCTCTTCTTTTTGTCAAGGTCAAGCCTCCGGTTGGCTACGCCAAACCTTGACAAAAACCGCTCCAACCATTTCATTTAACCAAGCTGAATCCCCCTCCTATGCAATCAAGAATTGCATATTTTTTGAGCGGTATTATCGACAGCTCGGCAATAAAAAAATAATTAAAAAAACTTCAAAAAAATCACAAATAAATATTTGTTTATTTGTGATTTTATAGTATAATATAACCAGTTGAAAGGGAAAGCCATTCAACAAAACAGATTCTCACATAGTGGGAATTTCCTATCAAAAAATGAACCTATAAGGGGCAGCATTATGGAAACACCTAAAAAAGTACAATACAGAGCGAAATTTGATTCTATTTTTCAACAAATTGGCAAGGCAACCAATTCCATTTGGAAAGTTGAGAAAATGGAATCTTTTCTTGATCATTTATGGTATAGAACGACTATTCTTGGTCAAGAGGCAAGTATTAGATTGGAATTTGTCAAAGAAAAAGTAGTGGCACGAGTTTTTGCCGGATCATATCAAAAGGATAGAGGAAATCTTTTTACTAAAGAAATTTCTTTTAGCCTTAAAAAAGAAGAATCTAAAATTTTAAAAGACTTACTAGAACGCCTTGAGGTCGATTCTTTGGAAGATAGAATTTCAATAATTTTAAACATACGACAAAGCCAAAAAGAAAAAGAGGAATACGAGCAATTTAGAATTGAGGCATTTAGAAGAGTATTACCATTCGATAAAACGGCTTATAACGGCAAATATTCTGCCAGTATGAATGGGGTAACGGTTTTATTTGAACCTTATACTAATCAGTTAGAGATAAAAGGAAATTCTGAAATGGCATTAAAAATTTGCGGTAAAATTGCGGAATTACTCAATCAATAAAAACAAATTAGCCTCTTTTAAAGAGGCTATTTTTTTACAAAAATATTTCTAATTATTTACAAATAAATATTTGTTTATTTGTAGTTTTGTAGTATAATATAACCAGTTGAAAGGGAAATCCATTCAACAAAAACAGATTCCCACATAGTGGGAATTTCCTATCACAAAACGAACCTATAAGGGGCAACAATATGTCTAATAAAGTATCAATTTTAAATTTCATCAGCAATCTAAACTCTCTTCTAGATGAAGAGTTTGATATTCATAAGGTATCATTATCTGAAATCTCATTTTCTTCTAAAAAGTCTAACCTTTTTATTAAGATTGAAAGATTTTCTCAAGGTGATGAAAGTTTTAAATATGTAGTTGGATTGTATGAAATGTTTTACCTTGACGGGGAGCTTGAATTTCTTAATCTTACAAAAGGCTTTGAAAAATTAAAGCCAGTCAGCGTTGAAGATATAGTGTATCTAATTAAGCATAAAGAAGAATAATAAATAGGGGCGATAATCGCCCTTATTTTTTTGTAAATATTTGCAAATAAATATTTGTTTATTTGTAGTTTTGTGGTATTATATCACCAGTTGAAAGGCAACCGCCTACAACAAGACAGATTCCCACAGAGTGGGAATTTCCAACCAACAATGAACCTATAAGGGGCTGCATTATGTCTTTTTTTATATGCGACAAATACAAAGCAAAATTTGATTCTATTTTCCAACAAGTTGGCGAGGCAACCAATTCCATTTGGAAAGGTAAAAGATGGTCGGATTATGTAGATGCTTTAATTTATAGCACTAACATAAAAGGCCAAGAGGTAGGTTTAATATTAGATTTTGGTCGTAATAAAACTGTGTCAAAAATTTTAATTAAAGATGATAATTCTTTTCATACTTTTTATTTTCGGAAAGAAATTTCTTTCAGCCGTGATAAAGCAGAACCTAAAATCTTGAAAGACTTTTTAGAACGCCTTGAGATCGATTCTTTGGAAGATAAAATCAACGAGATCTTAGAAAAACGAAAAGAAAGAGAACAGTATTTAACAGATATAAAATATAAGAATGAAATGTTTAAGCGGTTGCTGCCTTTTGATGATAAAGGGTATAGAAACCACCTTTCAGCAAATCTAAAACCTGATTTTATAATAGAGTTAGATACCCTTGCTAATAGAATGGAAATTAGAGCCGATACAGATTTAATGGTAAAAATTTGCGGCAAAATTGCGGAACTACTCAATCAATAAAAAAAGCCTCTTTATAGAGGCTTTTTCATTAAAATTTTTTCAAATATTAACAAATAAATATTTGTTTATTTGTTGTTTTGTAATATAATATAACCAGTTGAAAGGCAACCGCCTACAACAAAAATGATTCTCACAGAGTGGGAATTTCCTATCAAAACTAAACCTATAAGGGGCTGCATTATGTCATCATTAAGTCGTGATCTATATAGAGCAAAATTTGATTCTATTTTTCAACAAATTGGCAAGGCGACTAATTCTATTTGGAAAGGCGAAAAACGCCACCCTCTTTATATAGACGGCTTGGAATATGAAACTTGCGTATTTAATCAAAAGGCAAAGATAAAAATAAATTTCGGGCGGAAAAGCAGAACAATAGCCATTTTTGAGATAGGTAATAAATGGATTGATAACAAAAATTGTTTTACTAAAAAAATTTTTTTTAGTTGCGATAAAACAGAATCTAAAATCTTAAAAGACTTTTTAGAACGTCTTGAGGTCGATTCTTTGGAAGATAAAATCAACAGAATTTTAGAAAAACGGAAAGAAAGAAAGCGTAATAAGATAATGTATGATCTTTTAACAATAACCGCTATCCAACATAATCAGAAAGCATAATAAGCATATCCATTAAAAAAGCGGTTAGCCTATTTTCAAGAGGCTAACCAATTTCAATATTTGATGCAGTGCAAGGTATAAAATGAACCAGTCTATAAACAAACTCAAACTAGAAATAGCGGATTATTTCTATTATAACCGCCCCCTTAGCTTGTTATGGGAAAAGCAAGGGAATGATAGCCTCTCTTTTTCAAGTCGTGTTAGAGGCGTGAATATTGCGGTTATTTTTGAAATTATTGGCGAACGTGTAAAAGGAATTTTAACCGTTGGAAAAAGTGAGCAAAACGGATTTTTGAAAAATCAAATTTCATTTGCTTTGAATAAAAAATCACATAAAGCAGATTTTAATCGGTTAGGCTTTCACCTTGTTGCTACGGCTATTGGTCATATTAAGGTTAATCAAGGATTGAGTGATTAAATATTGATTTTGAAAGGGTAGGGGCTTACCCTCCCTTTGGTCGGGTCGGGCTTGCATTTTTTATAGCTGCAAGCAGCCATAAAAAACTCAACCGCCGCAAGCGGCGTTTTCGCCTTTCGGTGC